>Ga0157364_1004286_pt1 | contig 14199 bp, 7 predicted proteins | sample AttsexASBM2_FD_111476 | JGI IMG/M metagenome (GOLD analysis project Ga0157364, IMG submission 111476) | Fungus gardens microbial communities from leaf cutter ant in Ribeirão Preto, State of São Paulo, Brazil - Atta sexdens ASBM2 | ecosystem: Host-associated > Fungi > Mycelium > Unclassified ... | reverse complement strand
CGTAACGAAACGATAGGAAGGCTATTAATCTCTATACAATTACGATAGCGGAAATAGATTTAGTATTAATTGCCCATTCCCACCAATAATCTAAGTTTACTTTGAAAATTTCGAATCGTAAATCACAAGATAAAAATGAGAATCAGTTTAATTTGTCTTCGCGAAAAAGAACAGAGCTCGAAAAAAACAAAGTTAAAGGGATCGTCGAAGCGTAATCTTTGGAGATAGTTCAAAGTCTGTCGACTATTTCTTTCCCCCTTCTTGTTCTTCCGTCACGGATCGATGACTCTTCCCGGAAGCCGCGTCTGCTAGATCTCGCGGAGCGCGCCATGATTTGTTCTCCAGGCGTTCTCCACGCTCGTCCTTCAAACTCCATGTCTCAGGTCTCTCCTTCTTTCTCTATCTTTACTCGCTTCTCGATTTGTTCGCTCCCACCCACAAAATTGTTCCCACCGATTCTTCAAGTTCGATCAGAGCCGTGCTGTCGGCTTTTTCATGTTAGGATGTGCCTTCTATCCTCTCCGTTCTTTCCCGCAGGCTATAATCTAGTCAAGAGAGTATCCATCTATCTATTCTTGTCTTTCCCTCTTTCCTCATTTTTATTACACAATGTATAAAAAATCACAAGTATCTTTCCTTACAAATTTATTTATAAAAATTTGTTGAAGTTGATTTTTCTATACAATAAACAATCTTTGCTAATAAAAAGATTGACTTCAAGTCTAATTAAATGCTAGAAGTTATCGATATTGATATCGATATCAAATCTTGCCGCGAGCGTTTAATATGTTTTTTTTATATTACTAATTTTTACGATCATCTCGTGGTAATCAAAGTACAACCAATGAATAACCAACATGGTCAAAATTATAACTCTTATTATCGTATCATTTACGATAATTGATGAATTACTGATGAATAAGCGAATATTAAAAAACTAACACCTTATGCGAGCTTTCGCATCGAGATCGCAATTCTAATCCTTTTTTTTTTGCCTTTAATGAATCTTGTAGTCGAGCAGTTATAGCGCAGCTTGATTTAATTCGTTTCACGCTGATTAAGATATAATCGATCCACGACCATCAAAAATGATCGAGATGAGGTTTATGAAGGAATCAATTTTACGTATAACGTGGCGAAATAATTTATTTACGGAGCAAGAAAGTGTATATCCGAGGGAGTAACATGCGTTCCTTCAAGTTTTCCCGCCTGGTTCTCACGATTCAAATCTTTTCAGTGCACCGTGTATATACTTGCGATTCTTCGCCGACTATCTGCAAGTCTCTCAGTTCTCAAGCCATTCTTCCGGTCATGCCATCATTCTGGTTCTCACGGTTTATTCGAACATCAAGAAACACGGCATGGAAATAATGTTGCTCGCAGAAGTCTTTTAATACACAGTTAACGCTCTGTACAATGATTATTACTTTGGAAATAATCTGATCGCATTCCTCCATTCAGCTCCGTTGGTGCGATTTTTGTTGGCTCGTCGGCACATCTTATCGAGCCTGCACAGTCGTAAAAAAAGATGTTAAGTATGTCAGTCAAAGTTATTCATCGAAGTCATTCGACAAAAGATACGCCTTTTCTGCCGTGTTTCTTTCATAAAATTTCAATTACTAGAAAATTATTTCTTTCTACAAGTATTTTATACATCTTCATTATAACCTCATTCAACAGAAAAATTCATTTAACAGAAAAAATTTTGTAAATTTACTTGAGAGAAGAATTTATGTACACATTTGACGTATAAACTTTATTCTGTTCCAAATAATATTTTAATAAACAGAGCCAATTTTAATAATAAAAAAATTTTCTTACATTAATATGTAAGAAATAAATGTTAATATTATTAAATATCAATTACGTTATATAAATTTTTCCTTTTAATATTAAAGGCATAGAAACGAAAATCTCATTAAAATTGTAAACACTGTTTTTGTTATATCAAATTACGTTGATTACACAGATTACAGATTTTAATATTCAAAATTCTCTCTTTTTCTTATCCGTCAGGACATTAAGTCAGACAAAATTTGTGTGTGCCTCGTAAATTGAGATGCAACGATTGTGCTTTCGGGTCGACGAGGTCTGTTGATTTGTGTAAATCAAGATACAATGGTTGCGAAAACACAAACGCGTGTCCGGGCGTGTTTAAGCCCCCATTTTGCGATCTCGTAACTCTTCGAACAGGTTTTGTATGACCTCGACTTCTCTTCTCGTTGGAATGCCTGCTTCTCTTCGTCTTTCCACCACGATCCGTGCTACGATCTACCGCGCGATCCCAATCGCTCTTCCGTGTTTCGATCGGCGCATAATGATGAATCTATATCGAAGGCACGTGATTAAAGAGAAAATCGTCCTGATGTCGACGGTCGTGTTCGTGGTTTCTTCATCGTCGAATTACCTCATTAATTTACATCCGCCGATCGAATAGCCGGCGATGGAATATTGATTGCAAATATGTAATCTGCATCTCGTAAGACAAAATAAATAATGAAGAGTGAAATCTTTGTATCGTATTAGAAATCGCTTTCTAATTCGTCGTTTTTTTCCATTTTATTTTTATCAGAGATTTAGATCTCACGTTTGAAGCACGTAAAAGAATGGTTTATATTTGCAAATTCATGTGATGCGCAAGTATTATTACCCTCGACATCGAGTTGCGAGGAAAAAAATTCAAGCGTTCGAGAACAAAAAAGTTCTTTCTCAGATTAGAGATTAGCACCTTGGTACCATGATGAAAGAATTTCACAGTGATGCAATATCTGGGACGAGAGAATAAATGAATGGAGAAAGAGAGAATAATTGGTGGTGGGTGGGGTAAAGCTGTGAAAACAATAAAATATCAAACGATCCCCGACACACGGGACAAGGGCCCCCCGATACTTTGCGCGCGCTTTGTGACTTTCGAAATCTTATTAAATCACGACGTAGATATGCGCCATTACGAACGAACAATATTACCGCGAGAGTAAAGTCGATAAATTGCGGCACGCGGTGCATTTGCATATTTGCAAAAGTGACATACGCGACAGGCTAAAGGCCAGAAAGCCCGCACTTGTAATTTCGCTCGATACGTGTTCTCATGCAACACGCGGAGTTATGTAATTTCTAACAACCCGGCAGTCACGCTCTTTCCCGGCAGAGAGAGAGAGAGAGAGAGAGAGAGAGAGAGAGAGAACCTCGCAAGATTATTCACGTAGAGCTTCTTAAGCCGCTATCGCATGATAAATTCTCGATAACTGCCGCGTTGCATTTAATATAAAATCATTTATAATTTGTATTATTGAACGAAGGCAAGAGGAGGCTGCTTACCTATAAAAAACATTAAGGATTCATCTCATCAGCGAAAAAGTATACTTCCGGATTTACGTAATTGCGAGGGAGGAAAGAGTGTCGAATATTTATCAATTGACGAAATCAATGCACGATTATTCTTTTGCCGACATTAATTTCATTCTTATTCCGCAATTTCTCAGCGTCGATGTTTTTCGCGCCGAGGTCGGAGCCGGCGGATAACGGTCATCGGTACCGGAGGACACTGACCCGATGAAAATCTCGGGTATACAAGAAAGAGAAACCGTTGGGAACGTGCCCCTTCGCAAAGACCCAAAGAAATAGATTTCACCGGCGATCGTTACAATCGATAATAAAAACATCAAGAAATTTAAACGAGATACGATCGTTTTTAGCCTATAGCAATGCGTATAAAGATTGCGTTACAATTTTGCCAGATCTGGAAAAATAATAATGTAAAGTTTTATTCTCGGTACATAAAAAATAATTTGCGGACGCGCACTTATTAAGCAGTACTTGAATGCCAAGCATTTTCCTATATAACTATTTGAATTTTTGCCTTGCTATCGCAAAGTTACTTTACCTGCCGATCGATTTCGATCTAAAAGGGATAAAGATGTCGATCAGATTCAATCAATTCTCCCCCATCTTAGCAATATCCGCTCCTCTTCAATTACCCACGCCCCGCTCTGTACTGAATGAGAATATACCTGATACTGATCAGTATCAGTAACATCCTCTTCTTTACAATCCTTTCCAGACCGGTCGTGCGTCTTCTTTCGCTTCGCAAGTGCGTACTGTGAGAAGATGATCAAAATTTCACTGATGTCAGGTCCATCATTGTTCACATCAAAGCTTTTGTAGCTGAAGCGAGATAAAATGCGCGATCGATTGCTTCTTCTGAGATATAGCTCGCGCACCAATATCCGGTAAGCACAAACGACACGGCAGAGAAATATGTACGCGAGTAAGAAAAGAAGCGGTAGAATATAACGAACAAAGAAAAAGATCAGACCAATCAAAGACGAAGAAGAAGAAGAAGAAGAAGGAGTTATGCGGTATATGTACACAGAGAAAGGGGATAGAAATACGACAGAAAAGGCTTTTGCGTAAAGTCGAGTGCGAGTGCGCGGATATTGAGAGGACTCCGAACCGGTTGCTCGAAGTGACGTGAGTGAACTGAGGCTACAGGCTGGCAGGTAAAGCCAGGTAAACCCCGGCCGACTGGTGGCACACACCAACACGCGGGAGAAGAGGAAGGTGGTCGGCTGGGTGGCTACGCCGCGCCGGCAAAGCCAGCCAGCCAGCCAGCCAGCCGTAGAGACAGTCAGCTCGGTCAGCCGACCTGGGGAGTCAGCCTGCGGCCCCAGGGGCCGCAGGAAAGACGCGCTGTTAGGACGGAGAGGGACCGTGGGATGCAGGATGGCTGCGCGGGCGGCGGGGAAAAGATGAGAGGAAACAGGGAGCGGGCGGGTGTGGGGACCTCGCGGGGCCCGGAGGGAACGTTACCTTGTGAGTTGTGGTGGGACAGAGGGAGAAAACTGAAAAGGTGGGAGCGGCAAGGAGAGACCTGGTGTGCCGCGCTGCGTGTGACTCAGCTCGGAATGAACGAATAGGCCAACAACACACAGCAAAGCGTGTGCGTCGTAAATGTTGTATATACACGTACACAGTGATCCAGAAGAGTCGTCGCTTTTTCCGGTATCTCGTCACCGTAGTGCCAAAGTCCGAGTGGAAGTCCTGCCCGCAATTAATAAAGTATCATAAAGTAACGATTTGGACTTATACAACGTACTCAGAGAGGAGTACGTTGACTCTCGATTGAGTCTATAACAATCGCGCGTCTATAACAACGACGCGGAACAAGCATTGTCTCAATAATGATAATGGTTTCCTTCAAACAGGACACGCGCCATTCCTAGATGTACATATAAAGTTGTTCTGGGTAGGATGCTTTTTCAAACGTGTTTAGGAAAGAAATAGGGATGACTCTCGATTCCAAAGGCAGCCGGATAGAGTTTAATGCCGTTCACAGTTATATTAATATTACTGGCAAATGATGATTTTATACGCGCATCAAATCATAATACGTGGTTTACACGCTGATTATATGTATGCGTCGTGGGAATAAGTTTTCATGGTTTATTTAATAACGTTCACGCTGCGCAAGTTTATGTTTGCACGGGCAATAAAATTCCCGACCGCGATTGCGGCAGAGACGGACTTATTTTTTTCTACAAATCAAGACTCGCAGGAAATGAACAATAGTTGTCGGTGATACATCGCTCTGAGAAGAGAGCACATCCTTTTTATTACACATCACTACCTCCATGTATTGCAATCTTTTAGGAGCAAACAAACATATGAGAAAAATGCTCGACGATACATTCCGAAGCGGAACGGATGACGGATCTCGAATTCTCGGTCAAAGTGCTTGATTAGGCGTAATTGGGTAAAAGACGCTCGGCCGTCAACAAGTCAACGAAACTGACCACCCGGTATATCGGATACTAACTATACCTGAATCCAGCAGAGCGTGACTTTTCACGTGTAGTTGCATCGGAGTGGGGCCCGTGACCGTATCCTAGTGTAGAGCAAGATAGACTTTGATAGAATTTACACGGCAGCTTCTGCGAGTCAAGAACCTCTACGAATTATATCAGAACTATATATAATGAACACGAATTACAATGGGTAATCTTTTCTTTTTTTTTTCTTTCTTATTCTAAGCACAATCATCTAATTAGCATATCTATTTGGCGAAGGGACAAATGCTCAGTTGCTATCGTTTATGTATCGTTATGTTATGTATCTCACGAACATAGTGATTATTTCATTCAAAAGGATCATCGTTAAATATCGTTAATGTGACTGTCTCCATTCTTCTCCATTCTTCAGTTGAACAAAATCAAAACACGGCCAGTCCATTTTTTATGAGTTTTGCTATATTTATACCGACAATAACATTATTTCGGTAACTGCTGTAACTTAAATTCCTTGATGACGCAATGTTCTAAGGATAATATAAACACTATAACATAAAAAGTACAGCAAATAATCGCAAATGTTTTCCGAACAATCATTATAGAAGATAATATTAACAAAGAATACAACAAAATTCTTCAATTTAAAAATTATACAATATATTTCATATGACAGTTTTGTGTATTAAGTGGATAATAAAAGTAGACGTAATTTTAGCGATAGTCTTTTGTGTAGTTCTCTAAACATTCGAAATAATACGCAATTGTAATTAGTTAGCAATTATAATTAATATAAGGTTGTATACGAGGATAGTTTGAAAAATTCTTGCCTGACACAGAAATGAACAAGCTGCCATAAATAAAAACTTTTTTGACTTATGACATTTCTTTCTCTCACATTTCTGTAATACCTTACAATCTTCCTGATACTACAATTCATTTAAGTGCAATAAATACATGCTGCTTCTGATTTTACCAAGTATTTGATAATATTCTCATTGTATTTGAGTAGTGTATTTCGCATCAATGTTTTCTTTCTTCTCATATCCTTCGAGAGCGTCTCCTCGTCTAGCGTCTATTGGTACTTCTGAATTACCGTGACCATCGCACAGCGCAACTAGTCTATGTGCAAGAGGAGAAATGCAGCTGATGCGCACGGCTGAGTCCTGAGGTCAGCGACTCGTCGGTAGAGTTAGTGGAGCGCTTAGGCTCGCTTCAGGGATTTTATGAATTGGTATATGAGGAGCATTGAAGAGAAAGGTGGGATGAGAGGGGAAAAATAGCAAGGAAGATAGAAAGAGAAAAATTAAAAAGCCTCTATCTTTCTCTTTCTGATTGCGAGCGAAAAGAAGATATCAAATGCCCATCTCTTTGCTTCACGTCGCGATTTTCAGATTCACTAAAATTCCTTACCATTCTTCTAAGATCTTGATTAAAATTTCCCTTTATTTTTATTCTATCTTTTATATATCTTTTATCTATTATTTAATATAATGTGAGATATCGCTACACAAAAAAATGTATTAAATCACATTTTCAATAGTACTAACTAAACATTTACTCACGGTAAATGAATATTTACTTAATTAACATTTACTTAAAAAAGTAATAGTTAAATTAAATTAATGATCTTTGTACCAAATAAATATATGTTTACATTTAGTAAATATTTATTATTCAAACAATCATTCATTAAGATTTAATATATGGTAGATTTTAGAGAATATGCTAGCTAAAATTGAAAGTTTATTTCGATGACTTCGATGCCGATATGAAATAAAAAATAAATATAAAAAATATATTTATGTTGTACAAAAAATATTTTATGCTACATCTTGCTTATAATTGTTTTCAACATCGCGAGTAAATAGAAATCATTTTATCCATCATCAATCTATTTGTTCATTAAAATTTCACTGCTATAAATTTATATGCTAAACATAGAAGATTGAGACTAACAAGACGAGATCAATCAATCGTAAACAAAGATCAGTCGAACCAAGACAACCAGTTTCACGATAGTAAAAAAAAATTGCTAATATTTGCGCATCGTGTTCCGCGGCTAGGTTTCTGCGTTCCTCCCACTTTGTAGAATCGTTCATGGTGATCGATCTACGTGGTCGACTTCTTCATCATCCGTCTTCCTGATCCCGCTGCCGCGCCTGCATCGTCCGCATCGTCGCGTCGATCTCTTCCTCTCGTCGAGTCTCGTCATCGGTAGCTGCCCGACACCGACAGAGTTGTCGTGATTGTCCCTGCCGCGCGTTCCGTTCTCCCTTCTTCCTTTCTTCGCGCGAGGCCTCCCGCTTCGCTTCACGGTGTTCCGCTCGCGAGCTGTGGACTACGCAGGTGCATTAACCGGACATTCAGCACCGTAACGCTGATCCCGTGGACGAGAAAGAGGGAGCATCTAACTACTAGAGTCTGCCGCTGCTGGAGAACAGATGGTTGGGACGCGAATTCCTTTGGCGCCCCGTTCTAACCGCGGCGCTTAAATCTAGACGCGCGAGCATGCACCGTCGCGTCGTGTTGGTAGTGCGGTCGGCCGTCTCTTCATCGAGGAATGCTACCCTCAACTTTTCTTCGAGATTGAGAAGAAATCGTTGAGAAGAAGCCAAACGAGACGCGGAAGTTACATGTGAAAAAATTTATAAGCACATTGAGAAGTATTCACATTTTCGATAATGCAACAAATGTAATTAATTTTACAATCAATACAAAGCTCAAGAGAACTTCTAACTACGTACGTCTTGTCTTCCATATTTCATCAAAGCATTTTTTTATATTTCAATCTGCGTTTCGTTACGTATTACCTTTTGTATTTTCTTAATATGATTTATTAGTATTTCGAGGCTTAGCAATTTTCTGAGTTTGTAAAAATCTATAGCTAGATGTATAGATGTTTTAGCTGATCCTATTCGAAACGTTATTTCTGTTCATTCGCATTCGTTATTGCCGTAAGGGACTTTACGGATCATTATCGCGTTTGCCACGTTTCCATGAGAACAATCCAACAATACCGCCCACGTGAATTCTACACGAATTGTTGGTGAGCAATGTATGCGCCACGTTCAAACGTTCCTTTCTAAGGTACCTTCGTTGAAGCCATCGCAATCATAAGGCTACTTTTGACCATGACCTAAGATCAGCGTCGTTAGCAGCAAGCGTTAAAGTCCCTACCATACATTCGTTTCCTTCTTAATACCATAAGGCGCTTCGAGTATATCGCCCACGCAAGACTCCGAGATCAGGAGAGTGGACCATCCGCTTGGTACTCGGATTTCGCCTGCTTAACGACCTCTCTCACAACGCTTTATCTTGGATGAATGTAGTTTTAGATGTTATTTGCGCACTCGTTTACTTTTGGGTACCAACCAAGGCCAGACATCCCGTGTCATGTAGATACAACCAAAAGATAGAGGCAATCAAAAGAGTAACACAGAGCAGTATTATATTACAATATTAAGCGAAAAAAATCAAGAAATTTCGACACAAATGAATGAAAAGGGAAATCATATTTGATTAATCTCGATATATTATAGATTAATCTCGATTTGATTTACCTTTTATTTTCTTTTCTAATTTTTTAGAACTAGAAAAAGATAAAAGTAAGTTAAACCAAGATTAAAGTTAATTTATATTGGTAGAAATGAGTATAATAATATTTTTTTAGTGCCTAATAATTCGTGTAAATTTTTACAGTTTCCAATTCATGCAAACTGTTCCATACTTACATTGCTGCAACGTTTGCAATATTATTGAAATGATCTGTACTGTATTAAAATTATTCTGGTATTTAATCCATACTATGTTTATATCAACTCTTTAATCCATACCATGTTTACATCAATACAGTGAGCATCAAATTATTGTGTAATTTGACACTATGATGTTCCATACTTTTTAGAGTATAGAAATGTCTTTTATTTTGAGGAAAATAGTAGATCTATAAAATAAATAAAATCTGTATAAAATTATCAGTCATTTCATCGCAGACAAGAGTTCTTGTCTATTCTGTCACTTAACGATTGCGATTTCGAACAATATTCGTATTAAATTTGATTCGTATTAAATAATGATAAGTAGCAATTCGAATTAGACAGAAACATTTAGTCGCTATCTAACTTTGTTAGATATGCGATGAACATTCGGGATAAATACGGAACTAGTTCTACCGCCAACGAAGCAGCTTTGGCGATATGCCAAAGCAGGAAGCATAATGCACGAGGCGGCAAGTTACCGCCAGGCTTCGACAGGTGCGAGCCGTAATCGGCGGACCACCGGCCCTGAGTGACCGTATGCTTCTTAATGATGATGCGACTTTTGGCGACGTTATAAATAAATTTCGACGGAATAAAACTTGGAATCTCATCGATGGAGATTACGACAGTGGAATACTTGGTAGACGCTTTTCATAATAAATTGATTTCATCTACAAGAGTGAAGAAGAAAATTCTGAAATACGAAAGCTTCGTGCTTAGTAGCAATGTTTATAAAAGTCGAATAACATGTGTAAATACATGTGAAAGAGATGCTTGATGTAAGACAATTTCAATGCGAGTCGTCCTTATTAAATGTATATAAAAGAGATTAATGCCAGTATTCATAGTATTTATTTTAAGACTGTCTTAAGTAATATCTTAAGATGCTAATATGACTATCTGATTGGGTCATGACATCTTAAAATTGTACTCAAGATAGTCTCAAATATAAGAATCGATTATGAGTCGGTCTATTGATCTCAGGTAATTTAGCGAGTAGTTTTAGACATATAATCAATTAGACGTCAGATATATGTATTCACAAAATAAATGTATAATGAATATATATGTGACATAAATGTCTCCGCTACAGGTTTCTCTGATGTGATAGATGCTTTGAGAAAAGTTTTTACGACGTCACCTGGATCACGTTTATGACGAGCACCGTTATAACAAACTCGGCTGATCCGCCTGCTTTTATCCATGTCCCGCACTGTGTTAACCACTAAGACCATCATGTGGGTACTGATAGTATTCATAGAAGGTGACAAAAAACGTAAATTTTCTCCCCCTCCCCCTTCTTCCTACCTATGGATTATGTGATGTGTCACTAGGATATCGGCTGCAAAATAATTTGGCTCTTCTTATGGTTGCGACTGATACACAGCACCACAATTTTTTGTTTTGAAAAACAATAGGAATAGACTTATAGCGTTTCGACCGTAGCGAGTTAACTGATCTGAATTGAATTAATGATATCATATGCTCTACTATAGGCTGACGTTATATGTTCTTACCAATAGTAGAGCATGCAACATCATTAATCCAAGATCTAGATCGGTACAAAGCCGCTACCGATTAAAAATGCTATTAGTACGTGTCTTTTTAGGTAAAACTGAGACATTATACGGTCAGTAAAGTATGTATTAAGATCTATTGCTGTGTACGACAAAAATAATGTATGAAAAGGAAGAAAAGCGGAGACACAACTTGTCTTTGCGAGTTCATGTCACTTCACTCGTTATCCCTGACAGATATCACATGAAAAACTGGTTTTTCTGACTCACACGAGAAGAGCAAGATCGCATCTCGCTATCTCGCATCTAACACTACACAGCGTATATTACCGAAAACATCCTGAAACTTGTAACGTTACGAAGTCATGTAAAATTGTGACCTCGGTTCCTTTAATCGCCGTTTTTTATCGCCAAATAAAAATTCTAAGGCCGCACTGTCAAATTAGTACGATGATAAACGTTCTAGATCCTAAACGTTTTAGTGTGAGCATTTTATTTAGCAGTCTAATGCAGCGATGAAATGCAAGCCTATAATAGCGTTGTATGATAGACTTGAAATGATTTTAAATGCTGTAAATTGTAATGATACTTATCTCTTTTTTATTTAACAGAATAAATAAATGAGTGATGCTTCTCTTCGAGTTCTTCTTCGCGGAATATTTTTCTTAGTATGAGCACCTACATGACGGTTACCACCGTGGCTCACCCCTGTGAAAATAACATTTCCGCCGCATTATGGATTCCTCTTTGTCGACTCTACGGGCTGACGGAAGTCGGCTATCGTGTGCTGGTTCCTGGCCCTGACCCTACGCGCGCTGTATTCTGTCCCCCTTTCGAATACACGCGATAAACATACCATACACCATCACGAAGTTATCGCAACTTTGATGGATGGCCTTTTATTTTAAATTAATATATTACGTGAAAATTCCTTAACCTTTTCCTTATTAATTATATTAGTAAATTATATTGTTACAAGATTTCTATTTTATTATAATATGTTAACAAATTCCTTTTTTCTGAATTTTTCTTGAAATCTTTCTTTCTAAATTTACGATATATAAAGCAAGAATTTATTATTTTCAAAATAGCAATAAGATATGTTTACTTAAAACAAGATCATGTATTTTTTTATTTTATATTGACTTTATTAATATCATCGAAATAATTATAAAGAATTATGCATAGTATATTTTGACGTCAATATTTTGTGTGTCGTCATTCGATAGTTGGTATAACTAACTCAACAAGAACCTTTGTGTAACAGGTGTTGGATGATGGCGCGCTGCTCGGCTCGCTTCAACAGTTATGGCTTACAGTGCCGGTGGTTCGAAGGCAACAAACTGTTTCGCAGGTGAAGTCTGCAGCTGCAGATTGAGGTGGGGAAGATAAGCGGGAGAAATCGTTTTATTTTGACACCAAATCCATCCGTAGATTCCTCTGCTGAAATTATATATTTTATAAAAAAACTTTTTTGACAAAAAATTTGCAAAGTAAATATTATATATTACATACAATTTTATGTACAATAAACAATAAAAAAGGAATCGAAAAAGATTTATTATAATTAATGTAATGTTGATTACATTAATTATAATAAATCTTTATCGTACAACATTCCGATATCTCATTCTCGTAAAATCCAGTCTCGAAGGTGTTTTTCAATTAGTGCTTTTCTCCTCGTTTTTAATATCGTCGACTTTTTTGTCTATTCGCGCTTTAATAATCACCAGTACCGCCTCTTTTAAATAACGCTTTAAGTCGCGGCATATCTTAATCTTATCAATAAACGAGCTCCTCCCGCCTCTCCCTCCCCTCTCCCTCTTTCCCCCTTCTCTCTCTCTCTCTCTCTCTCTCTCTCTCTCTCTCTCTCTCTTTCTCAAACTCTTCAATTGATGATTCTACATGCCGATAATACTTATAACTGCGTTGAACTAATCTAAAGCCAGTTCGACTGGCCTCTCTTAAATTGCTTTTTCCCTCGATGGCGGGGGTTAAAGAAGGACTTTGGGTATGGTCAACGCGATGTTGCAAATACTTTGAAGCGTTTTTTAATTGGTTAATTTGTAAAATTCTTTCTTCTAATCGGTCCAAACGCTTCAGTAGTAGTAATAGTGAGACTTTGATCACAACTTTTGTATCACGATATCGTACGTTCTTAGATTTCAGAGCGCTATTGCGTAGCAATAATTTTCAAAGCGATAGATGCCGTAAGTGTCATGTCAGTGCGAACATGCAATTCGCGCATGAAGGAGATTTTAATGCCCGGATAGTTTCGATTTTACCTCGATCAAATTCCACTTGTGTCAAAATCCTTATTTTCGTATACTGGAGATATATATCAGTGTCATGTGAATATTTCCATAACATTATACATATTTAGTTCTAAAATATATAAGGCATCTTTCTCTCTTCACATGTAATCCGTGCGGTTATAATATGTGCACAATGATCGTGCTCTCCATTATTTTCTTCCAGTTCAGAGCACCGGTGTTTTTCCTGAGCTGCATCAGTGTTCATTCTACGAGTGCAATATCCTATAATTACATGCGATCAACATTGTAAGACAATTTACATGAAGAAAGATTCGGTCGACGTGGTTGGCGTGCGAGCGCCAAGGAAGACGCGGTCGCGCATTCTCGTTTAATATCATGTCAGTTTATTAACCGGCAATGGCGAATTTAAGTCGTGGAAAAAAAAGCGGTGTGCACACGTTAATGGGAGTCCGCGGAACCTAAGTATTTTCTAATTCAGTGCGCGGAACCGCGAGCCATCGTGGCGAATCATCGCGAGAGAGACCTAGCGGAAACCGCTATGCGCGTATCTCGCTACGCGGTAAAAGGCGATGCGATGAGCGATTACCTGTGACGAGGATCCGACGAAAAACGCTCACGCGTAGCAGCGTAACATGGAACGCGACCGTCTCGTCGCGCGTAACGACAACGATCGACGCGCGTCTGATTATCCATCCGCGCATGATTCGTGTATGTAGTAACTAGTAACCACATATACGCTCGCTCGTTTGCGGCTGCGTTTCGCTCCGTTCAGCATTCGTACTTCGTAGCGCGGGCAACGAAGCGCGCACGCGATTTTTCCACGCGTCCGCAGCTTCTATTCGCCGCGCCGCGCCGCGCCGCG
>Ga0157364_1004285_pt1 | contig 14201 bp, 8 predicted proteins | sample AttsexASBM2_FD_111476 | JGI IMG/M metagenome (GOLD analysis project Ga0157364, IMG submission 111476) | Fungus gardens microbial communities from leaf cutter ant in Ribeirão Preto, State of São Paulo, Brazil - Atta sexdens ASBM2 | ecosystem: Host-associated > Fungi > Mycelium > Unclassified ... | reverse complement strand
GAATATTATTAACTTAATGATCAAACGCAAGCAGTTACTAGCGGGATATAAATAGTAACATTGTTAAATTGCTCTCTCAACAAAATATTTGACAGTTTCCAAATCAGGAAATATAAAAATATAAACCAAAAAATTCAAAATATTATTAAAAGCATTAAGCAAAATCATGACAATCTGAAAAGGAAAAAGTTATGAAATATTAGGATGAGAAATTTCTGACAATCCTATTTGTAGAAACGCACAATAGAATCGCAGACGGACTCACGTTTGACATTGGCATTCGAAATCCGCGTCTCGAACGCGCACTTCACGAAACCCCGTGACCCAGTAATCGAATTTTGTTTTGACGGCCACGTTGTACGGTAACAACCGGACGGACAGAAACGTCTTCGTGATGTGTACGATCCGATTTCGATCGATCAAGGAACCGGCTGGATTGCGCGGGCGGGAGGGAGAGGTGGAGTCAATTTGCATTTTATCGGCGGAAGATCGGTCGCTAAAGTGGAACAAGTCGTTTTTGCCTGAGCCAGAGCGAAACAGAGTGTGAATAAATTCCGCGGCCCGCGTTTTCTCAGCCGACCAGTCGTGCCACTTCCTCCTCGAGCTTAATTGCGCCGTGAATGGGCGAGCGATACGCATGATGATCGCAAGCCGATAACGCGTATCATCAGCGGTTACTTCATTCTACGGAGCACGTGAGACTGCGGGATACCGCTGATATCTTATCTTCGTCATTCCGTTTCAGTTGAGTAACAGAAAACATTTGTGAAATATTCGAGAGATGTGCCATCTCCCGATATAGCGAGTTTAGAAACCGATTGTCTTGAATGAGGTGTATATCTCCACATGTAACAAGTTGAAGAAAAAAACTTAGTTTCAAGATCTTGTAAAATCGCGTCAATCATAGCTCGAGAGCGTGACTTAAAGGAGAGAAATCGCTTCGTTAAGACGAATTGCGCGAATTAAGAGTAATCGCGCTCCCCTGGATTCCTCTTCCCGCAATCTTCGAAACAGAAAGAAGAAAGAAAACGGGGGGAAGTCTGAATGTCGCACAAGCTACGGCACTGGTGAACAGACCTTCGTGCTATTGCAGAAAACGGCGAGACGGAGGGGATCTAATAGATCCCTTCCCTTTTCTCCATCTCGCTTCGTTCACCTCTTCCTTTAATAGTCCTTTCCTTTCTCTTCCCTCTTCCGTCCCGTTCTCCTCGTCTGCCACGGGTTACTCTCTCACGCGATACCACTGGTCGCGGTATACACCTACACCCAATGATGGAGGTAGATGGACCTCGAGATGGTTGGCTCCGAGTCCTTTCATAATTGTCCTTCTGATCTTTTTAATTTGTAACTCCTAATCCTTTTAATTCGTGATTCTTAGTCCTTTTAAATTATGAGTCCTAGTTCCTTTAATTCGTGATTCCCAAATCTTTTAATTCATAATTTTTAGTTCTTTTAATTTAACTCCTAAGCCTTTTAAATTATGCTTTCTTTTTTTGATTCTTGAGTCTTATAATCTTTAATTCATGAGACTCCTAGTTTTTTTTAATTTATAGTTTCCAGTTCTTTTAATTCGTGATTCCTAGTCTGTTTTAGTCATACAACTAATCATATAAAAAATTCATTCGAGTCTCCATTCCTTTTCGCGTTTCCTACGGAATTGTCTATGCGATCTTTTACGTGTATTCTTTACTTCGTTTATCTCTTTTATGAGAAATTATAACGATACTCTGGCAAAGCATGGAAACTGATATGATCGATAAGACATTTTATGCCTCACGAACTCTAGAAAGTTCACACTTATCACAGATCGTCGTTGCGTTCGCGTCGATGCGAATAATGCGTATTGCGAAATGAACGCACATTCGCGTGTAATTAACTGCTACACCTGCGATAGATATATGACGTAAAGAAACGAAACGAAATGTGACGTGTTCCGTGAAGTGTAGTACTCGTAACTCTATGGAAGCACAGCGAAATCGACTTACATAAACTTAAACAATCTCGGGCGAGTGCATGTGTGTAATTAGGACGCGCTGGTACATAATTGAATCCATTCGAGCGAATCCTGTGAAAATATATTACGTCAACGATGTAATATAACGATAAAATCTAATATAATTTTATACGAAATTAATAATTTTATAACGAAATTAAATTGATAACCAGTTCTGAAGGCTCAGAGAATTAAAATTTAAATAAGTAATAACAAGGCAATAAATCAAACTGCAGTGCAAATTAAAATTAATTAAGATTCACATCCATTCAGATCCAAATATTTCACACTGAACCATCTTCAGTGTGGATAAAGATTTACAATATTTCAAAATATTTGTAAGTCAGACTTTGAAGAAATATCTGTGTTGTTTGCTCTTATTTAAATTGCCTTTTGAAATTAATAATTTTCTCATTTTTAATATTTTGAATGATTATAGTGTAGATGACCGAGAGATCGTAATGTACTAAATCATTGAAAGACAGCATCCCTAAGAAGAAACTATAGCGCCTTGACGACGCTAGAAAGTGTGACCACGACTTTCCGTAAAGTTTAGAACGGCAACCGCATTTCCCTCTCCCTCTTCTGAGATCTGTAATTTACGTAACGTGTCGAGCGATCCAAGAGTTTTTCCTATCAGGTCAAGAACTCACACATCATCATGATCAACAGTGTTGAGATCGTCACGAGACCGCCGTCGTGAATCTTTACCATCACCATCAACCGCAGGTCCTCTTTGCATTCGCCTGTGTCTCTCCCTTCTGTGTCTCCACACACGAACACACCTAGGCATGCTTACTCACTCGTTTATTCGCTCTTTCGCTTGTTCGCACGCTCACCCACTGGTTCGCTCACACATACTCATACATGCATAAGGCGCACACTCGTTGACTACCTGACAAGAACTCGAGCTCGGCCAGTCACGTGGCCACCGATCGCGAAGGATGTTTGTGGGACCGCAAAGTCAGTCCGTGGCGGTCGGTCCGTTGAGAAAGAGAGGATAGAAACGTTATCGGGTGGAAGAGGAAGAGGGAAAGGACTGAACGGAGGAGGAGATACTGGATCGGGGATACCGCCTGGGGTCTCGGGATCGTCGCTGTTTTAACTACCTGTCCAAAGGCATTCGTTGCGCGATCGTTTCGGCTTATTCCTCGTAGTTCACCAAATCAAAGTGTTTCTCAAGTGATTGGTTCCTATCATCACGGGAGCAAGAGAAGTCTTGAAAGGAGGCATCATTGATGCGATCATGACGTAAGAATCAATAGTGTTTTAATTTTAGAAAAGGAGAAGGAATTGCCAATTTGTGCGTTAGAAAGTGTGGATTTCAGTGCACTGAAACGTGGAAGACGCGATGTGACGTCAAGCGAGACTCGGAAGTGACTGCTGAAGACGCGAGGATGATGCGAAGACGAAGTGGCTCGAGTCAAAGAAGATGATTTTCTTTCATTCGAAATAACAATATATAAATTAAATTAAATTCTTGGTTTTTCCAACAAAAGTTTTCTGTTACTTCCTCTGTCCTATAATAAAGGAAGAATAAAAAAGTTTTATATAAAGAAATTTAATTGCCGAATTTGTTAAAAATAAATTTTAATACGCTTCAGAAAAAAAATAGAAAAAAAGTCCTTTGTCAGGACCATTGAATGGTTGGTGCGCACTGTGAATCGCGGCATGCGATAGAAAGTTTACTTACAAAAGGCGGCAAGTCAGGTTGCCTCGTTCGTTCACAAAGAAGCGGGTTCGCCGGGTCTGCTCGTACATTCTTCATGGAAGGAAAGCTCGAGCGATCGAGATAGAAAGGCGACTATCGAGGCCGTAACGTCATCTTGAAGATCAGCTTCAATGACAAGCTGAAGAGAGAAAGAGACAGAGAGAGAAAGAAAGGAAAAGGGCGAAATGCGCGCGAAATAAATTCCTGTATTGAGAATCGGAAGTGGCTTCTTGAGGTTTTTAATTGACATGCACGAGGAATATTTTGCGACGTGATTCTCGCGATTGTGTGCAAAATCACAGGTCGATTCCGCGCTCATCGCGATCGCGAACGAAGAGGTATTTAAGAAATTGAAGACAACCGCGCATGAAGCTATTAGCGAACGAACGAAGGCACGTTTCGTGGCTCCCACAGAATTGTATGCAAAATCGCGTCGGCGATATCGCGAGGCATCGACGCGATCGCGACCCGCTTACGAATAAAGAGGACGAGGCGGACTCGAGGGGAGAAACGAAAGAGAAGAAGCGAAAGAGAAGGAAACGCGGCGAATCGAGGGTACGCGCAGCAAGATTGCGGTGATTTCGCTGGCGCAACAGTGTGTGGAATCATGTGGCGACGTTGCACAACATTCCCGTCATCTCCGATCGGCATTTAAAGCATGCTCGTCCGTGCGTTTTAAGGAAATAAGATAATTCCAAGAAACGCACGCCTCGCGAATCATACCTCCGGACTGCAAGATTTTATACAAAGATATCCAACGGCTTATATTCGTCTCCGATTGACAATACATCACAATAAAATTGCAAACAACGAATTCCTATCCGAAGAATTTTGCGGATGATGAAATACTGCTGATGCGAGAAATTTGCCAAGCTCACAAAATATGCCTCGCTTGCCGAGTTATTTACCGCGTTCTTCGATTCCGTTGGCTTATAATAGACACGCACGCGATAAGAACGATAAACGTCGCTTCTTATCTTGAGAGAATTTTGAACGAAGCGCAATCTTTGTCGTTTACGTGCGAGGTGAAGGTACCTCGTGTTACTGCTGACATTTAGTATTGTGTTTAGTAATAGTGGTAATAGCATAGATATTTTGTATTGACGTAACCACGAGTCGAGATTGTGCAGTTAGTTGGTTCGAAAAGTAAAATTCGTTTTTTGCATACGTATAAATATGTCGTCATAGAGAATGAGCAATCGCTTTGAAGGTTAGAAGGTTTGAAAGACGAGCGGAATGCAGCTGGCAAGTCAAAGGCCTCATCCGCCTCCGGTGCCACCTCGACCGAGTCGGCAGGTGGTTGCCGAGGCCCTTAAGAGATCGCCAAGGCCGCCCTGTCCCACTAGGCAGGCACCACCGCCGCCAAACACGAAACCCTGGAGATCCGATCAGCAACAGCAGCAGCAGCAGCAGCAACAGCAACAGATGGATCCAACGGGTGGACGTACAACTGTATACGAATCCCTCAAGGAGTGCACGAAGGATTGCAAGGACGAGAATGTATCCAACGACAGAAATTCACGAGATCGCAACCAGACACGAAATACAGACACAATTGTTGAGGATAACCGGTCAGAGAATGGAAACAAAGTTATCTCGTCTCACGATCAACATCACAGACTTGGTACCGGTTCAGAAAAGCCTTATCCCACGGGGAACGTTCCAGTGAATATCGTGCGGAAGCGCAACAGTCTGACCGAGGATCAACGGCCGCAACGTAAGCTGGAGATCCGAAGAAACTCCCGCGGCAAAGACCTAGCCGGTGCTCTGCCATATCATCGTGACCGATGGAAGAAGTTTCCTGATAAAGATCAGCAAAGAAAGAATAGTGTCGTCACCTCGACTGAGAAATTTGAAACGGCACTGACAGCGACGAAGCCATCGGTGGCTATCCGAGCTGTCAACGTGTCCTTCGAAGACGAGCATCGTGCCTCGTCCTCCAGTCCGGATTCCGCTCGAGGGCGAGTCACAGTGAGTCACGCGGAAAAATGCAACGGCGATTCGGAGAGAGCAGATGAGCACAACGCCCGGTCGACGCCCACGAGTCCTGATGAGCAACAATTGCAACAACAGCAGGAAACGTTCGTGGCTAGTGGAAAGCTCGGTAACGAAGGTGTCAAGAATCTGTCTCCTATTGAGAAATCGACGAATATCCCGAGCGTTGACCGCGCTGCCACCACGTTGCTCGTCGTCGACGAATCAGAGCGTAAAATTGCGCCCAGCGACCAAGAGGACAGTAACGACAACGATAGCGACAACAATATCCACCGGCAGGACTGGCTGGAGGCGGGGGTTCGTTACTCTTCCACGCAGATTACTTTGCATGGAGATGATGGCGACGACACCGACACCGTCGACGTGGGTCGAGTCAATGGTTATGATCATCATGAAGAGGAGAGAATAACTGATCTTGATTTCATCAGGTATTAAAATGAAATTAAATCGCCGGAGACTTTACTCACAATTGTCTCTACTGGAAATTAAAATTATAAAAGTGGATGGAACTAGATTACAATATGAATGAGACTTATCCATTCGGCAAAGAATTTGAAAATTTCTTATTGATGAAATAAATTTATAAGTGTCTTTTAAATGGCTTCTAGACGCTCAATTATTATGTTATTATTTTGCAATATTATTGATATGTCTCTTAAACAATTCAAAGCAAACATGCTGGAGGTTCAATATAATTTCCAGACAGTACATATTGAGTTGTCCGAAAAGTTCGTGCCGCAAAAGATTTAAATTTAATAAATGTATATTAAAATTTAAATCTTCTGCGTTTAAATTTTCCTTCAAAATCGGCACGAACTTTCCAGACAACCCAATAATATTATGCGTGATATCAAATATTGTACAATAATATTAATTTTCTAGGGGCCATCTTTAAAATTAAGAGATTGATCGTAATCGAGAAATTCAAAGCTTAGATTTTAGTTTTTATTTGTTTTAAAAATCAAGAAAGAAATTTTTTTTCCATAATTATGTGATAATTATCTTTAGGAGATAACATTGCTTTAATTCCTAAAAAATCACTCTTTACATTCTTTACATCTAATGTTCTAATATTTTCTCGTGGATGACAATAATAATTAAGAAGAACTTGCAAGATAAGAAGCACTGATTTCCTAATTTAAACAATTTGAACATTTTTAATTTTTGAGTGTGTTTAAAATGTACTATAATCTTCTTAAAGTGAATTTTGATGCTCTTATTTTTAGAGTACAGCACTAAAAATAATGTGTTTGGGGAAAATATGGTTATGTGAATACATTGCTTAAGTTCTATGATAAGTAACGTTGTCGCAAGGCGCGACGTTACTGCACATCAGCGCTAACGATGTAATAATTATCGAGAAGTCGCGATGCAGGCTCGCTCACTGTATTACGCGCATTGATCTAAATTCAACTATCCGGTGATGTGAATGCATCGCTTTCTCGCGATAAATGCTGTCTCAGCCAACCGAAAAAACCAACTGCTCGTTAGCGTCAACTAACGTTCAAAAAACGCTTGGGCTCTCTTTTTTTATTTTATCCTCAGTTCAATCCTGAAATCCCTTCAATTTGCTTCTAATTAACACAGATAAATCCTGAAAAATTTACAAGGTTTACACTAATCTTTCGAGTATTGTTGTATAGCATTTATGTGAATGTGCGATATTATGCAGATTGTACAGTTATATAAATGAAACGAATAATTTAACGAATGTTATAAAAAAAAGAAGAAATATATTATATTCTCGAGAAATAAATATAAATAGAGACTGCATGAATATACTTTTCTCGCGTTTACATAACTGATTGCTACGAAACTAGAAATCAAGGAAATTAGGGAAATGTTAGGGAAATTGAAACAGTCGAGGAAATTGGAGGAGAATCAGGGAATTTTGCAAAATTTTATAAAAAATTAATCTTGATTTTAATAAAGTTTAACATGCGTACAAATATATACTTAATTATACGTAATTTTGAAATATTACCAACAATTAAACGCAAGCAGTGTTAGCAACATTAATTTACATTGTTATGTTAAATTGTTCTCCCAAAAATATTTAACGGTTTCCAGAAAGAAAATACAAAAAATTTCAAAGTGTTATTAGAAATTATGAGAAATCATGAAATTTTGTCTAGAAAGTTATATGAAATTTTAGGGCGAGGAATTTGTGGCAATCCTGGCTACAAGTTGATGAAGAATTTATTATTAAGAGCGTTGATTTTTTTAAACTGATATCGCTATCTATAATTGCTATCGAATCGATATCGCTGCACTTGGCGTATCGAATTGATCTTATCTCAGCATGAAAAATCTTATCTCAGGAAAATAAACGGAAAGTAAACGGAGCCGAGTTGAACGGATATCGATATCGATAAGAACGATTGAAGGATCACACACTTCCGCGATATGCCCGCGATGATAATAAACCGCAGGGCGATGTGAGTCATTCGCCAAATCCCCTGCCTTCTTATGAGCAACTGACACTCCTAAAGACAGATCGATTTTTATTCCATAAGATGATCGTGTAACGGTATTCCCATTTTCTATGGCTTCTATCGTACTCCATCTGTGACAGTTTACAAGAAGATTGTACGATCCGCAGAAGTTTCCCCTTCCCCGAGTATCATGAAACTATTAATTTCCCCTTCATACACGGAGAAATCGAAGTAATGTGTATTTTAGAATTCTAGTATATTTTTTATCGATTTTTTTATCGACAGGTCTATATAGGAATAAGCGCTCACTTACGTAAAATTTACTTTATTTTTCTGACAAATGATTGTATATAATATCGACTTCGTTTTTACAACTAAAGTATCTTGTTTGGCAAAAATAAGAATATCTATATGCGACAACTATACTGTTACATATATTAAATATTAATAATTAACGTCTAATAAATTTTTTAACTTTGAGTGTTTTTCATTTAGTAACACAAATGCCGTTCTTTACTCATTGGATGCCAAGAATGATATTTCTGTCACTAAATGCATTCTTTATCACTGAAAACACTTTGCGTTGTCTTGTTTATTGAAACGTTTATTGAAACTGAAAATATATTCCATTGTATACAGAATATAAATTATCTAAAAATCTCGTACTTGTATGTTCTAGTATTCAAGAAAGGATTGCGATGTCTTCCCTGCAAGGATTACCCCCGTTACCGAGAAGCTTGAGTGGCTTCAACCTGAGCGGTCGCGGCGAGAGCGGCGAGCCGCCTCCACCGCCTACGAGGTCGTCCAGTAAATCCCAAAGAGGCAGCAAAACGTCACTGCAAACATCGTCATCGAGGCCGTCTCCACCTGCCAGACAACTTACTACCTTGGATACCCAACTGGCAGTGCTCAGGAGAGAAATGGTATTCATCCGAAAATTGTTTTCACTCTTTTATTTCTTCGTTAACATCGCACTCTCGTTATTTTAATCGTAAAATATATTTCTTGATGTTTCTCGATGTCTCATGAAAATGATAGTTGCTGCGCAATATAGAACTGGTTTGCAGACTATCAGAATTTTGATTTTTTTCTCTGATTTTTAATGTCTAGTGACGTTAATTATTTATATATGATAAGATAGAAGATATATATGTGCAGAAAGAGAGAGAGAGAGAGAGAGAGAATCTTTATGTTACAATTTCCTTTATGTTACAATTCCCCAAGAAAGTTATAGTCTTTAAAGTAATGATACTCAATCGTTCAATGATTTAATAATATAAAATTATTTTATTTTTTTAAGAATCTTTAGGCAAACAAAATGCAGAAATACGAACAATGATTAATTTATTTTGATACGATAAAATACTCTTAATGTGCAATCTGGATGGAGAAATAAAACGTTTTAAGAGTTTTGCGGATGCGATTTTTAAATTAACTGAAGCAACTGAGAGTAATTAGAAATGAATAATTGAAATCTTTTACATTTAGAAAATTATTTGACCATTGGATTGAATTTTACGGCACGTGTAACAGAGTAGCACTCGACATGCGGTCAGTAAATTGTCGATGTGATTCAAATTGGTGTCTGAAATTGTGCATCCCATAACGGCAGCCATTAACTCTAATAGAAACCATTAGTCATCTATCACGGCACGAAACGTATATTTATGAGTATGTGCAGGAAAATTCCACGCCTACGCGTGCAACAAGCACGTGCGATTTCAGAATGGTCGAGATTCTTCCGCTGTCATCGATCGCGACGGAAGCTGTGCAAATTATTCGCACGACTCTCATTTCTGTAAACCACATTTGTTATCATTTGAATTTTTTAAACATAACATAAAATATTCGCGTATTTAAAATATTTTTAAAACTTTTATTCCATTCATGGCTTTGTATCTATGATCTAATTTCTATCGAAATCCTTAATTCAATTCCTCAATTCCTTCGATACTTAAATAATTTTTCTCTTTGTTATTTTTCATAATTTTTATTTCTTATTTCAGATAATATTTTTTTATTAGTTTTCTAATTCTTTTTATATTATCTTTGTTATTTTTGTGTACAAATTTAATTTCTTTCGAATAGTTTCCTTTTCCTATCTTTGATTTCTACTTGGAAGTATTTCTTGTCTTTTAAACTTCGATCCTTGCCACTCCTTATCCTCGATATTCCGTCTCAATAGTCCGATCACGTTTTGCGAATCTTCATTTTCTACTCTGTCGTCGTTGTCCACCTCTGTTGCTCTCCTGTCTGTTTCTCCCGATCCTTCCGCATTTGTTTGGGCGACCCGAACGACCCGTTACCTCGAGGCCGCGATCGCGTGTGAGTAAATTGCGCCGCACGATGAGCGTGTATTTTATGCGTGGGATCATAAGCAGCGAGGGAAACCAGAGTATATCATACCGCGGTAGAGAAAGACGGGACGCGCTTATATCACTCAACCGTGCGGAGGCGCCGCTTTTTAATAGCTATATTACCTTGCAAGTTTGCTGCGCAAATATACTCACATACCTACTGTTAGTTACACGCCGTATTCATCTACGTCGATTAACGATTGAAATTCTAAGAGGCTTTGTGTTTATTTCAAATAAAATTACTACAATATCTCTTGGCGTACATCTCATTAGTAGTTCAACGATCTCATTATCGCGTCGACGACTAATGATTGAAATTCTAAAAGACTGTTTATTTCAAATAAATTAAATTACAACTATTGCTACATCTTTTTGTGTACACCTCATTAGTAGTTCAATTTTGTCGTCGCTTTGCAACTACGTGAAAAGTTTTACTGAATTACCTAAATTTATGTCTAACAAATCTAAAAATGATTTTATCGGTCTATCAAAATAATTATGTGAGAATCTCAAACATGATAGCATTTTATATAATTATTTTAATAGTCAAACAAAATTTATTCAGACTTGTATTTAGGTGAGTTTTTGGAATATTTTAGCAAAACCGTTCTTTTCATTAGAAATTTGAATATCTTATTGATTCAGCGATCGCTATGTATTTGTTTCGTATAAAAATATTGTCGTATCACGTTTGCGTGACATTGCGGCAATCTTCCCGAAATTAATTGTAACGGGATCTTGAGTAGACTCTCTCCGAGGAGAAGAACTCTCGTGATGAACTCTTGTTGGATCTCCGTTCGCGTCAACATCCCGACTCGCGTATCTAAGTTGGGCTAATAATTTAATAGTCAATCCAGACACGGGAAGCGAGTTCGTACAGCCGCTCCCACGCTACATTCCCTCAGGCATGATTTTACTCCTCTGAACCCCTTTTCCCTCGCCTCCTTCGTTCTCTCTTCTGCTCTTCGTTCTTCTTCTAGCCTCATTTCTCTTCGTCGTGTTGTCTGTTCGCGTCTCTCATATTCTTCCCGTTCTCCTTTTCCATATCTCTCCTATACAACTCCCTCTTCCTCAGTTCCCACGACCAAGCAGTCGCCAAGCTGCTTGGAAATGCGTCGTTTCAGTCCGTAAATCACGAGGTAACATTTACCTTGGAGACCGTATGGTAAAAGTGAATGCGTTCCTCCAGCTTCTATATATTGAACCCTATGTGAAATTTCGTAGCAATCCACGATGACGAAGAAAAGTCACGGGGTTACGGAAAATGATGATCGTAGAATCTCTTTAATAAATATCTAAAAGTCAATCTTTTATAGAATAAAATTTATGTAAGCAGTAACATTATACCTAAGTATTTTATATATTTATTTCTAATTGGAAATCGAGATGCTATAAAATTCGAATTAATTTAGTTTCCAGTGTCATAAAACAATATATAAGTCTCAAAGCGATAATTACTTGTACAAATATTTTACGTGTCTATCGCAAACTCATTGCAATATCACAATCTTTTTTTCATTTTTTTAGTGCATTACAATATTAGTAATTATTTTTGCAGTTTGGTCTGCGGCAGCTTGATCTCTCGTTATTGTCGCAATTGTGGTCCTTGAACGAGTCGATCCAGGAGTTCCGACAATTGCTGCAGGAACAGGAGGATCGAGCGCCTTCGCCGTCGCCCAGCAGCGAAGAGGGAGAAGATATAACTTACGGGGTGCATCCGCCGCCGCCACCAAGAAGACCAGCACCCACGCTGCATCATCGACCGCCACGACCTCCCAGGCCACCCAGGCCATCAGCCAGTGACGAGTCACCATCGAGCGAGGAGTACGGGGCCGTTTGACGTATCGTCACCGAGAGGAAAAAGTACTCAAAAAGGTCTCGGTCCTCTCATCGTACCTAGAATGGTGTTCCAGCGAGCGTCAGTATCTCCGAAACACGAGAAAAAACCTCAGAGATTTTCGTGAAAATGAAAACTGCGACTATCAAAATCGGTGGTCAAGATTCGCGCGTGCACGCGCATCGTGATATTCGATTACGAATTGCTGATTCCTAAGAAGTACCTGCAACGTCGCTTGCAGAACCATTCGAGATCGCGGTTCTTTAATTTGTGACCGAAATTGATGATCGAATCGGTCGGTTGGCTAAAAGATTATTTTGCGATAGATTAGTCGTGGTCGCGCGTACGGTGCTATCTGTGTAACTATCTGGAGAAGTCCGCTTTTCCCGCAGGCTGTCGTTTAGAGAACTATTTGACATTATCTGTGACCGCTATTTCAGCACGGAAGGATTGATGATCGAATCAAAACTCGACGGTAGAAGACCGCAGTAATTCAGTCGCCAATACGCGAAAGTTGTTTTACATATGCAAGATAATAATCACTTCTCACAGAATTTCTGCCCGGAGAAGAGCATCGACTTGCCAATTTGCAATAATGACATTCCGCATATATCGCGCTCTAAAAAAGGAAGGACTCGATTGCCGTGAGCGAGAGAGCTGATTTCAGCTCGGCGCGTCGCTCTCCTCTCTACTTGTGATAACGCTCGAAGGGGCCTTTGATTAATGATAATCGCACCCATTTGTGCGGATTAAGATTTCTCCGCGACTCCGCTCTGCCATAGAGCAATTGTAACAGATCCGAGCCCAAAGCACCACGATTCTTTCGTGTTGTGATCCAAGAAAAGACGTAATTCTTTGGCATCACCAGCCGAGAAGCAGTGACTGGTGAAAGAATCACAGGTGTTCTCTTCCATGTTTTTTAATACTGTTGCATACCTGTCGCAAAACTTATCCTCGTTGCTGCCGTCGGATTATCTGCGCAATTAGATCTGCCATACACGCGAAGAGGATGGACAAATTTAATATCTTTTAAAAGCAATATTTAACAGAATTTGTAAATGTTTGATTTTTAGACATTACAGATATATAAAATAAGCCTTATAGATATATAGTACCTTACACCAAGTCTTCGCGTGTACGACATTTTTGGGAAAACGAAATTGTCAATGTTCCACGACGCCCTTTCGTGTAGATTAGTACTGTGTAAAGATATGTAAGACTATGTGCAAAATAAATGAGACTTAATTTAAATATACGCTGACTCGTAACAAGCGTTACGTAATACAACTACAACCTTTTCTTGTATGCATCGTTGTTCTGACACAGATAGTTAGCAATCGACAATGCTGCACCTACTTGCATGTATGCAAATTGCATCTCGTTCCGATGCAGGGTGTGTGCGGAAATAAATAGTGCAATAGCAGGACAATGAGGACAAAGAAATTGCTGTACGAGACTCTTGCGTCATCCAAGATGCCGCAATAATTCATATTATGCTTGTTTCGATTGCATACTAATTAAATTTTTTTTCTATTTAATCCTCAACATAGTATTAATTTGTAAATTATAAGACATGATAAGTTACATCTCAATATTTTTGCATACATAACATTTTTCAATCAGTAAAAATTTTCTGATTGTTTAACATTGTGAATTTGATTTACACGATTAGATTGCATATTTTTTCTACTTGACTTTTATTTTTTTTTGTTTTTCATATTACATAGTTGGCACTATTAAAGAAGAATTCTTTTATAAACTTTCATATGAAGAAATTTGTCGATGAACGCTGCGATTCGAGCATTTTCTCCGCTTAGTCTATTGTATTTTTTTTTTTTTTTTTTTTTTTTTTTAAATAAAAATTTTATTTTTT
>Ga0157364_1004284_pt1 | contig 14201 bp, 5 predicted proteins | sample AttsexASBM2_FD_111476 | JGI IMG/M metagenome (GOLD analysis project Ga0157364, IMG submission 111476) | Fungus gardens microbial communities from leaf cutter ant in Ribeirão Preto, State of São Paulo, Brazil - Atta sexdens ASBM2 | ecosystem: Host-associated > Fungi > Mycelium > Unclassified ... | reverse complement strand
TTCGCCCTTTCTACAATGGATTGTAATTTAAAAGGGATATTATTTCAAAAAAAAAAATTTTTTAATTTTCATTTTATAAAAAAAAAAAAAAAACAATCGCCAGATAATAAAACCTTTGTCTCCTAATGTCTGTCTCTTTCTTTCTCTTTTTACAAAATTTATATTATTTGTTTATATATATTATTATAAATTTATATAATTATTTAATTACTATTTATTATAAATAAATTTATATTTATTTGATTATTTATTAACTGCTTAATAATATTTTAAATTGTACAAAAAAGATTAATGCAGTTTCAAGATATGATATTTCAAGTTTTAGAAAATAAGTGCTAACTCAGTATCCTTATTCCCTATCCAGGCATTCTATAATTCATCGAAAAATACATTTCTCTGAAAGGCTGTTTGCTCGGGCCACCTAAATATTTATTTCCGAAACGTTGAGTTAAGTTTCTCGCCGTCCATCAAGCTGGCAGAATTGTTCTTGACGAACTCGTGGAACGAGCACATAACTTGCGTCCCTATGGATGCGGAATACGTCTGTCTAGAATCCAAGTCCTGTATTCATATCGTACGCCTATATAACACTGAATATATTTTACGTATTAATCTCGAATATGTATGCATTTATGTCCCAAATGTGAATTCTGCTTGTCTCATTTATATACATTTGTGACTCAGACGGCGTGGCGATCTCACCCGTATTGCACAGAGCTCGCTTACGATATGTTATGTTTATGTTACAAGATAAGAGGTCAAGGAACGCCTGGAAAAGACGCGCTTCCCATATTTATCAAATACGTTCTTACTAAGTCTAAAGACGCAGTAATTATGATAATTGATTGTAATTCGCTATTAGCCTTCGAAAACGCAATTAGAATCGCATGACCGCGTTTAGCGGTGAATGCGGCGTGGCCTAGGCGAACCCGAGTGACCCCGTGGTGTGCTCGCCAGGTACGAGGTCGTACCTGAACACGCACGCGTAACGGCTGCGGACGAGCACCCCGAAAACGACGTTAAACCAGCAGCACGCGGCGCATGGCTACAACTGTGGTGTTTCGTCTCGACTTGGGTGTTGCACCGGTTAACTTTTCAAAGTTTTGCCGACTTTAACTGTGCATTAGACTCTGACTGGCTAAGTTTACCTCATTCATGAAGACCAGGGCCAAAACAAAATGTAGAAGAAGAAAAAGCTATGAACTATGAGCCTACGTGATCCAAATAGATTAATCATAGTCGATTATTCTCTTCACATTCGATTCGACGCGCGACTTTAAAACTTCTGGGCTTAATGAAAGAAATATTGCACAATGAAAGAAACATTAAGAACAGAAATAAACATTAAATATTACGAGTACAGGTTAAACGTAGTGTAACGTAGTATTTATGTGCCCCATGTCTTAATCATTTGTGTCCATTATGAGTTACGTTTAATCTGTATTCATAATTCTTTTATTTATAATGTATCATATTCATTCTTGATATTTTTTCTATTGATTATGTGCAGGATCTTATCGATCTATAAATTCCTATGTATCAATAAAGCTGTAAAATTCAGTACAGCATGTTATTCTATACTTTTTACAGATAAATATAAAAGATATCCACTCTTGGCCATTATGTACGTTTTATTATTTAAAATGTAATATAAGAAAATTTGTTCAATGATATTTTTAATATTAATTATTAAAAAATTCACAATATGTTTGTTTTCGTAGAATTTATTTTATAACGTACATAACGTTGCTCAACGGAAACCGCGAGAAGGTGGTGGTTTCTTCCGTCAAGAGGGAAATGTAAAAAACGTATTTAAAATTTATGTTACAATATCACGCTTAAGCGATATAAAATAATAAGTTTAAAAAAATTATAAGTTTTATAAATTATTGCATTAATAAAAAAATTAATCTTTAAATCTTAAAATTATTTTTTACATTTCCCTGAGAGTGTGTGCGTGTATGTTTTTATATGCTTATTTGAGTCTAGTGTCTGTCTCACTGAGGAAAAAAAATCTAACAGCTAAATTTACAACTTTAAAGTTTAGATTACAACTAGTTTAACAAAGTAATAAGAACTAAATATCGGTACTGAATATTATAAAAATATGGTAAAATATTATTAAAATATAGTATTCAGTTCTATTTTAATCACTATTATCCCTTTGTAAAACTAGTTGCAAGTGCACTTAAATTGTGGAGCTCTCAAGTTGCTAGAATTATTTTTTGTCTCTTACAATTAATGTAGAAACAGACAAGATTTTTTTAAACGCCTGTTCTTTTCAAATGTGATCATTTTTAAATATTTTAATTATTGAATATATACAATTTTAATCTACTGACGAGGAACTAACAATATCATTGCTATCCACAGCATGTAGTCTTAAAGTACGATGTGTTTTGGCAGGATATAATTTCTTCGCCATAAGAGACAAATGCTTTTCCTCAACTTTCATGTTTATATATGTATCTCCTCTCGCTTTTAATGCTGACTTAAAAACGCAATTATTTTTAACGTAAGTCGACGAAAGTGCGGTGCGTTTTTTTTTCAAATTTTTTAAGACAGAAATTATAGGGAATGTATTCTCTAAATCGGCGTTTGAATTTGGAAGTGATCGTATACAGTTCAGAACACTTGTTAAGTTTGGATATTTTGCAACATTATTTGCTGACATTTCAAAATGTTTTTCCACATATTGTCAAAATTTAATTTGGAAAGACTTTCTTTCTCCTCTATTGTCAAATCTAATGGCAATGCGATCCATTCTTTCTTTAAAGAATCTTCATCAAAACCACCGATAGTTTTGATTACAAAAGAAACATCGTTGAAAGATGTTTTTCTATCACTTTCGAACAAAACTATTGAAGGTCTAAAAACATTTAATTTAGATAAAAATATGTTCTTTACTGGTAATCTTTTTCGAATTTTTTCTGCAGCAGTCACATAAAACGCCAAACAGTTTTCTCTGATAGTTGTAATTACGTCTTTATGCCTTTGCTGCATTAATTTATCCAAATATTTCTCACAGCTTGATCCCAAATTAATTTCATTAAGACTTTTTTTATTCTTTTTTAGGGAGAATTTTACATCTATAAAGAAAGATTTTAAATGTTCATCTTTCAAAAAATGTTTACTGATGTCAAAAAGAAAATTTAAAGATTTCATGTGTAGTTCATGTATTCGTGTTTCTGATGCTTGAAAATATGCATTAAATTGATTTAAAAAATGTAAAGTATATATTTAAAAAAAGAAAATAGGCTTTTGTCTCTACTTTACACATTATAAACAAAAGATATTCTGCAATCTTCGTTTTTTCGCTTACAACTGTTTCGTTTAGAAAGAGTTTTATTGAATCCCAAGATTTCAGAAGTTTTTCTACATATGAGTAGCAACAAAGCCAGCGTATAATTTTAAAATTTTGTGATCTGTTTTTTGAAAACATTTCGAAAATTCACGAAAAAGAGCCGAACGCTTGTGATTGCTTTTAATATAAGTACTAACTTTTTTTAAAAATTTCTCGCAAAATATAGGGATTTCATTGGTTGCAGCATATGCTGCTAAAAAGGCGGAATAACAAGGACATGGAAGTGTTAATAAACGTGAACAGACTCTTTGCAATTTTGTTTTAAATGATGAAAATTTTCTTACCATGACAGACACACTATCACACGATAGGGCAATAATATTGTTAAATGGTATCTGTAATTTCGACATTTCACATTGAAATGCATGAAACAACTTTTCTACGCTGAAATCTTTAGCATCAATTTCAATTAATTTAACTAATTGTGTATAAATATCTAATGTTTCTGAGTCAACGTATCGAACAAAGAATATCATCCACTTATTGCAAATATCAAACAATTCATCTATGAAAATGGAAAATTTTGTGTTCCGAATTCTATTTACGATACGTTCCATCTCAACTGAGCACAAAACGTTTATAATAATATTTTCACATTTTGTATGATCCATGCTCATGCTTTTCAATACCATAGGATCTTTTCCTATATGTTGAAACCAACTAAGAATGTTTTCTACAATTTCATGAGGAATATTTTGATCGGCGATTAATGCGCCAAATCTGATCTCCGCTTCTCTTTTACGCTCATTAAATAATATAAATGATTTACTAGTTTGCCTATTCGAATCATCATTCGATTTATTTATTTCAATAGATTCTGCTTTTACATATATCTAAATGTGTTCTGGAATTTGCATGAAAATAAATGTGCGATAAATAAGCATCAAAAGATTCATTGCAAATTAAACAATAATACAAATGATCATCATTTGGACCTTGGCGTAACCAATATTTAAATTCTTTAATGTCTAATCATTTACATTGAAATTTTCCTTTATATAGAGTATAAGGTTCTTTTATTAACAAATGATCATCATCATTAAATAATAATTTGTCATTAGTAGATGATAATTCGTTTTATATTCTAATTTTGTGATATACAGATTTTGCATGTCTCGGAAGAGATGATGATTGTGATGAAAAATTTTTCTTACATACTTTGCAATAATAAAGACTATCATCTGGATGATACTTCGCGTATTCACGATTTATATCGCTCATCAGTAAGCCAAGCTTGTTGAAAGCTTCGCTTATTGTGATATGCAGATTTCGCATGTTTCGGAAGAGATGTTATACATGAAAAATTTTTGTTACATACATTACAGTAATAAAGACTATCATTGGATGATACTTTGCGTATCCACGATTTATATCGCACATCAGTAAGCCAAGTTTATTGAAAGCTTCGCTTATATCTTTTTGTCATGCTTGTTTTATTACATGTTTCCATGTCGATTATAAAAAAATGGAAAAATCGAAAAATATAAAAAATATTAGAAAAGAAGAAAGCGTGTGTTTTTATGCGCGCACACGCACGCGCGTGTGTGTGTATGATGTTAAAATGTAATGAATATTTGTAATAAATATCTAAACCTATAAATAGCAAAATGTCCGCGTCATTTGCGACCAAAGGAACGAATGTGATTATAGCGCGTTGGAAAAATAATTACGAATCTTGTCGAGGTGCGTTTTCAATGATGTCAGCTCGCGTTGTTCCATTGTTACTTCAATCGGCAAACGCGAACAAATCGCGAGCAATCGACGTCTTAAAGACGCGATAAGGAGACGAAATCAGATTTGTTTTATTATTATTTGATAATCACAGATTTTATGAAAATACGGGAATTATTTCTGTAATGATTTAATATCGGTATTGAACGTCCAATATAGCGATATTATTAATTATCCGTATTTTCGCAATATCATTATACATGGCTTTTCGATATAATGAAACACCAATTTGAGGGTATTTCGATATGATATAAGTCCTATATAAAAATTAAAAATAATTTTTCCTACTTCAAAATATATGTAATAATATATCTTTCAGGTTTTAAAGAGATCCATTTATTTTCTTTGTTCCAAAAATATATTCTTTGTCCAAAAAATTTCCAAAAATATCTTTTATTTTGAGCTGTTTTTATTTTCCTCCTGTAAAGTTCGGCTGTCTCGAAGCACCATATTAATTCATATCAGAGATGATAAACGACATATGATAAATTAATTGCATACATTTTTATCTTTTCATTTTGAAGCATTATAATTTCGTAATCTTCAAACTTAAAATGGGCAAATTGAGAAATTGCCATTATTTTCAGAATTATTTGTACGTGACATATCTATCCGAAATGTCACGTAGAAATGTAAAATAATTTCTGATACATTTTTCAGTTATTAAAAATCGTTGTTTATATCACCAATATGAAGCTTCTAGATATGAGATAATCGAGCCTTAATAAATTCAACTATCGAGGTATAATATTATTTATTGCAATAACCAATGTAGAAAAAAGATTTTTTTCGACGTTTAAACAATATTAAGTAAAAATTTTGACAATTTTTAAAGGTACTTAGAATTAAAATTATCAAATTGTTCGCCAATTTAATGCGTGACGTTACATACTCTATAGCTTCGGTTTAGAACTATGTCCTTAGAACTATATATTTTAAGACGGACAAATTGACCAACAAACAAAGTTTGCTTGAACAGGAAATTGTAGAATTCGCACAAATATTATTAGACACCAAGATCCGTCTCCGACTGCACCGCACACGACGGCCAGCGCTGATGTAGAGGCCTCTCACACAGGTACGCGGTTGCGAGATAATTCATCACGGATAGGGTCCGTGAAAAATTCGAGGCCGCATTAAATTAAGAGAGCGGAAACCCGCGCACGTCGTCGCAACACACACGTCGTTGTGCCCGGCTCTATAAACTCGAAACACGTGGCGAAACACGTCCATTCCGTGACGAATTAAGCCATTCAATTAGACCTACGCGAAATACGTTCTTTCGGAATGCGCCACGCGTGTCGCGTCGTAATAATGAAGAAACATAGACACGCTCGTGTGCCGGACACGCTTCCATCTCCGTGCAGATGTACTCGATGACTTCGACACGCCGCCGGTGATTAAAACCCGTTTTGGACAATCTACATCTGTTGGAATAAAAAATGAAATAAAATCCTATTTGTGATCTTAAATGAATAAATCTAAAAGTATAAGTATATATTTATGACTTAGAAGAAGAAGATATCACACTAGATATTATATAATTCGTAAAATGCTATGTAATTGTGTTTTATCTTCGATTTTTTTTATTTTGATGCTGTTCTATTATAGGTATAAATTATTTGCGTTTTCTTACACACAATAATTTAAAAGAGATGTATGAATAAAAATTATTTAGTTGATTACTAATTATTTCTTTCTTACGTTTCTATTTCTATTTATTTTTTAACTATTTCGAAGTCAGATAATGTTATCTATGTAAATGCACGCGTAATTGGAATCTGTATTACGGATAACAAGTAATTAAATCCTTTATACACGAGCGTATATTAAAAATAAAATGCCTTGTGTACTTTGTGTGGACAATAATTCTAATTTGTCAAATGTATCTTCTATGCTGCACGGCATATCATATCTAGAATTTGCGCGTCGTCTGAAGCGGAGTTAACGTAATCTCGTGCGGACGTGTAACTTTTATTTCAAACGTAACTTGCACGTATCTCGCGTGTAATTTCAACGTTGTAACGTGCGAATTTCTCGGATTGTTATTTTCCAGTTTCAGTACCTTCCACGTAATGAATACGCGTCAGGAGGTAGTCGAGAATCGTGTTCGTCGATTTGCGGCACCAGTCGTTTATGACGCGTTTTACTGTATTACATTCGCGATGTTAGTATTTGCAATCGCAGATTTCGCGATTGCATGGCCATGCCCGTTATCTTACTATCGCCGATGTGCGGTATCGATACGTCGAGAAAATTATCGACTTTCCGATGGCGCATATACAGCGAATAATTCCCCGCAACTGAAAGTCGATACGTTTCGCAGAAATGGGACATGCAGTACAAAGGATCGTGTTAGTATTCCGAGTTTTCTTTCGTCAACGATGAATTTAGCATCAGGCTAAAGACGACACGATGTTACCAACCTCTTTTTCTCAGACATTGTTCTTTTTTTTAAGACGTTCGGGAACATCCGAGGAGAAGGCTTTTCTAAGGCTGGGATAATTATGAGCATCCGAGTATCTTCAGGGAATCTTCTAAATATTTTACTTCGACTCCTCCGCAGCGTTACTTTGTATTAGTCCCAGATTAAATTTACAATAGGTGTAGTAAATCTTAAGCTGTAAAATCAATTAGTTCCAAAACACAATAAGTATAGCAAGCCGTAAGATATTGATCAATCACAGTCGGATGTGAGGAGAATAATCGACTATAATTGGATTTAAAGCTTACTACACTTTTGTATTTCAGGATTTACAGTTGAGTATAAAGAGAATAATCGACTACGATTGATTAACTTCTTATGTTAAATTAGTATTATTAATGGATAATTATATGTGAAATAATTATATTTGTTACTGTTCTGATCAATTTTACTATCTATATGCATTTTTGTATGTGTGTGGGGATTACAGATAAAATATCCGGGATTTTTGGCCTGTAAATTCTAGTTGTGAAAAATTTGATACAACAACCCTACATGATATCTCTTTTCTACGTGTCAAAGCGAGAATTGAGCATCTCGAAATGAAACGGATATCGCGATAACCACTACTGACGTATTTTACGCTAGTTTCACATTTATACATGAGTTTTGCGTCAATCATGCAAAATGCAGCTTGAAATGTCGCACGCTTTATTAGCTCGACATATATTTCGCGTGTACACAATAATTGAACGTAACTTATTCATACGTGCGATGTTTACGGTCGCTAGCTCGATGGTAATTCGTCGCTTTTGCGCCGTCGCGACCGGAAGATGATCGGAAATAAATATTCACGAGCTTTCGCCCGCGTCAGCTTGGCGACCGGCTTTCTAAGCGTCCGCGAATCATCGGCTTATTTTTCTAGCGATTTTTTTCGCCGGGAGAAAAGCGGTCAGGAAGAAGCATTATCGCAATTAATCAAACGCCATATCGACCGATGAACGAAGAGCGGACAAAGAGTGGTTGCATCGCTGTCACGGCACAAATTACAGCGCGATTATTTCTCTGGTTCGCGAATTCGATTTATTCGCGTTAAGAATCAACGATGCCATTCGTTATCGATATGACAAAAATGTCGGCCACGATATTTTTATCCAAGCATGTATTCCTGGAAAGGTTTCGGCGTTACCTGCGCCAGGTGAAACGATGCAGGTGATGAGTTCCAACACGAAATTTGACTGTTGATTATAGCAGCCGTAGTTTATCGAGAACATCTTTTTTTTTTATACGCTTCACACGACACTTCGCTGATGATCTGCTCAGCTAGTTTTCTTTGGCGCGAAAGCAGAAGCGTAAATGTGATGAGACCTGCATGAGCCTGTTTTTTTTTTAGCTTAACTTCTTACATGAGTCACCTTTCCCCTTTTTTTTCTCCAGCGTGGAGAGAAAAAGAGAAAAAATAAACTGTGCAAGAAGTTCAGCTAAAAAAAATAGACCTACCTAAGCGGTGCCTTCATCAACACACATTCGATCGTCTAATATTTTATTTTTCGCTACAATTTTAAGAAATAAATTCGAATATATCCTTTTTTCGAATTCTTATTTTTATAGTGATATTATATTATTTACGAAATTATTTATAAATTATTTTTGTTAGTCTGGATTTATATATAGAAAACAAATGAAATCGAAAATATTTTATCTTTTTATGAGCAATTTCGTTACAAACTTAAATTTCTTTAAATAAATAAAGATTATGGAGAATTGGAGATGACGGCGAACTCTGAAAATAAATGTTGAATAATGCATTCAGCGTAGTGCTTTGTCGTGCATAGAAATTAGCCAGCTCCATGCGAATTTATTAACAATGTCCAATTGCTTGGCGCGATACATCTTGCAAATTTGCCGAGAGTCTCAAGAGAGAAGTCGGCAGGTGCGTACGCAAGTGGCATACATCTCCAAGACCAAGACTCACCCTCCTCCAACAGCGACTCCATGGCGGAATCTCTCGGGCAGAGGTCCAACGAGTTCGCGAAAATTCGTCCTACGATGGCGAGTATATTTTGCGCTTTTGTTGGTTCGACGCCAAAGCTCTCGCGTACGTTCGGTGCTCAACGGTCGATGTTCTCATCAGTCGTGGTACTCTAGATCTATCACCGTCGCAACTCCCACGTGACTTCTACAAAATACCGAGACCTATTTCTTTGCGCGTATATTAATATTGGATCGAATCAAAGGTTAAAGTGGAAATACGCGAAGAGTATTACTGCGACTCGATTATTGGATTCACGCGGGTGATGGGTATTTGCGAAATGCCATGCACGCATACATTCGCACGCACTCGCAAGAGTGACGCCAGCAGAAAGCAATCTCTCTCGGAAGATCGGATACGGAATACATTACCCGCATTAATGTGTTTGCATTAAGATTGTCGGTTGTTGAAGTTGGTCTCGGTGCGCATCGTTTTACATCTCTACAGAGCGAACATTCGCGATACAGATGGTGGATAAACGCGCAAATGTGTATTCGTATTCGGTTGTAATAATATCACCGTCAAACATTACATGACGACCGATAACATCATGAAGGATAAACACCTGTAGAAATTCAACTTCCGTGTTAATCAGGCGTCTATAGTGATTGGTTAGCGCGAGTTTCTCGTCGAATTATTTCGGAAATTCACGCGTATGCGAGTTCGCGTTTAACGTAAGGGTTAAACTCGCGCATGAGAAACGCCACGCGAGAATTACCAGGTCAACACGATCCTCCAAAGGAATTTCCGCGAATTTTTACGTGGCATTCGACTCGCGAGAAAATACGCACGCGGCACGACTTTTTACCGTTCGCCACCCCGAGAGAAGGATCGCTCGGACTGTACGGCGACCCTCATCATTTCACGAATCCCCGATGTGACGCAGCTCCGATTTACCGTCGCCAAGCAACGGAACCTTCGTTCGTGTGCGAGTACTCGTACGTACTGGTACGTACTGGACTGCAGTATCTCGTTTGCTGATATCCGTGAGCGCCTGACGTATGCCCACACATCCACGGTCTGGCGCCATCGATTGCCAGCAGCCCCTATAACCTCGTGGTCCATATCCGAGGATCGGAAACGAGGCTATATTTTGTTCAGCATAATTTTCCCTAGGCGATATGGGAGAGAGGATCTCTAGTGTAGTAAATAATAAATATGTTTACAATATCCCATTGTTGTAAACAGATACAGCGGTCACTTTCGTGAGCAGAATGGAGGATCCAAACTAAATATTGTAGGTAAATATCGATCCATGCAATACGTGAGTTTGTTGATACCAAATGATATTTTTGATGCTATTTTATTAGGATATACAGCTGTAAACACATTTTCCGCATCAACGTAAGATTATTTAATGTGCATAGTTTTAATATTGAATTTTTTTTGTCACTATTTTTTAAATTTTATTTTTTGTAATGATAGAAAACACACACACACACACACATATATATATATATATATAGAAAACTTTGAGAAAATTTTACTGTTTCAGTGAGAATCATTAAATGCAAAGTCCAGTCTTTTCGTTATCGACTATTGCATTTTCATAAACTCTTGAAAAACTTCTTTTATGCTTAAAAAAAAGAATATTACGATAAACAATCACATTTCCAGATTGTCCGTCGCATTCTACCGAACACTTCAACTGTTCAATAAAATCCTTATGAAATAAAAGAGAAGAATATTGAAAACTTTCAAAGCTATTTCAGCGTAATCATCTCAACTAGAATTGCGTAGTGCAAAATTTAAAAGATGAATTCCGAAATAATTATTAATGTTTCTTTTTGGAGAAATCGTGATATCAAAAAAATTATATTTTGAAAGTATTTAACATTTATCATACTTCAACAGGTTAATGTGAGATTCACAAAATCGAATAATTGTAAAAATTAAAATTATAATCTAAATTGAAAAATCGTTAAGATATTAATACAGAATAATTATGAATGTATTTTAAAAAATTCGTAGAAAAAAAAAAGACGTTAAGATTAACAAATTTAATACTTTAGGTTTAGGTTATTTAAATAATCCAATTTTCCTGGCATATATAATTACGAACAATAAACAAGTATTAAAAATACCTGTGTGGTTATATATTTCGCATAACGACACTGGGTAAACATTGTACGGAGTACAATAATTGAGTTATCATACTAACGGCGTACACACACGGCGGTCATGCATAAATAAATATAATAATCCGCAAAGCGGCGTTCCTCGATTCGCCGGGCAAATTAACGCGCGCTTTTGTCGAATGATATTTTATTTAATGTTCACGGGAATCAAGCATTTTCACCAGTAGCCGACTACCGGCCCTCTTCTTTGCATTTGCGCATTATTTAAATCACGGCATTGTTTTAATACTGATCTGAATCGTTTAAAATGGATAGATATTTGCTCTAGTATAGAAAATAAGATTATATTGTTGACGCAACGCGTCAATAGAATAACTAATATATAATAAAATTTTGTTTTTTAATAAGAATAATTGTTTTGCATTCACATTATGCTTATCATCATGTTATCATAAGTATAATATATTCTCATATCAATATCAGTATTAATATAAATGTACACAATATACATATACATATCGTTCAAGAAATCAACCGTTATACTCATCTGAATAATTACGTTTAGCTGTGTGATAAAAAAAGAAAATCAGAAAAATTATTTTAATTTCAATATATACATATTTCAGATATTCTTATGCCTTAGCCTTAATTGATAGTATATTTTAGTTTTAACGTGACTTTTACTAAAACATTCATCAGTAATTCATTTGAGATAAAAAACGAATCGAATATCGATAAGCGCAAACTGCGCGCGATATAATTTATGATGTTAGCCGATATTTGATGAATGGTATATCTACGCGCAGACAGTAGATTCTTTTTGCATGATGTGAATGTAAAAAAAAAAGTATTAGAATGCAATGTGAATTGCTACGAAATATAAGAAATAGAGGTTGCACATAAGGAAACACAGTGGCAGTATACTTAATGAATTTATAATAAACTCCATAAGACGTACTGTACATCAATTAAATCAGCCTCGTTTAATAAATTAATTACGCTTTAATACGAAATGGAATGACTGAGATACACAAAATTGTGTCGTTATCATATATATAACTCGATATAGCACATCTTCTTTTCTCGCTTATCGTATAGTACATAGTTCCTAAATAGCAACACAAAAAAGAAGTTCGCGCAAATATCCGATTCAGGTACATCATCTCGCACACTGTAAAATACTTAGGCGGGCCGCATATATATTTTTCTCGAACACTTTTACTTATCAGTTATTCGTACAGAGAAAAAGTATGGCAATATGTATGTTTGTGTGTGTGTGTGTGTATGCGTATTTATGTGAATAAGTATGTGTGTATATATATATATATATGTGTGTGTATATAATCGAGCGATTTTATATATTCATATCTGTCGTGTTATACGCATTTATGTTTGGTATATGTTTGTATTCCATGTATATGTGTCTTTACGCTGTTGAGGAATACGCACGTACATTCATGCTACGTTATAGTCTCCTTCTGAGTTATAAAAGTACGAAAAAAAAACTATCTTCTCATACGATGCGACGAAACGTACTATATGTATGTATACGTATACCTACACATTGCAAACACATTATTCCCGCTGGAAGGAAGCAAGAGTACATGGTCTAATAATAATAAAATAACTCCTGAATATATATCCCGAGTATATATATCCAGCCGCGTCTGTCGTCGCTGTAGTGCATTTTGGACATTTCGTTGATCGTCGGATGAGTGAACGTCGGATAATCATCTCGCTGGAGTTCGCCCTTCGTACACGATTTTTTTTTTCGGCCTTTTCTAGTCGTCCGAAGCCGATCGAACTATCGGTTGCGTCCCGTCACTTCCATTCCTCCACCATTCGAACAAGCCTTTCAGGTTTCATCGCTGTGACGTGACCCAAGGAGCTTCCTGTATTCGCTCCGGTTGGATATTACTGCTGCGTGGTGATCCGAAGCGATCCCATAGAGGAAACGTCATCATCGCACAAAGCACCTCTCGAGCCCTCCGCCAGTCTCTTCCTTCTTCTTCTCCTCCATCTCTTCGTCCTCCTCCTCCTCCTCCTCCTCTTCCTTCTCCTCCTCCTCTTCTTACAAACACGTCAACGTACGCAGTGTTCCAAAGCGCGTTTCTCGAACGATGCACTATATGCCTTTAACGAATGACGATTAGAAGAAGCGCAAACAATTCCAAAACGATCCTCGCTGACGGCCGCAGACTCATCGTGGAGGACCCCAGCACTGAAAAATTATCGAACGAGATGCTAATAATACAATCTCCCATTTCTTGTTTGTTTTTTTTTTTTCTCAAGGAATTGAGTCGTGCGAGCGGAGGAATTCAGATTGCGGCTCAACGGCATAGCTTTCTGAATGCCCCGTCTGTGTTTCAAAGTAAACGCCTAAGCCTAAGGAGGTCAAAGAGCTCATCGAGTTCGCCGGATATTGTTCAAGTTCGAAAAAAATAGAACTCTCTCTAAGCAATTGAATCCGCGTCTAGATTCTCAAAGTGTCTCGAATTTCGATAAATAATTGAAGACGTAATGGACAGCAGTAATATATTTAGAGAATTATGTCTCCTTGAAATAATGAAT
>Ga0157364_1004283_pt1 | contig 14202 bp, 9 predicted proteins | sample AttsexASBM2_FD_111476 | JGI IMG/M metagenome (GOLD analysis project Ga0157364, IMG submission 111476) | Fungus gardens microbial communities from leaf cutter ant in Ribeirão Preto, State of São Paulo, Brazil - Atta sexdens ASBM2 | ecosystem: Host-associated > Fungi > Mycelium > Unclassified ... | reverse complement strand
CACTTTGATGGAGATTTGTAGCATCATTCAAGTAAATACAGATTGAGATCGTAGAAACATGAGCTTGTGATATAGCTACACCTAATTCCGGACCGGTTAATGCAAGAACTATAAATAAAGGACCAAGATCTCCTATGAAATATAAAAGATCATTCATACATAGCATAGTCCAAGCGAACCCACTTAAAATCTTTACTGAACTATGACCGGCCATCATATTAGCAAATAAACGTATTCCTGAGCTTAATGCGCGAAAACAATGAGGGATTAGCTCAAGGAGTACTAAAAAAGGTGCTAACGGCAGTGGGACTCCTGCAGGTAATGAGAAGCTTAAAAAATGAAGCCCATTTTTTTGAAATCCCACTATAGTAATGCCAATAAAAAGAGAAAATGAGAGACCCAAAGTAATGAGAAAATGACTTGTAACTGTGAAGCTATAAGGTATCATACCCTGGGGATTACGAAATAACGAAAAAGTAAAAGTGACCGAGATGCGAGGGGAAAACTTTTGTTTAACATTTCCGGAAAGACCACCTATTTGTTCGTTTACCAGGTTCGGCACGAAATCATGAATAAGCTCTACCAAGGATTGCCAAGCATTTGGTACTGAGTTTCCTCCCCCGTTTTTAGTAACAAAATGAACCAGAAGTAGGACCAAACTGAGAGTTAGCAGCATAAACAAAGATGGATTTGTGAATGAGAAATACAAATTTCCTATATTCATAGGAATCAATGGGAGAATGGAAAATTGATCAAGGGGGCTGATCAGCGTAAGAAACACCTTTCATTTCATACCTGTAGTTCCGCTTCTTGCTCTAAAAATGAAGAAAGACTTCTCGGAAATCGCCGGTTGGTCAAACCAAGAAAGGCGTGGGACTCTTTGGGCATTACAGCTCCGAAGAGCATTCTTTTCGATCTTGTACCCAGTACACTGAACACCAACCCAATCTCGATGAGAATCAGTACACGGAACTAGATCAATACACGAAGGTGTGGCACTTCTCCACCCTCTGCTAGCAGCTTTCTTCTCTTATAATTTATCTAGTTACAGGGGAATCGAGTGACTTTTTCTTAGATTATATAAGTCTAAGAGAGAGCCATGATAGATGTAACACTAACCAAATCTGGAAAGTGGAGTAGAATCAATCAACTGGCGTACCTTTAGGCATACCGTCGAATCTAGCCTACAATCCTTTCTATCTTCTCTTAGGAAATTGATAGACCTGATTCAATTGAAAGTGAAAGTGGTACTTTTGATTGAATTCAACCAAACCAGGAACTTCTTCTCTGACATCATTATATTTTAATAAATAACTTCCTCCGTCAAAGCTATTATTCCATGCCATTCCTCACTCCGGAATGAAGGGAGGGTCCCGCTTAACTTAAGGAAGGGCGGTAAGGAAGAGAGAGAGCCGGTTCAAGGAGGGGGCCCCTAAGCTAGAGCTATAGCGCGAGAAGGGCTAAAATACAAAGGCAATTAGCGCTAGAGAGAGGCACTAGCAAGACAACGCGCAGCACTATAATCTAATGCACTAATGCTAATGCACGCTAACTACCCCTAATGTGCTACTACCGCGCTATACTGCACCAACGCTTACTATGTGCTCTAGCCCTAGCAGCAGCAGAGCTAGCCAAGCTAGCCGGGCAAGAGAAGGTTGGGTTGCTCAGGTGGATGATGATGAAGACGTAGGCAAGATCGTCACAGATGAGATTCCAACAGGTTTGTATAAGATGGGCATGGAAACTCTTCTAAAAGATTATCGAGACGCACGCATAGAATAGGTAGGAAGAAGAAAATAAGGCGCATAAGGCTTTTCAGGTTGCAGAATGGCCTCTCTCGTCGATCCGCTGAATAAACAAGAGCTACTACTCAATGGCTGGTTAAGATCTTATTGGTAGAATTATTCGGATTTGTTTGGTCCTAGCACTCGGAACGAGACAAGTACGTGTGTAGATAGGACGCGAGATGAATCACAAGGTTTCCTAAGGGCAGGCAGTTTTCCAGCATATAATATATATAATAAATGAGAGCTAGCCTTGCGCTGAACTATAAACTATGTGTGGAGCTCTATCTTTACCTTGCCAGCTGGGTTTTGCTATTCCTATTGTTATTTAAAATGAAATGTCCGATTCTGGTGATTCAATGGGAGAAAGCGCCTTGCCTTGATGCTCATTTGGGAGCTTATCTGAACAACTATCTTATAGAATTGTTTTTTTAATACCATGGATAGATAGTATAGCATCGGGAACCGCAGGTGAGCTGCTCTTTCTAGATGTTCTGAGTCCGGTCTCATATGAAGGAAAGGCTTTCGGGTCAGCACATTTAGTGTACTTAGTCTTTAACCTCACGGAATATCATCAAGCTATTCGCCTGCCCTTCAACCTTCTGGTGCCGTCAGCAGATGCAGATAAAGACCTAGCCTATAGCGGACACCAACACCTTCTAGCTCGTAGCAGCAGTAATGCCTTTTCTTTTTTCCTATTCTGCTGCTTTAGAAAAGGGGTTATTTAAGCTAAAGCTTAGCGGAATTTACTTTGAATTGAAAAAGGAAGCTTAATCATCAACTTCTAGCTTCGGAACATGTTCGATACTTTGAGAAATCGACCTCGGACATAGCATAGGATTGAAACCCTTGCCAAAGGTAGCAGTTTAGTTATCGTGTCCGGGTCCGGTATCTACACATCGGATCTCACTTTATTCCCTGCGTTACTAGTTTGATTACCGAGCACAGGATAAGATCAAGGAATCAATCGGGTAACTTAAATAAAGACATGATTCTTCCTAAACCTGAACAGTAGTTCTTGACGGGAGGGTCAAAGATCCATTCAATCTTCTTAATTTCGATTCTTTTTGTTTGTGTTCAGTCATAAGCCCAGCCCTTTTCTTTTGAAGCTTGTTTCCGCCTCCCTTTGTTCGTAACGTTGGGATTCATTCAATAATCACATAAATGAAGGGAAGCTGTGTTTGATGCTCGCTCTTCTTTATCATTTGCCTTTCCGCTTTCGAATTAAAGAAAGAAACAAAAATAGCGTAGTCTAAGATCGTAGTCTAGATCGTTTCATGATTGCTTTTCAAAGTAAGATACGACGGAAGTCTATTCCTATCAGTGAGTACCGGTTTTATACATCCCTTTTTTTCTATGTTTGGTAGCTATAGTCACAAGTTGGGCTATACGATGGCTTCACTTCTTAATCTTAATCGCCCGGACGTCTGGACATGGGAGACGGATCAAGTTGTAGGATTGGGTACCCGTGCAATGGGAATGCTTTGGTCTGAAGGTCTCTCACTGGAAGGATCGAAAGGAATACTAAAAAATGGTGGGGCAGATAGATCAAGCTTTCTATAGGGCACTCATCTCCTCTAAAAGAGATGTTGATGACTCCGAGATGGACGACCGGATTGGCAGCGGGGTCTTTTGTAAGTTGGAAAACTGACACTCATTAAGTAAGTTTCTAGGGGGTCTTCCTATGCATTAGAGGACCTGCCCAAGGATTCTGTTAGATTGAATACAGTCACTAAGCTAGTAACCTCACCTTTCTTTCTTGCTCTCTACTATGTTAAACGACCCCCATCCATGAATCTTTGGTTCCCTCAGGTTCCAACGGACGCACCAAAACCAAAGTGGAGCGGCTTCTTACGAGGAACAATAGGGAAGGGATTGATAAAGATCACCTCGGATACTGGCAAAAAGAAGATGTCTTTCCTGCATAAGCACACCTCCTATGGCAAAGTCAGAAGCATCTGTGTGGACTTCGAACACCTTTTCGAAGTCTGGCAAGACTAGAACTGGCTTCTGCGTCACAGCTGCTTTCAGCTCCTCAAAGGCGTTCTGGCACCTCTTGGTCCACTCCTACGGCTTGTTTTTATTCAATAGGTCTATGAGAGGTGCTGCCTTTGCCACAAATTCCTTGATGAACCGCCGATAGTAGTTCGCCAATCCAAGGAATGACCGCAACCAAACTACCGATGAAACCAGAGCTAAATATCCTATATATCAACACTGAATGAAATAGAAACTAACTACCCAAGCTCTTTTTTACATAATGGGATAAGCGCTCCGTCTCAATCAAACCGTTTCCACACTTCAAAGCATGGTGGGCATGAAACGAATGCTGCTCTTGCTCTTGCTGCTAATCATCGCCCTCTCGACACTCCCCGATCCTGGGTCTCCGGCACCTACCAGAGTTCAGGTGTCTCCATGTTGAAAGACACCACCTCCCTGCGAAAAGAAGACACTCTGGGAAATGGAGGAAGATGGGGAATGAGAAAAGGAGGTCTGATCCGGAAGGGAAAGGTCGGTTCCAGAGGAACTGTATTTTTATTTTCGATGAGATGAGCTCTTGGCAGACAAAAGTGGAGATGATAAGAATTCTGATGAAGCACGAACCCTATGAGTCCCCTGATGGTTTTGCTTTTGTTATCTGTGATGGCTTAGAAGAGGTTGAGGAGATACCTTGTGTGGAAGAAACTGGGCCCACCGGGGAGGGGTCAAAAGGAAAGGGATGGGACATGTGAGTCAACGTCGGTCTCTGCAATCTGAGGGCTTACTTGCTTTGCCGTCTCTGGGTTATGGATCATAGGGCTTTTACTCTTGTCTGAGGCTTGTAAAGTCCCATCCTCCTGTACTTTCTCAGTAGTCACATCATAAAGGGGTTCCACTTCAAGTACCGCAAATCTCGAACTCCTTGCAATTTTACTAAGTTGGTTGGATTGAGTGGAGAGGCAACTTTTCTTTGGATTAGATGGGCTTACTCCATCCTTAGATGAAAGACTGTCTTTCTTAGGCCCAGATGCTTTCCGTATCCTGGTTGGGGCGATCCTATTGGGCGGGCCCAAAGGTGGGTTTCATGCCTGGTCTGGCTTTCCCATTCATCCGGGTCGGATCAAGAGTGCTCGGGTTGGCGGGAATATCGCTGTGATCACCTTCTTTTCCTCCGATCTCCATCTCTGCCGGTGCAGAATCAACCTCCAACGTACCAGAAGTTGGGCTATTAGTATCCTTGTGTCCATATCGGCCACAATGGAAGCTAATAGCATTGAAACGAAAACTATAACTGAAAAAAGAAACAACTTGCCCCTCGGATCACTGAACTTCACTTCAACACTGACTTTTACTTCGAATGAAACAATTGACTTATAGAAATCTTACTTACTTAGTCATATGACTTAATAAATCATTCCTTTCATCTTCCATCTCCTTTCTAATGAAAGAACTGAAATACATGGACTCCCATCTAAACGGTCTATTAGTAATAGTAAGAGAGTCTTACCTTCAAGTGTGATGAGGAGGGGACAGTGATCGGAACTTCTCCTTGGTAGGTTTCTTACTCTTGCTTCTGGAAACAAGACTCTCCAAACTGCATTAGCTATGGCCCTATACTATGCTTCTGCACTAGATCTAGCCACAACAGCTTGTTTCTTTCTTCGCCATGTGACAAGATTCCCTACGCGGAAAGTAGAGTAACCAGAATTTGAGTCCAGGATCATCTATGGATCCTGCCCAATCCGCATGGGTTCAGTTCAAACCTCTAACTTCAAATGACAATGATTATAGAAAAAGATTCCCTTCCCTGGTCCAAACTTGAGGTATCTCAAAATGCGATAAACAGCTTCCAAATGCGAGGTGGGAGGATCTTGCATATATTGGCTAACAAGACCCACTGCATAAGCTATATCAAGTCAAGTATGGGAAAGATAAATGAGTCTTCCTACCAATCTCTGGTATCTTCTGTTGTCCACTGGGTCACCTCCATCTTTACTAAGTTTAAGATTGGATTCATTAGTAGAATCTGTAAGCCGACGCCGACATCCCAGCATACCAGAGCCCTCCAAGGACATTTGCATTGGCGTGCGAGTGGGTGAAAGAATGAATTGTAGGTTCCAGTTCCAGGACATGAAATGAATATGAACCACTGTACAAGGAACTAGCACTGGCTGACGAAGAACTCACAAGAGAGCTCTCAGGGTACCTTTCTTTCGGTTTTCACATCGACTCTCTTCGTGTAGGGTAATAGCGGCACGGCAAGATCATTCCGGCACAGCTTAATCTGGTTTGCGGCTCTATTCAAACAAAGACTAAGCGAGATCTCGAGAAGTGGTGTCTGTAGCCTGTTGATCGGCTTTCTCCTATCTGTTCTTCCGAACAGTTCTAGAAAAAGGGTGGGCCTATTTCCAATTCTTTTTGCCTGAGAGTTTGTTTGTGCGGGCTCATGTCCGTATTTCCGTACTTTCATCTCATTCCCTTCCTCTATATGCTCTTCTCTTTCCTTTCCTTTCTAAGCAGGGGTTGGAAGCTACTCTCGTACATTCGCTTTCCTCTGGCAGCACGATGCCAATTCCGCCTCAGAGCCAGAATCCAGTGGTGGTTCCTTACCGCTACAGAAGAGCTGAATTGCGCGGGGACGAAGGCCCTTAGGCCAGAGTCCATGGTATGTGTATCTTTTTTATAGTTGAGGGGGGACAAGGCAGCTTACGGTGAGGAGGGAAATACAAAACATACACCCCATTTCGACCTCGACCTGTGTCATATCATAAAAGTCCTTCTCGTTCCATATAAACTGAGTTAGCTCGGGAGATATGGAAAAAGCCCCCCAAAGGAAAGTGCCTTTCGCTCTAAGGATGCCGGCCTGTATTTTCACGGCGGAATCTTTCTCTTCATGGATGCTCCGCGTGTGGTCCTTGATGCTTTAAGCTTCCCAGGCCTTCTTCGCGTTCTTTCGGTTCCACCGGATTTTAAGACTCCCGTAGGTTAGTTTCCCGATTTCCCGAATCTGACTCTTTGGTTTCGTTCATTCGCTTTAGCCCAAAAAGTCACCAAAAGGATGTCGCTTCTGAAGAGGAGGCGGAAATCCGTAGTTTATCTACTATTAGCAACTAAAGGAATGAGGCTTTCGCCTTTATGAGATAGGGGAAGCTATTATTAGACAGCGGCATCCGATTCTCCGACTTTATTATATAATGAGTGGGGGATTGATTCGAAGGATAGAGAATTTTAATTGGAAAGCTTAAGCCTTGAATTCTCTCCCTCACTGACTTTCGGGAAATATCGAATAGTAGAGAGAGCAGAAGGGGCGGGTGAGATTCTTTCTTCAACAGCGGATGGCAAGCCCCCCTTCGGACTTCTTCCTGTGGAGTGAACCGATTTGCTTCACACTTGATAGAAGCACTAGTCTCGCACGGCTGCATGTCTGCTTGTTTGCGCTTTCTGCTGTGCTCTTAGCTTGTTTGAATTGACTGAATCAGGAACTAGCCTAAAAGGTGCATTCCTGAGGAGAAGCGTAGGCTCGGTGCTTCACTCGATAGAAGCGCGGAGAAAGGCCACTCAGCGAGCCCTATAGCGCGCGCATCGGGCTTCAAGAAGCAGACTAGGGCAATAAGGCATTGAAAGCGCTCGCCTTTGGCTCCCTACTCAGGAATTAGCCTAACGGCAGAGCTCTTGCTGCACTCAACTAATAATTGTTATGATGATAGTATATATAAGGTAAGGCAGGAATAAGACCGAAGCTACCGCTTTCCTGCTAAGCTCAACTAACTCAAAAGGGCTCCACAAGCGCGATAGAGGAGTACTTTACGTGCGTTGAGCGAGCAGCAAGGTTCCAGGTCAATAGGTTAAGCTATGATGGATTCGTCGGGCTTTGATCCCATTCCGAAGCGTTCTGCTCATTGAGTTTTGTAAACAGGTTCCGGTCTTTGTTCGGTGAATCTTGAGGTCTTTCTGATGGCTGCGCTCAGCCTAATGTTATCTACGTTGACCCTTGTCCCGCAGCTGTGAAATTGTCTCCCTGTGCCCTTGAAAGCACTAGAGGAAAGGAGAAGCTATGAGGTGCTCCGCGGGACTGCTTGATGATCGTCCTACATCCCAAACAAGAGGGTCAAGCTATGGCCATGCTAGCCTCACAAGTCCCTGTTCCGATCATGCCACTTCTCGAAGCTCTTCCCCGCCCACCACCCAAAAGTCGACGGCACGGCACACATCAGAGTCCGCCAGGGGCGAGCAGCAAAGCGAACGGAGTCAGGCCCAACCACTTCACCAGTCCGGAGTAGAGCAGCACTGCCCTAGTCCGTCCGAAGCAGTACCGTTAGCCTGATGCTATGGTCTCGGGGCAACAAGACAAGCCCGATTCGCCCCGCTTCGTTTCATGACAGGGTTGGTTCTCTGGAATGGTATGCCATCTTGCTGCTTTGGCATTGGCATAAGGTAGGTCTTTCTTAGAGGGCTGTTCTGCTCTGCTTTGCTCTGCTGTGGTGTCTGGTTGCGACGCGCCCGGGAACTAAGTGTCGGGATCGGTTTTTGAGCCTGATGATTGGGTTGGGGAACGTCTTCTGGGCTGTTTTTAGAAGGGTCTTCGCAATAATATTTTCCTACTTACTGTCGTGACTCGAACACGCCCTTAGAGAAGGGTCGATTTTAGGTCCTTGGAATTCAAATGAAAGTGATATTGGTGCTCGCTCCGGTGCTTATAGCTTCGTGGATCTAAATCACTATCTCGAGATGGAAGATATGCTGTTGCTTTGCCCCTTGCCCCTGCTTCGGGTGGAGCAGCTCTGCCCTTGCTACTCCCTTATAGTAACTAGCGGTTATCCTAAGCGAATTGTAAATACTACACTAGTGGGGGTAGATCAATGACTACTGGACTCGATGGCCTCCTCGACATTAGACAGAAAAATGATATGCTAAATGAAAGTTAGCCTATTACGATCTCCTTCACGCTAAGGGTATCTAGACGTCTTTTATCAACAAAGATGTTGTCTCCCCGCTTTCACGAATTGGGTATTCCTAGTCAAATTTCATTTCATTTTCCCCGTATTTTTGTCATCAATTACTTTTCCCTTCAACATTCTAATTTCAATCGTGCAACTTGCATCAAACCCCGCGTTTTTCGTCTAAATGCATTTTCCCTTCCTAAGTGACATCTCAATAGTCCCACTTTCATGAAACCCCCGTCAGAAAGAGGTATGAAGTGACTCGACTGAGAAGTTGAGGAAAGGAAGGAAGGTAATCGGCTTACTCAAGAGTTCTTGCTTCTAGACCTGAAAAGAGCTTATTCGATTCTGTCTGTGGCATTTGAAAACAGCTTATTCATGCCATCTCTTGCTAACAAGCCCTTCTATTCCTCAAGTCCCTATGGAAGTTCCTTGTCCTCTTCTTGGCATCTTCCTTTATTATGTTTCATGTCCGCAAATCGTATTCATGTCCGACCTCCCTCTCTGTTGGCGAATCGACTTCAGCTCCTATACTTCTTTCTTTAGGGCCGTCTAACAAGTCTTAAGTTCTTTCTTTGAAAATATCTTCGGCTCCTTTCTTTTGAAGCGGAGAAAGGGTGAAAGCTAAGAAGAACTTTATCTCCATAACTTCCTTGGCAAATTGAAACTCATGCCTTTCCTTAATCAGTTACTTGCCCCCTTCTCCTACTATTGATTCAATTCCAAAGATGGAGGAAGTCTTACCCAGCGTCGAAGTGAAGTTCCTTGTCTCAGCATCCTTCTTCCTAGCAGCCTATGAGAGTGTCAAAAAGGCATTTGCAAGGTCTTTCCACTTACGAATTCCTGCTATTCAAAGCAGAAAAAAAGAAATGGATAATCGACTTATTCTCTTTTTTATTAGTAAAAAGTCTCATCTCCAACTGAATGATCGGCTAATAGAATAAGGGAATGGTCCCAGATCCGGATACACTACTCCTCCGACTGCAGACGAAGATCGAGTTCGAATGGAAAGTTTCCAAGGCGGGAAGACATCAACCGAGGAAGCAATCGAAGACTTCGAAGATAAGAGAGAAGTTCCACGAATCACCAGTCCCGCCATATAAGAGCAATTCGAGGAGAAGCGAGTAGATGAAATGAATTCCTTGGACCAAGTAGAGCTTGTTTCGGGGCCAGTCACCCAGAATAATTTGACAGGATCTGGTTTACCCTTTCCTTTGCTTCGAATCAATCCTATCATCAGTAGTGGCCTAATGCCCGTCTTCGAGGCAAGCGAATCGAATAAATCGTATCAATCGGACTGCTTTTCTTTTAGGTGAGAAAGGCACTCTCACGGCTTGGTTCTACCTTCCTTCGTGAATGTAATTGAAGTGGAGGATAATTGCCCGGATTAGACACCAAGATTGTGGTGCAAAGTTGCCAGTCATGCCAGAATTCTCACCAGTAAAGAAAAAACTCCGATCGTCCAGAATGGAGTCTAAAAGTGAAGGAATCGTCGTCAGCACTTATCCAATCTACGGTGCCCAAGAAAGATGGCGGTTGGACTACCGAGACCTAAATCGGGCCAGTCCCAAAGACGATTTCCCCTTGCCACACATCGACATTCTGGTCGACAACGTCGCGGGCATGGATGGATTCTCAGAATACAACAAAAGTTTGCTTGATGAAGAAGATCGAGAAAAGACAGCGTTCACTACACCATTAAAATAGGATATTTAATTTCCAGCTCTCATTTCTTTCTTGTTTGGTTCCTATCACTACGGGACTGGGGGCATGCCCTTTGGACTCAAGAATGCTGGGGCAACCTACCAAAGGGCCATGATCACGCTCTTCCATGACATGGTACACTTTGAGATGGAAGTTTATGTAGATGATATGATTGTCAAATCTCGAAAGAACGAAGACCATCTGGTGAATCTTGCAAGAGTTTTTAACCGACTCAGGAAAGACAAGCGTAGGCTTAACCGAGCTTAGAATTAGGCTTTGGACTTACTTCAGGCAAGCTTCTGGGCTTCATAGTAAGCAGACGAGGAATTGAGATCGATCCAGCAAAGATCAAAGCAATTGTAGAGATGCCTCCTCCCAAGAATCTCAGGCAAGTCCAATCATTCTTTGGACGGCTCAACTACATCAGCAGATTCATCGCCCAGCTCACTCATACCTGCGAACCTCTCTTCAAGCTGCTACGCAAGAATACATCCATGGAATGGATTCCAGAATGTGATGATCCAAAAAAAAGAGAAAGAAAGATCTTCTACCTCCTTACTTTCCGTGGATTAGCTAGCCGCCTTACTTAGTGAAAGTGTCTCCGACTCAACCAATACAATTGGCGGGTCTTCTTCAGTCCGCTTGGAAAGCTATATTATATCTTCAACCAAAGTACCCAGCGCTTTAATTTTAATTGGAGCTCTCCCACCTGCCAGGGCGATGGAATACTGATAAAGAGTCCAAGGGCTCAAGAGACTCATCCGCGATAGAAGGCATAGAAATTGTTGACTCGAGTGGATAGCTTGGCTGTGATGTGAAGTTGGTTCATTCCAGTTCCTTTAAGAGAATGCCTCGAAGACAAGCGCTTTAGTAATTAGTAAGATGGATGAGATGACAAGGTCGATGCAGAGAAGGTCGGGAGGAAATTTAAGAAAAAGAACCTTTATGGCGAAAGGTGCCAATTCATTCCATGCCAGTGGTGTTACCCTTTCCTTTCAGTTTCCAAGCAGCAAGGAGCCTTTAGAGTAGAGGAAACCGAGATTAAAGGTCGGAATAACTTTACACAGTTTTTCGAAGATGAAAACGGAACCCTTTATATAGCCGCCCTTCCTTTCCTTGATTTGGTTTAGCCTCCTTGCAAAGACCCAGTGCCTTATTCTATTTATCATTTTCTTTTTGCGGAAAGTGGCACCCATTTCGTGTCTGATTCGATGCCCTATTCTTCTAAGAAGTTTCTTCTTTCTTCTCCCTTAAGCTTGCATTATCTTCTTCTTCCTTTTGGAAGAGTCCAGACCAGTGGACATTCTCGCTACCCCCACTACTGCAACAAGGGAAGGTGCGGAGCGAGAAGGGCATAGAAAAAAGGCGACAGTTTGGGAAAGGGTCACCTAATTGGGAAGGTCCCTATCTGGTGCTCGGTTCCTCGGAGCTTCTGAACTGCCATAAACCGTTCGCTATCAGCTTGTCTGAGCAACGCGTTGAGCATGAGGTTGGTGAGACCACGAGACGGTTTCTTTCTTGTTCCCTAGAAAAAGGAGATCCCAATTGGTATCGGTTAGGTTGACGATAGATAGAGACCGGCGTCAAGCATTCGTTGAATCTCTTTTTCCCCTTCTTTACATACAAGCTCAGCATCCTTTTGGTTCATTCGTCTAGGCCTTTGTGGCGCCTGACCTCCCGCATCTAATTGAAAAGGGTCTCTTTTCAGATCCTGGTATGTCCACGCGAGCACATCTTTTTACTCTTCTCTTGGCTTGTTCAAGAAGTTATCCCCTCCAACCTGCGCCTATCGCAAGGACCTGCGGTGCTTCCTCGGTGCCGAGAATTGTCTGTATTCTTTCTTGCTTTTTTTTTACAGGCTCATCGCCTGCCTCTTTGGTGTGAGCCGGAGTTAGACATAACTCCCCCTCGACTAGTTCCTTAAAATGCTCCGGGACTTTCGCTTCATTTTCTTTTTCTGGTGCCTCCTTAGTACTACTCGTCTCCCCCCTTCCTTTAGGCATTACTACCCTGCTGTGCTCGTAATCAGCTGAAACCATATACAATTGGAATTGAATTAGAAGGCTTTCGAAGCCATACTTTTCTACAAACTGGGCGCTTTGCCTTCGTCGCCCATTCTGCGTAGGCGGCCTCTGGCCCTGACTTCGATCTACCGCCTCTTCCTTAGTCTTTGATTGATCAGGCCCTTTTTTAGGCCTCTCCGTGTTATCCTCTAACGGGGGAACAAGTCCATTCCGGTCCAACTAGGTGGGCTGCGTCAAAGTATATCGTAAGTATAAATGAACTTCTCTACCCGCTCGAGCATTCGGATACTTGATCTGCACAATCAAAAAACAGGACTACCTTTTTGTTTCTCATAGGAAGACCGTCTTATGCAATCCTCACCTCTTCGGTACTGCTTGCCTTAATGCGCGATTTGTCTTACACCTATCACGGCTTACCGCTACCATGAATACCCCACCACGCTGACTTGCTTTTTCTTGCTTACCTCCCATTAGCTAGAAGTCATCCCCGTCCTGCAGCTTCACCCCCAGTGACCCCCATGCAACAGTGCGTCAGGTTCATTTTGGTCGGGAGTGAAGTGCCCTTTTGACTGGAGCCATGGACTCTTACTTGGCTTAATTAGGCCCTTCTTCAAGAAATCACCCACTTATTCCTGATTCAACCTTCTTAGATCTTCGGGCATCTAAACTCTTGATTTAGTTGGGATGCTTTTTTTCGTCGAAACCCGTGCGATAAGGTTGCCGAAGTGCTTCCCACGTGTGACGTTCTCAAAAAGCCAAAGGGGTAAGAGAACAGACCGTCTTTTCAAAACTCTCGCGGACTTTCTTTCTTCTATTTTCGCCTTAAGACTAAGACGAGGCGACCAACGGGAGAAGTGGGCAGCTTCTCAGTAATTCTCAGCCTTGGGATTTCGGCCTTGATGCTGGATATCTTACACGATGTTGAAGTAGTTCAACACATTGTTGTACGCAGAACAGATTGTGGCACTACCCGAGGATTTCTGTGAGTCCTCAAAATAGGACGCTGCCGGAAAGAGTTCGCTTAAGACTGATAAAGGGGGGCAGATGTTTACTACGACTGATTGAAGACACTAACGACTGCATTTGTGATTCAATTAGCTCCTTCAGTCCTTGTCAACTTTCTCAAATGTATTAGTTGGATCCATTAGGTTCTTCGATTTGTTCAGAAAAGAAACGAGAGACAAGAAAACATCTTTGATTACGATTAAAAGGAACAATCTCAAATAGAACAAGATCAAATTTCGGGTCATTTCTTGGTGAACATGATCTGCCATAATCTCTTCGATCCCTTCATTTATGTGCCAGAATACAGAGAGATTTGGTAGGAAAGTGGAAGAGACTTTTTTGTATATGAGAATCAAAGGGAGTAGGAAAGCTGCAGTCATTCTTTGGAAAAGCCCGGTTCTCTTTGTCTTCGAGCTTTCATTCCTCAATCCACTGATTCGTTCCTTCATATACCTCCCCACCAATAGATAGAGACAAATAGGAATAACCGAACCACGTCTACAAAATGCCAGTACCATGCAGCTGCTTCAAAGCCAACGTGATGCTCCTTGGTCAGATGACCAAGATATTGGCGAATACCACATATGATCGAGAAAAGAGTACCTATAATCACATGAAAACCATGAAAGCCAGTTGCTAAGTAAAAGGTAGAACCATAAATACTATCCGAAATAGTGAAGGGTGCTTGATAATATTCCATTCCTTGAAAGCCAGTGAATACTAGAGCCAGTGAAACGGTAGCTACTAAAGCGTAAACTGCTCGTT
>Ga0157364_1004282_pt1 | contig 14204 bp, 9 predicted proteins | sample AttsexASBM2_FD_111476 | JGI IMG/M metagenome (GOLD analysis project Ga0157364, IMG submission 111476) | Fungus gardens microbial communities from leaf cutter ant in Ribeirão Preto, State of São Paulo, Brazil - Atta sexdens ASBM2 | ecosystem: Host-associated > Fungi > Mycelium > Unclassified ... | reverse complement strand
TAAAGATATTAATATGTTAATAAATTTATTGCAAAAAATATTATCTTGGGATCTTTATATTGTTTGTAATAAGTAGTGTATATTAGTAATATAAGATTGAATTATTTTAAAGCAATAAAGACCGTAATAGGCATTTTTCTTTTAGTATTGATTGTGTTTTTAAACTTTATTTTGTATATCAGTTTGGACTTTATGGTGGCCAATATTATAACAGAGCGTGATAAGTGATTTCAATTGTTAGACAATTTTGTAACATTGTTGGACCACGTACTTATTTCACAATAACAAGTAGAATTGATAAGGTATATAAGAAAGTATATAAGAATCGCGTCAAAATTGATGCACAAATGTAAATACAAAATTTCATGTTATAAAATTTGCATTACATATAATTAAAAAAATTTCTAAGTTACCAAGTTAATAGCATTAAATTTTATATTTAGATTTGCGTATTAATTTTGACCCTTGTTTGTATATGCTCTTATCTATTTATTATTGTTTAATATTAAGAGTCCTATTATATTATATATTTTGATACTTACTTAAATATTGAATTTGATTGTGTTTTTATTTTTTTATTTTTCTATTAAATTTAATAATTAAATTATTTGTATTTATAATGATATAGATTATAAATATTTTATCATTAAAAGTATAACATATAAAAATCATGTTTATTAAGGATAGCCTATTTCCTCGGACGTAAAATTTATGTATCAATACTGTCACTCAATAATGGTCAGTATTCTAGGATTAAATTTAATTTAGTGTGATGATTTCAATTATATCTCTCTAAACAAGAGTGCACTCACTTACTGATCAATAACTGGAAGATAACAAAGGATGAGCTGGTCAATAATGCGTCAATTACTAATATCGCTTTCATTAGAATTTTTAGTACACTTGAAAACAACTTTTTAATGTTGTCATTAAACTTTTTCTTCTTATCTATTCTTCTGTAATTACGGAAGGTATCCCTTGTGCATTCTTACCAAGAGATGTCTGCGAATTGCTCGACGCTTTACCGCTTTGTCGTGAAAGGCAACGGAATCCTGCAGGGCATCGTTTTCTCCTGCAAGAAGTCATTCCATTTTTTTTTATTATCTTTCGCCGTTAGCAAACTACTCTGCTCTCGGTTCAGGTGCGGCGGCATTCTTTCAGCTCTATATCGAAGAATTAATGTTCAGCGCGCGAATACGACTCTCTTAAATACCGACAGACGGGAAGATCGCGCCGAGCGAGCATCCGGTGTGTATCGCGGTTAATTCAACTCCGAAAGGGATATCTCGCCGTAGTCCATAACGATATCTCGCAAACAAGCTTGAAAAATGAGTGCGCCGTAATGACACCGTGCAGCTAAGTATCTCGGTGGCGACTATCCGTTATAATCTGTTCGCATGTCGGTGTGTACGAGAACATTTACGCGATGTCGTTGTCAAACGCGACGCCTGGTGAGTTTGCGGGAGATATCGCGGCAGGAGTTTCCACCTTAAAAGCAGCAAGGAGGAAAACGGATAGCGCAACGGATTCCGCAAATTGCACGAGCGCACGACCCAATTACGCTACGTAATGAGCGGCTTCACGGCGATTTATCCCGCAGGCACCGTCGCCGACGAAGTTTTAATCAAGCTGTTTCTTAAGTGCAATTACGCCTATCGTTATTCACTCGCGTCGATGTTTAACACGCCGCGCGATTAGTAGCCAGATTTTGTAAGCAGGCGTAGTGCAAATATAAGTGGTGGAAAGTCTGATAAGTGGAGCTTTAAGAGTTATTACGATGAAGAGAGCAGGTAGAATAAAATCTTTCAAAGGTTTACCGCAATATTCATTCTGTTTGAAATACTCGTGACGCACAAAGCAAATTCAGAGCTAAGAAATATTTCTCTAAAACTTTGAATTATCGTTTAAGTAATAAATTATGACAAAACAAGGTGTTGTAACAGACAAGACCGTGGTGTATTTCGAGATAAATGCATAATGAATATACACAAGCTAAAGATTTTTTCATTACTTCAGGATATCTTTTGAATTAAATAAATAATGCGGTTGAAAGCGCACTGGTTATTAAAATGACGCTAAAGAGAATATTTAACATTCTCTTAACTTTTATATCCGCAACATTCTTTTTAAGGGAACTGAAATGCAACAATGTGAGCGCTATTGTGATTCATAGTAAACAATTTTACTAATATTTAAAAAATATTGTATTATTAATTAAAAGATTGAAGATAGAAAAAATAAAATCAAGAACATAATTACATTATGTGAGAAAATATATTGTATTATAGAGAAAATAGACATTGCATAGATGATTTGTTTGTTATTTTTACAGAAAATTTTATCTATAATTAGTTATCTGTAATCAATTTTTGTTTGATAGAAATGTTAAGGCATATTTTTGTTTGGAAGAATGTAAGAGAGTGAATGTTACCTCACTACTTCTCTTATTTCAACGTGCTATAAACATAACGAAAGGAAAGACGGAGATGGATGCGAAAACCGCAATATTTCCGACCGTATTATAGAGAATATTGAAAAACGCTTTCGCGAATCAATCGCATGAATTCCTGGTCGTATATCCAAGTATTCTTCGTCTGAATGGAATGTTGTTTTCTATCACGACTATCATGTCCGCTTCAATAATGTCGAGAACATTTTTCACGATCAACCGCCTTTTCGTGGATCACCATTAGGTTTCTTCTTTTATAGTAAAGATTTATGTTCCTATCCATTAGACGAAAATGTTTATAAATCGTAAAGAGTTTATATATCAGACAAATGTCAGTAGTTGTCACAAACACTCATTTTGTCAATAAACAGAATCTAAACTTATGTATGTAACTATATTCTGTTTTTATCATACTTTCTGTATTAAAAGAATTAAATCATACATTACAAATAATGCTATCGAACCATTCGATTATAATGCAAAGTTATTATTTATTAAAAATTATACTCAATTAAAAAATATTTATTAATGAAACACATGTATCAATAAATAAATGTTTTCTATCACTTGCTTAAATTATTATTCTTAATGCAGATATCAATAACACGATAACTAGAAAATTGATGGACTTGATATCATTAATTTTCTTATTCTGTTCTTAGAAATCTATTGTTTTAATTATCCCTTTCTTAGTATCGTTAGAGAATTTCTTTTCTTTTCTTCTTTTCTTTTCTTTTTTCGCGATTCTTTAAAACAACATGATACAACTTCCTTTTTATGTTATAATAGTAGCGATAAACACACTCCAATAGAGATATTCAAAAAAATTTTACAAATGAAAGCACAAAAAATAAGAATAATCTTTTTACTACACCTTTATTATTTAATTCTTTTAAATAGAGATATTTTCATTATTAATTTCTTTGACCTTATTGTTTTCAAAGGATATCGCGGTGTCGAATTACGATCATCAACAAATGATATTACATCATTGATATTCGCCAATCTATGACAAGCATCAATATTTGATAGATCATCAAACTAGACGCGACATATTGGCAAATCGCACCCAAATATTTGTCTTTAATTTCAAGTACGCTGCGATAAATTACGCTCCCTTATTTATTTCGTGACGAACGGGCGATCAATGCGTTTAGCAATTTCGATATTTAGTATAATTATTTATTTATCGATAATTGTATGACCTTAGTAATTCTTTATTTTCGAACACGATAATTAGAAATTTAAATCGTCCGATAAGTTTTATTAAATGAGACTATGTAAACATGAATACTTATCAAAATAGTAATAGTCGAAAACTTTCCCGACATGGAATTAAACATTGCAATATTCACGATTTAGTTATAACCCGCAAATCTTTTGACATCTTTAAAGAAAATATCCGTGAAAACCTGTAAAATATTATTTCATCCTTGTTATTCATCAAGTTAAAAAAGGACAAATGATAAGTGCTATGAGCGCCAAATGGAACGCATCCATAGTAGCATATTTGTGGTTTTAATTAAATGTCACTTACATTAGTATTATACTGGTATTATACCATAATACAATGTCGCCACGTCATATAATAAAACATCTTTTTGCAAAGAGAATTTTCCTCTTAATATTTTTATTTCTCAATCTTTTAAATAGGCTATTTTTTTATTAATCGTGTATACTTCCGAATAATCTCTGCTTCCAATCAACTTAAAATTTTACACATAAATTATTTTTCGTGTGAGGAATATAAAATGCTCGTGGTCTCAACTTTGAGAAATAAAAAAAAATTATTTAATGACACGACTTATTATATAACTAAAAGTGATTCTACAGGAATTTATAGTATGTTCTTATTTAAGAAAAATAATGTCTTTAAATGCTAATACAATTCTATAATTAGTTATAACATCTTAAGTCTTAAAGAATTGAGAAAATTGACATGTATTTATTTTCTATATCTTACGATCAATTATTGATGAAACAATTAAGATATGAAGGATCAATTATTGATGAAGTTTTTAAATACTAATCTTGTAACCAGCTATTTTTTATATAATATAAAATTTAACCAATATAAAATTTAAATTTTGTTTATATAATTAATCAGAAAATAAACATGGCAAATATGAAGAATAAATACTAAAAGATCATAAATCTTTTAATAAAAACTTTGTCAATTTTAATTCTAAAAGCGTATTGTTGCGTAACGTTGTGAGTTTTTAAATTGTGTCTTGGGAACTACAATGATCTACAACTCAACAAACAAATAAATAAACAGTGAAACGCGAGACATCAGAGCAGAAGAGAATAATGATCGACAACGCATAATTTGCCGCGAAAAAATTGCAAATCCAAGTGTGTAAAAAGTGACTTCAGTATGTGATGTATTATTTAAAAATAAAATACTTTATTACACAAACATGTTTAAATCCAGTATGCAGTATAATTTGTTGTTTTTGTACTCATGTATTGAAAACTTTCATGCACACTTGTATTTGCAGTTAAATCGACTTATAGATAGAACTCTAACAGTTAGAACAAATTTTTTAACTGCATTATCATTTCCGCTATATTATGCTGTTCCGCTTTGTTATGCAAAAGAATCCATTCTATCAATACAGTGTTCATCGTTGTAGTTAATCCGTCACGAACCGTACGTACATGTATCGTCGTACTTGATTCAAACAAACACAAAGCGTCGTTTCCAATTTCCATCTGCGGGATGTTATAGTTCAATCTTAATTAATATCCTTGTATATATCTTGCAAATTATTAAACTACTATACATTTCCTATGATCCAAATGATCTTCGGATTAACTAACGATTAAGAATCGTAAGAATTTATTCGAGTTAGACGGTAGTTGAAGTGCAATTCTCTTGCGCGCACTTCCTAGGAACACTGTAATTATCTTTTCGGATTAACCATGTGCGTACAACTTGGTAAAGCTGCACCTCCGCCTTTAACAACAGTTGTTCCAAAAACCTTCTTAGTTGAGGTCCGTAACTTCTCTGCTACACTTAAAATTGTCCCGAGTGGCAATTATACTTTAGATACGCGAAAGAGAGAAAACGGGGGAGAGAGAGAGAGAGAGAGAGAGAGGGAGAGAGAGAGAGAGAGAGAAAGAGAGGAAGAGAGATAGAATCGGGAACACGAATCGATGAACGACGAAGGAGAGCGACGTTTGCGGCCGTAAATGCCGCTGCTAACGTTATCCACTGCACGCTAAATGCGCGGCGATGTCGCCGTACGTCTTGCCACAGGCTTATAATTTCATTCTGAGCGAAATTAGGCACTGTGGCGCGTGCACCGCACGGTATTCAGCACAAATTGAATTTGCATAACATATCCACCGATCACCGTCCCGACGACGGCGGTCGTGAGTCTTGCGCTCCGCGTGTAAGCGCGGGCTGCATCGCATCCGTTTTGGCGGAGTTTCGGGCGAAAATGGGCCATCAAACATCCGGGTACATCGGAGTCGTTGCTGCTCCGACTTGAATCCACGTGTCTACGTTGAAGTTACACGCGCTCTCGTGTTATTTAAACGTTCCAATTCCAGAGAGTGATGTAGATTTGGAATACAATCGGAGTGCCGTTTACGCGAGACCTGAAATTCGTGAGCGATTTATTCGACGAGTTAATCCGTGGGTTAAACTTTCAGTTGCATGTAAAATCGCGTGCTTTTTTTATTGGAACACCTTTAACTTTTTTAAATTGTCCCCGTACTTTAAACAATTCAAAAAATTAGGTTTCTCAAGAAAAAAGAAAATCCATACAGCATAGGATTTTTAGAAATGTTTATAGAATATTTTAAAAATATACAAATATTTATAGAACATTCATAGAGGTTTATGGATGTATCTAAGACTTATTTTTCTACCTAACAAATTAATCACAACCACTATTTTTCAACTTGACAAATTAATTGATTTATTGATAAATCAGGCAATATATAAGAAACTCTCAATATATAAAATTTACTTAATTAAAAACTGGTTCTTATTACTTACAATCGCCAAAGATGCCTCTGATTTTTTTCCAGTTTAAAAATAAAATTTAATATTTAAATTGTAAATATAGCAATGTAAAGAAGCATTAATTTACATGAGACAAAATATAAATATTTATTAAACAAAAACACATGTATTTATAAATTAAAATATGACATACAAATTAAGACGTGCAACAAATTTTTATCTGTTAAATCAAGTGTAGATAATATAATAATGTCAAAAGAAAGAATTTCAAATAGCTTAAGCAAGAGACAGCTTGTATATAATTAGAAATATATTAGTCCTCATCAATGGAGAAAGAGGAAAAGAAGCTTTCATCGGTAGAATCTTGTTGATAACGGTAGTCAATTCTACAGTGTCTATTAGAACCAATTACCCATAGCATTGTAACGCCAGGGAAACACAGCCGCGCCCATTTTCACCTTGTTACACGTCAATGTTGTGCAAGATATGGGTAATGGTGTTGAGCAAAGTGATCCTGTAAGCCTAGTCTTGGCAATTTTGAAATTAATTGTATCGAGTACCGTGTTGAATTCAAGAGAAAGTTTGTCAATATCTAGAGAGAGTGAGAATCCAAGTCTAGGAAGAGAGAAAAAATATTGACTACACCAACTGCATCAATTTCTTGCAGTTAAATAAATAAATAAATAAATAAATAAATAGTTTTAAAATTAATGTTTCACATCTGCATTTTAATTCTGCTGCGATGACTGCACTAATTAACATTTGCGTTGATTTTTTATGACTCATTAACGTAATCAGCTTCATCTAAATATTTTATTGTTGGGTCATGGACATCGCGATAATTCTGTTATTAAATACCTATAATACTGTTTCGAAAGGGAGATTATTGGTTTACTCATGGCGGAGCAAGTAAATAAATAATTCTTAATTTTCTGAATAGTATCGGTGCTTTTAAAATCGTTATTTATCACGCCAACAATTCGCGGTTCATATACGTACAAATAAAACGACGCCAAAGAAGAAGGCATTTTCTTGTTTGATCGTAAAACCGAGTTAGCCCCATCAAAATATTAAAAATAAGCAATACCAGAGCGCGACTCGCAAAGTCTTCTAATCCCATTAATCAATCTCGTTTGCCATTCGTTTGATTGCGGCCAGCGTATGAAAGCCAACGAGAAGCATTTCTAATTGGAAATCCCTGATCCCTGATTACTTTCGTGACCTCGTGCATACACGCCCGACTCGAATACAATATTGCAGATCTTAATGAAATTTATGAGACCGATGCCATTAGCGGAGATTGTGTCCTTGGATTGTGTCCTTTTAGCTTCCAGTGCGAAATCTTCTACGTTGACAATATCAATAAAATCGGCAGTGTCTTAGCGAATTAAATTCTCTATTTTATTCCACATGATATCTGTTATACCTATTATGCTTTAACATTATATGTAACAAATAATAATGTGTAATAAATTCCAATAAATACACTATAAATAAGTTCGTTCTCATTAATATGTGAAAAAGTAATAAAAACACATTTTTGACAGTATCCAAATGGCGTAAATTTATCTATTTATTACAAATAAAATTTTAAATCTATGAAATAACAAAACAATAATTTAATAACAAAATTTAATAACAAAACAATAATAAATAATTTGTATTTAGCTTTATAATTGAATGTAATTTTAAATTAAAATTTTTAGTTAAATAAAAAAATGTTTTAAAAAATAATTACGAAATACAAAAAATTAAAATTACGCAGCAGTTCTCTAATATGGATTTTTGTCACATACCGTTCAGTAATTTACAATATGCACTGTGATGGAAGTAAAGTGAATATGTAGTATGTACTTTTTAACTGCATTTGCACTTTATGTGGCGTACAATTTTATTATTACACGAATATTAGTATTGCTTCCCAAATTAATTTTGCTCGAGATAGTGACAGTTCCAGTAGTATTTTTTTATAGTTTTACAGTTTCTTATAAAAATATAAAAGAGTTCTGCATGTTATATCAAAAAATCAAACAATTGAAAAAATTGTAGCTGAAATTCTGTTTAGACTAATAGTAGCAACAATTAATTTCTTATTTTGTATAAGCAATTTTTTATTTAATTTCATGGTGTAAATAACCACATAGTTATTTATTAATATATTAATTAATCTATTATTAATTTATATTTATTATTAATATATTTATTAATATATATTAATAATATATAGTTATAGTTTGACTTGATTTATTTTAGTTGAAATTAAAAATTTAAACAATTAGTTCAGTTTTCCAATATAAATACTGACAGCGATAAATTTTTCAGAATAGGTCATGCAATAAAACGATTAAATTAACTTTTACAAAAAATAATATTTTTCCACGCTAGACATAATATTTTTTGAATTAATATTTTGCAGCAGAGTGGAGTGTTTACATTGTATTTTATAGAAAATACAATCAAGAACGATGGATTTTATGCGACTGCACATTTCAATCATTTCTAGCCGATTAGCGAATCAATATATATATATATTAATTACGTAAATACCGAATAATATGTTGCACAGCTAGTACAAGTGACGAGAGAACATAATAAATAATTCTATAAACAATTTTACGAAGTATTTCAAAGTATTTCATTCTATGTATTTTCATGTAACTGAATAATAAAGCTTCAATCTCTCGCAAGCTGTGATTAGAATAGATAGATAGATAGATAAAAGCGTTTATTGTTACTCTAGGGCGAGTCCTCTAAGAGCAGAAAGAACAGAAAAAATACAATAAAAATAATAATGTGTGCAGTTTTAAGCAGCATAGAATTGACATAAGTACAAGAAAACAAGAATACAAAATAATAAAAATAAAGTATGTGAGTATTAGCAGTATGAATTAAAATAAGCAGAGGATATGACAATAAATGATGTTGTACCTAACAATAAGTAATGATATGAAATGATAAACAGAAATATGTTACAATGAAATTTTGAGGAGAATTACGGCGAATGACATAAATGTGTAATTACAAAGTAATTATGTAACAGTAATTATTCGAGTGTTGTCTTATTCACACATCACACATCATATTATAATATGTGATATCCGAGCAAAACGAGAAGAGGGGGGGGGGGGGACAAAATTTGAAAATTAATTATATGGGAAATAAGAAGCAGAAAGAAAAATCCCATATTAATTGAAAAAAAGAAGAAAAAAGAACCGAATATACTTGATAAAAAGAAGTAAAGATTGGCTAAAAAATGAAGCATCAGTTTGTGTGAATGTCAAAATAGTTAGAAAGAGTTTGTCGCAGATGACGAAATAGTTTACTCTTGAATTCATGTAGAGACATGAAGGCATGAATAGCAGAGGATAAAAAATTCCATAGGGAGGCACATTGAAAGGAACTTTGAAAGGAAGAGTTCCTAGAGAAAGGGATGGCAAGGTCACGAGGAGAGGAGTGGGAAGAGTTACGAGGATTACATAGGGACGTAGGGAAGAAGCAATGTAGGGAGGTGATTGGAGATTGGAATACATAAAGCAGAGAATGAGGAAAGCTCTTCGGTCATCAGTCGACAGCCAATTTAGCCTATCATAGAATTGTGAATAGTCGTCTTTACGCAAATTAAAGATGAAGCGCAAGCAAGCGTTCATTAATTTCTTCAGTCTGAGTCATTGCTGATCGGTCAGTAAAGACAGCCGCAGTAGTCGAAAACTCGCAGCGAGGCTGTTCCTATGATGTTTGAGGCCCCAAAGAACTCCATTAATCCTGTTGGAAATAGTGCTGACATATTCCGACCAGTTCAAGGTATTGATAATGATTACACATAGATCAATGGCGCGATCAATAAATCAATGGGAGAGTGTATAGAGATAACTTAAGTTTACTGGAGGAGCTAGATGTTAAATTTTAAATACGATTAACGTATGCATCGCTATCCAACAGCATCGCTTTGATCTTTGTCTCATCAAACTTGAGGCACTTTCTGGAGGCCCATAATTCAACGGTGACAATATCCTCACCGATCTTTTCCATGATCATCTCGAGGCTATCAAAAGAAAAATGGAGGTATATTTGTATAGGTCGTCGTGCATAAAGCATATACTTGCAATGTACTAGTGTGCTCGACAAGTCATTGATGTAAACATAGAAGAGGTGAAGGCCAAGGACGAAACCTGAGAGATATCAGCATCGACTGGTGCTGGTCCCAGGAGGAAAGAGAACCGTCAGGAGAGCATACACTAAAATCTGCCAGATAGATAAAATTGAAATCAGTAGATAACAGGGAAAGACAGTTTCAAGTTTATCAAGAAGCAGGTTATAATTAAAGAGTCGAAGCCTTCATAAAGTCAAATAGGATTAAAAAAGTGACCATTCATGGCCTGCCTAATGGTAACATCGATTATCCCTATTGTTATGCCCCTTGTGAAAGCCACCTTGATAGGAATCAAGGAGATGATTAGAGGAAAGATGGCAAAGGCTAGAGATAGGGTGAAAATCGGAAGAAGAGATTTTTGGTTTTGGAAAGGGAAATTATGTGAGAGAGTTTCCAAGCTGAGGGAAAAGTAGAGGAATCGAAGGAAAAATTGAAGACATCAAGGATGATAGGAAACGTGATAGATAAGCTCTCCATAACAAAGCAGCGATTAATGACATCACGACATATAAAGAATAGAGAGAATAGAGAAGATTGTATTTTCTAAACTAGATAATTATGCAGATAAATACTTACGGAAGTGATTAAAAATTAGAGCATTCTCGCAATTTCTTTTCGACAATCACGAAATAATTCGAAGTACGGTTTGCAGAAGAGAAAGTAATACGAAGAGTTTCCTCGTAAAGCATAGCGTGAGTAAAGGAAGAAAGAGAAATTGATAAAGAGAGAGAGAGAGAGAGAGAGAGAGAAAGAGAGAGAGAAAAAGGATACCAGAAGTCTGCCACACAGTTCTCATTATCTCGAACCATTTTAATCTTCACCGGTGGCGGCGAGAATTATAAACAGCGTCAGTGAGCGAGCGGACAAAGAAATGAAATGAAAGAATAAATTATTTGCTAAAACTGTTTGCGCTCAAAGCTTTAGTTTTACTTTCCGCCGCGAGACCAATCGTAATTAGCGTCATAACGAGTGAAAATTGCCCATTATGATTTTAGTAGTGTATTAAGACTTCTGGACTTATCTTACACGTCGATGGCTTCTTTCAACGGTATTGTACTGAAATCGCCGGAAGTGTGAAAAAAAGCTATTATATCAATGCAACAACGATATGAAATACCTATCAAATGCTTAATTTAATCCGGTGTAGATAGATTACTATCCTTAGAACTGATTGATTAGAGTATTTATTTCAGCGAATTGCTAGGCAGAATCGCCTCAGGTGAAATCAATTTAATGATCAAGCGAGATAGAGGCGAGATAGATTTTTACGCGAGTGAACAGTCATAAAGGCGTGTACGATATAAGGAAGAAAGGCAACGGGTTCCCCCTGTTAAAACATTATTTCTATTCTTTCTCTCTTTCTCTTCTCTTTTCATTCAATACGCATCTAAATAAATTATAAAGAGAATGTGCAATCTATTACGGAACAACCTGTCTACGCGTTCAGCGCACATTCTCATGTAATCGAATACTAATAAGTATGCCGCACGTTGCTAAAGTCCATGAATGTGAATTTACTGCTGAAGTCAAGCTTTGTATTTATACAATATGTATGTACATATATATATATATATATATTTCAATTTCAACTAATTAGTTCAGCAACGACTTTATTTCCATCTCCCTGTCTTTGTTTCTTATCAAGACTAAAATTTCTGAAATTAATGCCTATATTTTATATGGAAATTATAATCTATAATAATATACATCGACTTCATAGTTAAAAGTTATGTAAAAAATAAATAACATTCGGCGTATTATATAATACAAATGAATTATTTTATTTATTTAAAAAATTTTTTGTTTTGACAATGACGATTAATTAAATACTGTAATTTATTTCTTTTCATTATGTTACTTGAGATAGTCAAAATTCACGCAAATTATATGATGGGAGGACAAAAAAATTCATTTGAATTGCAAAGCAATCTCAGCTTTCAAAACAATATGTAGATTCAAGAGGCGATTAGCTTCAGTTCCCTTTTATGATCCTAACATAATATACGCGTGTTATCTCTCGCATGAATTCGCATTGTAATTTTTAAATTCTTTTTCACTTCTACCATACGATTGAAGTTTTTCGCATTAAACAACGACGTCGAGAAAATTCCGAACTACTAAATGGCAGCTCGTCTCCGAGCGGACGAAATTAGGTTTGATTTACGCCCTTGGCACGGTCGTATTTCATTTTAAAGTGGTTTTATATTCACCCTACAGCGCGACGAAAAAAAAATCAATTTACCTAGAAACGAGAAAGTTGGAAACGAGCTTAGACGTCCGAAGAGAAGATGGAAAAAGGTAAAGGGAGTTGAACGTCATATTTCTTTTTCGTTCAATCTCCAGATTGATCATCGCGGAAACACGTGTTTATTTCCTTCGAAACTTCGATCTGACCTCGTCTTGCGAGAATATATGCGCGCGTTTAAACATTTGAATGGCGTACAATTTTTCAAAGGGTCGCCCTTTGTATAATTGAATGTTCCAGATGAGTAAATCGATTGCCCTCTCGGGCATCAAAGGAGTCACACTGCCTCACCGCCAACTCACTTGTGAAAGGGAACAAATCAATGCTATGGAAATATTGTAGTTAAAGCAATAGCCGGAGCCTGAACTGACGTATAATATGACAGGAAACTATTTCTCACACGGAGATATTTCAGTTCTTGATTTTATTCCGAACACGATATTCCAGAGAGAATTGACATATTACCGATATGAGAAATGCCAATATATCCCTTGAAAACGTTGACATAAAACATAAGAAATTAGTATGCATAGAAAGATATAGTATAAAAAAAAATCTTTAGCTGTAGCTTCATACAAATGCTATAAATATTTTTTTCTACTTTTATTTTTATCGTAACTTTGTGTTTTTAAGTGTTCATAAGTCTCATCATATTTTGAAAGCTATTCTAATAATAATAACGTCTTATGTATTTCAAATATTAAACGAATATGCAAATGTTATGCAGTGTAACTGTATGTTTGATGGTTTTAGTTATAAAATATGAATTACCAAGAAGGGGCGCAGCAATGGAACCCCTGCAGAATCGATTCCGTTATTCAAGCGACCACCCGCAAACCGTGACGGCATGTCGGTACGGTAACATTAACGATGAACGTGCGGCCTATGGTCTCCTCGAGGCTGAGGTGTGTGACGAAGTCGGTGAATTGTCGTGCACGCGAAGCCGCGGTTTAGTTCAGGAAATTCAGCCATTGGAGTAATCCTACATAATGGCCTATGTTTGTATGCCAAGCTGTCGACGATATGCTGCTATAAGATCAACTGCAGACCCATCCATTCACATTTGGCGAGTGTTCAATGTTTGGTAAGGTGAGACACATCCGTGAGAAATCTCATTAGTCTTTCTTCATTTACAAGAATAGATATTGTTCCTTTATTTAAAAAATGACAAAATTTAAAAAATAATAAATTATGCCTTTGTGATTCTCAATATTGAACAATAATAATAAAGCATGTGAGAATAATTAACAACAAAAACGCGGTAATTTGAGCGTATTAAATATTGTATTATTTCTTATTAATACGTATAAAATTCGAACGTTTTGATTCTTTTTTTAATCTTCATCAGCGATTTCGACTTTTTTTTTAGTCTTCATCAGCAATT
>Ga0157364_1004281_pt1 | contig 14204 bp, 8 predicted proteins | sample AttsexASBM2_FD_111476 | JGI IMG/M metagenome (GOLD analysis project Ga0157364, IMG submission 111476) | Fungus gardens microbial communities from leaf cutter ant in Ribeirão Preto, State of São Paulo, Brazil - Atta sexdens ASBM2 | ecosystem: Host-associated > Fungi > Mycelium > Unclassified ... | reverse complement strand
TTCTGGAATTTCTTCTGGAATTTCTAAAAAAATTAATTTCAATTCTTCTGGAATTTCTAGAAAAATTAAAATTTTGCGGAATATGTTAGGTATAGGAAAAAGTTCGTTTTTCCCACACCTAATATATGGAACATTCTTGAAATATACAACGATATATAAATGATGTATAAATGGACTTTTTAACCGATATTTGAATGTTGTTTCTATTTCGTAAATGTTTCGCGATTTCTGGAGTACTCTTGGAATCTTTTTTTTTAAATTTTAGGAATCTTAAACATTTCAGGAATATTTAGTGTTAGCTAGGGAAACATGTGGAAAGAAACGTGATTGTCGACAAAACTGTGCAAATAGATAAAAAGGAAGACACAGAAGCAAGGAACATATTGTAGATTAAAGCGGGGAACACAGACTCTTGCATAACACATAAAGCAGAAATTCCACCAATCAGAATTCTTTATTTCAATGAAAGGAAAGAAATGAGGGACTTTGATTGGTTCAATTTATTGTGTGTTATATGTTATGCAAGAGTCTGTGCTCTCCGCTTTACTCCCGTAAAAATGTCAGTCTTTAATAGCCTCGTCGATGTCATGGAATTTACACGATTCTTTTTTGAAATTCGAATCGCGCGCTACAATACAAATGATGAAAAATCGCGAGGTTGAGCGTTGAAAAGCGTGACTACAACGCCACCATCGATACTCGATAGAATACCGCTTTTGGCTCTCTCGGCAAGGGGCAGGGCGGGGTATTGCTGACGTCACATTCGGCAATATCCGCCGGTGCTCGACTGGCCCGATCTCGCCCGAACGGGTCAATGTCTGAGGAGGAGGTATTGAAAAATCCAATGGTCGGTGTGGTGTTGCCGTACTGCTGCTCGACGACGACGAGGCAGAGAGGTCGTCGCTGATCGCCGTGTGTATCGTTCGACATTACCGCCGCTGCGTGACCGCCGCGGACGCGTGTTTCTTTTTTTTCCGCGTTCGATATTACCCACCGCGTCCAATCGCGTCGTCACGACATACTGAGGAAGCTGCTGCGAGAACTGCCCTGCGTCGGCCTGTCGTGCCTGCGGTGCCCACGACACACAGCAATAGTGAGAAAGGGATAGAAAAAGAAAGAAAAAAAGAGACAGAGTGCCGATTGAACACGGGCGTTGAACGCGAGAACGACGAGGAACGGCGGCGACGGCGACGACGACCTCCTCCTGTCGAGTAGAGCGCAATAGTCGTTCTTCTCGCTCCATAATTTCATACTACCCGACTCGCACCGCGCGCGGCGATATGCAGCAGTACGGAAATCTGTCAGACATCAACGACGAGGAGTGAAGTAGAGTGAAGTAGAGTAAAACGCAAGAATCGGAGCGAACTAGCGAGTGACGAGACTATAACGGAGAGAGAGAGAAAGACAGTGAAGAAGAAAAGTATAGCGCGTGAGACAGAAAAAGAGAGAGCGAGAGAGAGGAGAGAGAGAAACGGAACAAGGCGCGACGACACGAGTGAGAGAGAGAGAGAGAGAGAGAGAGAGAACGTCGGAGTAGCGAGTGCGGAGCGAAGATAGCCGCGATCGGTGGGAGATCAACGCGACGTTGGCCGTGGAAGTAAGAATTCACGCCGCGCGTCGTCGGCGGAGTACCGCGCGGTGGCGCGCCGCTACGTAATACGTCGGCGACCGACAACGACGGAGAGAGCCGAGGCGCGGGACCGCGAGGAAGCAGCCGCGTTTTATAGGAGCCGAATAGTACAAGCCGTCCCAAAAACGTCGGTCTGCCGTCGCCACTACCGCTACCGCTACCATCGCCACCGCCGCCACGACGTTGGCACGCACCCCTCGTCGCTCTCGCCAGCGGCGCTCCGCAGCGTCACCCCTCCCCCTCCCCCGCCACTGTTCATTGGCTGACGGTACCGCGCTTTGGAACTGCTTGCGGCCGCCACTGCCGCATCGCCGTGACAGCAGCGCGAGGAGGAAGCTAGGCCGTCGTCGCCGAGAGAGTGCGCGTCAGTGTGCCGAAAAAGAGGGTGGTGTCGCTTGTACGACGACGAGTGTATGAAGGTGGGCTTTCCTCTCTCTCCTCCCCCCCCCCTCTCCTTCTGTGGAAAAGGTGTTCTCGTGCAACGAACACGGTGTGCGGATCGACACTCGTCACCTCCGCGCGCGTACACGGAAAGCTAAAAGTCATCCGTGAAAAAGTTAGTGTCGTCTGCGGTCTCTCGCGCTGCTTGTCGCCATCTCTTCCCACACTCCTGCCCTTCCTTCTTCAGTCTTGTCACGCTCTTTAGCTTTTCCATCCCCGAACTAGCAGTCGAGCATCGTTGGCATAACGTGAAATAGAAAACGTGAAAACGGTGTGAAGAAGTGATAGAGAAGATAAGAGAGCGAGAGAGAGAGAGAAAGAGAGAGAGAAAAGAAAGTGCGCGCGTGAGCGCGCACTCTCATGCGATGTGATAATCGCGTGTGCGACTGTTATTGATGTGCGAGGTGGTGTTGACGACGAGGGAAACGACATCAACGGCGACTACCAGGGCTAACTTCAGGCGGTGGCGGAGGAGGAGGAGGAGAATCGCCGGAGAGATACCGGCCAACCTAACCTAGTAGACGCAGTAGGAGTAGCAGGAGAGAAAGAGGCAGCGGGGACGCAACCTTTTCAAGTCGCGGTGTAGGTGTGGAGGCGGAGGTGGAGGCGGTCGAGAAGGCTTCAGGATGAGCGGACGACCGAGAACCACCTCCTTCGCCGAGGGTAACAAACAGCCTGCGAATCCGCCCCTCGGCGGTATGAAGATAAGCAGTAAGTACCATAACCTCGCATCTGCTACAGTTTCTTTTTTTTTTCTCCTTTTCTCTTCACCTGCATGGTTTTCGAAATTTTTTGAAAAACTTTTCTTTCGGTTGTATCGCTTTCACTTTCATCCAATTTTACGCACATGCTCCTGTTGAGTATCGTTCGAATTATAAATCGCGATTGAAAAATATCGACGATTTGCTTCTTTCACTGCTGGATTTTGCCCATTTTTTACTTACTTTTTTCTTTTTCTCTTCTTGTAACAATTGCGTGCATATCTATTTTGGTTTAGGCACGAAAAGTGTAAGAAAGTGCAAGGTGTGAAATAGTGAATAAGTGTAAATAACTTGACGGGGGTGTAGAGAGTGTAAGAAAGTGCGATTGAAACGAGCAGACTCATCGTCCATCTTTGTCTCTCTTTCATTTTCTCATTCATTCTTTCTGCGATATTTTCTTTCACTTCTTTCTTCATTATATGACTTTCGATATAAAATTGATCTTGAAATTGTATTTTATTTTCCATAATTTTAATTTAAATATGCACACGCTTATGATTGCTCTTTAAATGTAATAAAGTATAAAAGAGGATGAATAATCTATTTCTTTGACTGCTGGCTTTGTTCATTTCAAATTTATTCTTTCCACATTTATTTCTTTTTACTATGATTACATATACATTTTTCTTTTAAATACAAAAAGTGCAAAACTCGTATCAGAAAGTTGATTCTATATCTTGAAACAAAAATTATAAAAATAATTTACTAGATGATATTAACCAACTAAATTATAAATATTCTAATAAATTTGCTCGCTTTTATCATTTTCAACTCATTTCAACATACAATCGAGATCTCTAAATTAGGTATTGAAAACTGAAGACTGCTAACTAAATACAAATTCTACCAATTGGATAAATTTAATTTTATTCTGTTTTATCCTGATTGATTAAATTTTCAATCTATATAATTTTTAATCTCCAATATGTAGCCTGATATGGGTTTAAGAAAATATGAAATAATGCGAATAATTTGATAAAGTATACAGAGTGTAAGAAAGTGCAGTTGAAAGGAACTAATCCATCTTTATCTCTCTTTTCTTTTCTCCCGCGCTCGTTTATTTCCCGTTATTTCTGATCTTTCATTTTTCTATTTTTTTTCTTTCTTTCTCTTTCTCCTTTTCTTCCTTCTTTCTGCTCCTCTTTTTTTTCTTATCGATTTATCTGTGGGATACAGAGCTACGTGTATGCATGCATGCATCCGGATGTTCTCGAGGGAGTGAAGAGAAGGTGGAAAATAGAAGCAATTGCCTTTTTCATTGCTAACCCTAAGATTCTCTGATTGTCGATCTTGGCGATTTACGTTACATGCTTTCTGGTAACCTCAATAGGAATGTCGTGAGATTCTATGAGGGTGGAGTCGATCTTGCACCTCTCCGCATTTCCCCTTTATTCACCTGACTTCTACGCCCTTGCGACAAAGCAGATTGAATGACAAAATGCAACATAAATTGTCCAAAATTGCAAAAAACTTGAGTTATCTTTTTATATTATTATAGAATGTTTCTCTTAAAATAATTTAAGCCTTTTTATACTTCATTATACTTTAAAAGAACGTAAACTCTTAATGGTGCTTTAAAATAAAACAGTAATTGCATATATAATAATATATTTTTATTTTGTTATAATCACAATATTTTAATTCTAAAATGTATTCTGCATTAACTAATTTAGAGGGGAGGATAATTAATATTCTATAATTTTTTTTCTTTAGCTATTTTATGATATTATATATGTATACATTATATATTTTAAACACTGAATAAATGAATAGTTCAAGTGTAAACAGTAAAATTGAATTTATAATGAGTAAAATGCCGACATATATATACAATATAAAAACACAAAAATGTGAAAAGACTTTACAAAATATTTGTGTAAGAACAATCTGACAATTATTTTAATAAGTGCATTTTATCTTCAAATATACATTAGATGAACAGCGATATTTTAATATGTGTATATTCGGCATATCTTGCTATTAATTATTACATTTATTTATCCTTTGTTAATAGTCGCGCATGGATTTGACAACTCATTACCTCATGAAAGTTACTTTTAAATATTGTATTAACTAAGTTTTTAATAAAATTGTGAAAATTGTGTCGGAAAATTAGACTTTTATTGAATGGTAAAATGTTCTAAATTATAAAAGAACGTGCTGGCATAGCTAAAATACCTAAACATGTATTAACACATTGGAAAGACAATTATTTTGGCTTATTTTTTGTTAATCAATTTATATATTCATGATTAATGTAATTTTGATAGTTAATTATCGTATGAAGATTATGTTTGAACGATTTTTCTGTTTAAAGATTTTAAATTATCTATTAATAAAAAAAATTAAGGAAATAATTTCTATTAATATTAAGCAATTTAATAATATAACAAATTTTTATGTGCAGTACATGATGAAACATAAGTAATATAGGAACACAAAAAAAGTTTTATTACAAGATATTCTAGTGAATAATATTATAATTAATACCGGGAAAAATTTTATTGAAATTTTATCTTGCTACTGATTAAATCATATGTGTACTTATTTACGCGATGATTATTTTCATCGCTCGCGATCATAATCATGTCGACGCAATTCAATGACCATGACAGCGTTATACGCACGCGAAAATCTTATTATATATGCACGACATTTTTGGCGAGCGTTTGATTTACGTATGTATTAACGCACATTGATCCATTGCATTACATGCAATATGTATATGCTGCGCTCAATTACAAGAAATAAAAGGCGATTATGCGAGCTAACGCGATTATAAAATATAATTCTCTTTATTAAAGAACTTTTCAGTATTAATAATATCTTCAAAAAAAACTGTTATATATGCGTAACATTCACATTTATATTGTTACTGATTTATATTAAAGAATTAAGATTAAAAAATAATGAAAAAAGATAAAATGTAGAAATAAAAAATATTAAAATAATAAAAGTAGTTTATATGTGTTTATTAAAGTAAACTAATTAACTTGAACTTTTTTTGATGAATAATAAAGTATAATAACAAGTGAACAAGTAAGTAAATGTGAGAATAGTATGGTTGTTAATGTGATCATTATTTGAATAAAACAACATTTTGATTGATAATACTTAAATTTTATTCATAGCATTGAAAGTTTAGTGATTCATGTTTGCGAAAACAAGTTCAACTTCATTATTTGATTGCTATAGATAACCTAGAAGCCTAATTGCACTTGTGTTTAATAAACATTTCTCCGTGTTGCGTACTTGCTCATTGGCAAGGCAATTTATATAACGGCACAGGATAAATCACGTATCTCGCCATGCAATCCACATGCGCCGGACTGTGCAAGATAAACCGTTACCGCCTTGAACTTGCATAACGCTTGCATAATTTTTAATCGATATACCGAACTATATATGGAATTAAATTATGCAGTTTGACAGAATAAAGCTAACAGCTTTAGCATAACTTTCATATTTTATTTATAAACATCAAAAGTTATGGTCATAATCGTAATATTTTTGTAATTTTGTAAAAGAAGCATAATCTGAGTTTTTAAATTTATAAATATGAGTACAAAAAGGTATATTTTTCTTTTTTTAATAATTTTATATATATAAATATTTTTAAATCACTTATTTTATTAAATAAAGTAATCATACATTATCATACATTATGTTGACTAAAAATTGTTTAGCTTTTATGTATTTTAGTAAAACAAGAATTTTTTTTCTTATTCTAGTTATGAGTAATTTTTAATATCATCTTATTCTTTGTGCTTTAATATACTTCATGCAAGAGGTAGTGTATCATTACACATTTAAGACGCTAGTGAGTGGCCTACGTCTACGTCTCCTCCCCAAGGACGTATTATAATTTACCATTCCGATGGATTATCTGTAAGATACTGCTGACCGAGATCGAATAGCCGGTAATAAATGATAGTAGGCGTAAATAGGCGACAATAATGATTTAGACTTCTACTTTGAATTTCGTAAATGGCTTATGTTTGAATGATAATCTATTACGACTCTGACCAAAATACTCAACTCTCAGATGTTCGATCGAAAGCTCTACTTCCAATGCATATATAATTATAGAAACTGATTGACATATCTAAATTAAACGAAAATATATATTAACAATTGTTATTTAAATTTATAGAAGAAAGTAATACTTTCCGAAAAGAATTTCAATTTTTAAATTGGGATATAAGATACTCTGATGTTTTTATAATCGATTTCTATGATAATATCATGATAGTAAAATGAGTATAGATAAAGGGAAAATTATCGGAAAAAATATATTTCGCTCACTTCGTAAAGACCAAAGATCGAGTTTCTATAACGATAATGTTAAATTAAGATAACTTTCAGAGCTTCTGTGTTGTCAGCGACGAGAGCGTGCTCCTGTCAAAAATAGTGACACAAGTAATGCAATCGCACCGCTATCTTTGGCGCACGCGACCTGCGTACGTCCATAACCTTCCGATGCAATTAAAAATACAATTTGATCATACAATAAGAGTTCCTGTATCAGTTAAGACAGTTTAAAATAACATTAGTAAGCTAATATTAGAAACTAATTTAATTCTTTTAATAATGACGGTATGTTTGAAAATGATTTTTTACCTATGTTTTTATTATTTTTAATAATAGAATTTGTTTTTACATGCGTCAATATGATGTCACAAACAAGAATATTATCACATAGTTAGAAAAGGATTTATATATATATATATATATATTTTTTTTTTACTATTAATTTATTATTAAAGATTACTAAGATTATTAAGATTATTGTAGATATATTGATAGTATTAAATGACAGTTTTACTTTTACCAGATTGCAAAACCGTCTATTAAAAAATAACATTTCCAGAATAGGAAATACTTACATACACTTGCGTTATATGTATAAACATGTATATTTTTTTATTATACCTGCGATCGATTTTTGAAGGACTGTAAATTCCCCTGAGAATGTTTGCGTTATAAAGAGGGTCGATCACGTTACCGATTCACGTGTTCGAGATCTAGGTCAATGTGCTTCTACGATATTAAACTATTCGTGAGAGAGAAAGAGAAAGATGATACGCGTATTTCAACGAGCTTCTAGCCTAGTATATTAATCGACCCGATTTTTGCTTGATATCGAATTATCATTTGATTTTGGCATTTATTCAAAGCATTCAGTAATTTGTTATAAAATACTTATTGTATTTAATATTCTTAAAATATATCGAAAAAAGATATTTAAATATTTTTTTATAGAATTATTATTATAGAAATGATTGCTGTCGTTTAACATCGCAATTATCGAATCGCATTTATGAATGACAATCACTCTATGTCACCCCATTTGTTCCGATGTGTCATGCTAAAATACGCATGACAGAACACATGTTTTATAAATGAAAATACCTAAGACATTTGATTGAGCACCAATTTATCCCTTTTGTACTCTTGTCATCACATATTCATTATCTACGAAAATGTCACGCTTTTCCTATACACACATTTTTAATCTGATTTTTACATATTCATGTTTTTTCCAATACATACCGTCGTCTACTCTCTAAAATCTTTAAAGTGGAATCTAACACTAAAGAGTGAAATCTCACTCTTAGAAATTGACAATTGCACTATTCTTTTTCAGCACTAGCTCAATTGTTACTCTTTGGAATTCCATTCCAAAGATTTTAGAGAGCAAGAATTTTCTATTCAATTATTACATTTCTTTTATTTTAATTTTATATAAACTTGTCAAAATAATTAAAATTCTAACATTTTCATTTATTTTTCTCTATTCATTTACAATATTAATCAATTAATAAAAAAAAAAGAAAGAGAAAATCGTGCATTTAAATTCAAAATTATATTAAACATTAAATTGTACAGTTGATTTCACAATTTATATCGCACACATTTTTGTCACGAGGTCTATATACATCAATAAACTCACAATTCTGGAACATAATTTGTTTTTTAATAGCTTATTAAAAATAGGTACATAAAAATTCAAGATTTTGGAATAATTAAAATGAAGTATGAAAAATTGTTTTCTTAATGTTTAGAGGTAACTTTAAATGGATAAATCCTTTTTTATATATTGATTAAGTTTTGTTTTTTCGATTTTTAAGATGAGATAACAAACTTTGTCTTTTGAATCTTCCTCGTGACTTATCTCGATAACAGACGGACAACAGTACCGACCGATCCGATGTATAAATAATCGGGGCTGATGGTCGACCAAGTAATTGCGTATTGACGTGGTTGCCAGGCGGAGCGCGGAGGATCGATTATCCTCGTGGCGGTGGCAGTGGGCTATTCTGACCCGAATCAGATTCATTCCGCGGATAGCGTCTAAAAAAGCATCGTATTTCATATGCATCCCGATTTCTCTTAACCTTTACTGTTCCGATCGATTCTTCTTCGGATAGCCTGATCGCAGGATCGCAGCTTAGTGACAATGCTAAAACAGCGATTATTTAATCTTGAAATGACGTTACTATTCAGTACTTCAAGTATTTTAAAGAAAAGAGTAAATAGATTACATTTTAAAGAAACTTTTGATTTCAACTAAAACATGATTAAAATTAATATGACGCAAAGGAAACTGAACACAATTATTAACTTATTGCTATTAAATTATGTGTATTTGTATTACTTTAGATTATTATTTAAACTATTTAATTGTATAATATATCCAATTTCTGAATTTTATTATGATTTACATATTGTTTAAAATAAGCTTAAACATTACTAGGTTAATAATGTCAGCCATTTTCGAAGATACTCTCAGCTCTTCTCGATATTGATCATTCAAGGTCATTGTGTTAAATTCAAGTACAATATATAGTACAATTGAGAGAAAGAAAGAGAAGAGAAAGAGAGAAAGAAGGAGGGGGGGGGGGAAGAGAGAGAAAGAACGAGAATGAGAACGAGAACGAGCTTTGAACACACAGATTAGTAATCTGAAAGTGTAACGACTCTATGATTTTATGAATGGCATATTTCTTTCCGGATTTTGGAAGTCATTTCAGAGAATAGTTTGAAGATATGTAAGTATATGAAGAATATATATTATTACTACACGGAAAAAGATTTTCTAGTTGAAAATGAACAAGTTAGAATTTTCTGATTAAATTTATTAGAATTCTAGTTGAAATAATCAGATTTCTACTTGATACAATATTTCTGGTAAAATCTACTAAAATTTTTATTTTTATCAGAACAATTATATCAATCAGAATTCTAATTATTTTAACTAATTCTAGAATTCTAGATTTAATCAGAAAATTCTAATTCGTTTATTTTTCACTAGAATTACTAGTTGATTTAATCAACCAGACAGCTTTTCTTAGTGTATAAAACAAAAAAAAAGCGAATATTACTCTATGCAATTAAAATTTTCATAATAAAAAACAAGAATAAATAAATTGAATTTTTTTATCAAACTAATTTTTTTATTGAAAATATAATATTTGAAAATATTAGAGTATTGTTTTTAAAATACATGAATTAGTAATATAAAAAAATTATATGACGTAAAAGTATATGACGTTTTTTTTTGTTCAAATTTTATTATCCAATATATTGTCAGATGCAGAAATAAAAATAATTTGACTCGTGCGATTTCTAAAATTTATTGATTTTAATAGATTTTATATATATTATAGAGATTTTTTTAAATTTCTTTTATTTATTTTACTTTTTTATTTTTTTTTATTTTAACTTAACGGAATTTTTAATTTTTTTTTTTTTGAAACTTTTTTTTGTGCATCAAGAATTCTAAATTCACAAAATGAAGTTATTAAGCCGCTTAGTACTCATACTAAAATCTCGATTTTCGAAAGCATCTTATTTTTAAAAAATTATTAAAAAATGATTATTGAGCGGAACTCTTGTTATAAATTATACAGAACTTTTTGTCTCGTCAAAGGGAAAACGGGAACTCTAATCAGAATTATGGAATTTCAATGGTGGGGTGCTAATTTCACAGACGCACCGAACTGCTGACAACAAGTGTACACACCAATGTATACTAATACTTAGCAATGCCCAATTTTTATATCCATTAATGCTCCTAATAATACCCATTAATGCCCTGGTAATGTCTTAGTAATGCGTAATATCATACCACTTATTATAATACAAAATTATCTTAACTAATGCTCAGTAATGTTCTAAATCTGTACACCACAATGTTCTAGCGATTTATTCTTCGGTAGTTATTACTTAAAGACTGAATCATATTAAAAAAAGGAAACATTATGGAAATGTAAAAGTTAAAGGAATAATATACGACTGTTATCTCAATAAAACACGCGGTAGTACTTTCATACTTTTTTTACAAAACCAACCCTTTCTAACAGCGTCGTAGTTGTAAATATCCTCGCTTTCCACGCTCATTTTTAAAAATAGATTCATTACAACGCGCTATAAAGCTGCGTCTGCTGACGCGTTATATTTTTAAACTTTCGTTTTGCGTCTCAAAAAAGAATTGCAGGCGCATTTATATAGATATACGAACAATCAATTGTTGGAATTCATTCGATTGTACCAGTTTTCTTTTTACTCACTTGCTGTGTCTTAGTATTTTACTGAAAGAAGTAATTTTAGATTAATTTAGAATTGTTTTTCTTTATTTTACATTTAAATAATTTTTTCTATTTTTTTCCATAATTTATTTTAAAAAAAATTTAATAAAATGATTCAAATTGTCAAACAATTTTTTCTTACTTTTTAAATGTATATTTGTTTTATTTTCAAACTATTTTAAATCCACATTTAAGAAAATCTAAATCGTTATAGTTATGAACTATTTTCACATTTGCTTTGTATATTTAATCTTGATTTTTAAAAGATTGTTTCAAGTTTATGGAAATAATTAATGGAATTATAAATTAATTTCCTAACAAAGTAGCGTTCACACATTGATGACAGTATGGTCAGTCATTTGGTTGCGTGCCAACGCACACATTATTTATGTAATTTTTATACGCTCAACTAAAATTTCTGTCATTAAAAGAGATAGATTTTCTTGTCTCTTTTGTTCTTAGTATATTTCAATTTAAATTTCTTTAAAAATTTTGTGCATGCATGCGTGCATGTATAAATATATTACTTAATTGTGTAAAGAAACAGTGGCAGTTTAGGGCCAAAATTTGTCTGAGATGAAAATCGATCAATCTTTAGATTTGGACGGCTGAACTTGAATATGAAGTTTAAAATTTTCCAAAGTACGAGAAACTTTGGAGAATTTTAAGCTTTACTTTGCAGCAAAATATTATATTTTCCGATGAACAAATAGTATAACTGAACAAGAAACTTCTTTTTCTATTATAATGATCTCAAAAACTGCAACTTTCTTCAATGTAAAAGTCAATGTTACACGGCGTACAATAATAAGAATAAAACAAAGATGAATGTCCTATGTGCATGGGCATGAATGCATTTCTGCTTTTTCCATTAGCTTTATCCAAAATACACCGCGTGATGGTTATTGAATTGGGTATATGTTACAAGGAAATGGACCCAACTGTTCCCCTCTGATCTTAATGAGCTTTTATATTATTCTCCAGACAAAAATAAGCAACATGTATTTTTTTACGTGCCGCTTTCACTTTTAAGGGGTGAAAACACCCCTTCGAAAAATATCGGTTTTCTCTTTCGAAACTATAAGAAATAAGAAAAAAATGTTCGAAATGAAAGTAGCATGGTAAAAGTACTTTATAACAAAAAAAAAGTTTTTTACTTATTATATTATTATTATATAATTAAATAAAAAAAATTAAAACATTTTTTTTCTCGTTTTATTATAATATATATAATATCTCGTTTTATTTTATTACGGACATTTATCTTTGTTTTATTCATGTTATTGTACGCCATGTAACATTGACAAAATAGTTGCAGTTTTTGAGTTTTCATTATAATAGAAAAAAAAGTTTCTTGTTCTAGTTACTATTTGATAACAAATATAATATTGCTGCATTTTGCTGCAAAGTAAAGCTTAAAATGTTCCAGTCTGGAAAACTTTGTGAAAATGTATTTTTTTCTTTGTAGAAAAATTGCATTTTCACAAAGTTCCCCGGACTTCGGAGAATTTTAAACTTCATATTCGAATTCAGCACGTCCAAATCTATACAGATTGATTGATTTCATACGATTGATTGATTTTCATCATAAGCAAATTTTGGTCCTGCCATCGTTCTTTGTATAAAGTAAAAATATGTGTTACTTAAATAATTCACAATTTCCTAAATTAGATTGTTAATATGTGCATGCGTGCGTGCGTGTGTGCGTGCGTGCGTGTGTGTGTGTGTGTGTGTGTGTGTAGTGAAATAAGATTATCTATTAATTGAACAAAATAAAATTTATTACAAAATATAATTTAAATAACTTTTTAAAATTCTACACTGAATGATATAAAAACCATGAAGAAATCTTCTGTGGCAAATGCGCTTTGTACAGTCCAAAGATAAGCCTAAATTATTGTTTTCGGATAAGTAAAAATTGTGAGACTGAAAGAACAATGGTTCGAATAATTTGAAATATTTTTTAAATTAGAATATAAAGATAAGTGAGATATCGAAATGCATTGATGTACATATAACAAAAAAAATTTTATATAAACTATTGCAGATTAGATAATGAAAAATAAATCAGATAATTTTATTATGATGAGAAAAACGTTTGTCTTTCAAATCTTTTTTTAATTTTTAAAGAAAAATTCAGAACTTAATTTACAATTAAATTAATGAAAGATAATTTTTTTACTATATCTATATAATCTGAATAGAGAAGTAGTTAATTTCATTCTAATTTCTTTTACATTACGAATAACTTTTTTGAGTGCACAAAAGAATTAATTAAATCAATAGCGCGAATCTTCTTACGATTAGAAGTCTTAATATTATCTCTATAAAATATGAGCCTCAAATAAAGTCATGAGAAATTGAAGAAAATTAAGTTTTCTACAATTAGAATTAGATTTAATCTTCTTTTTTATTTATTTTATTTATCATTCGTTTATTACAATGAGAACATTCCGCTCCAAAGTTGCAGTTGCTTAGAATTGTTGGAATTCGCCTCTGACAAAGTATGTTAGAGCGAGAGATATGTCTCATGGTGTCAGTTCCCTTAATATAATTTCGCGATCGGCCTTGAGTCGAGAGAAAAACAAGGCGCAATTTGCTGGTAATGGTATAGGACTTGGTCATCCAACTGAATTGTATGGTCCATGTAAATGCATCTTTTATTTACGTGTATCTATTTGGATATGCTCTAGTTACTAGAACAAATTACTAGAACAATAAATAAAAACAATATATATCATCATAATTTACATCAGTGCCAAATTAAAAAAAAAATAAATC
>Ga0157364_1004280_pt1 | contig 14204 bp, 4 predicted proteins | sample AttsexASBM2_FD_111476 | JGI IMG/M metagenome (GOLD analysis project Ga0157364, IMG submission 111476) | Fungus gardens microbial communities from leaf cutter ant in Ribeirão Preto, State of São Paulo, Brazil - Atta sexdens ASBM2 | ecosystem: Host-associated > Fungi > Mycelium > Unclassified ... | reverse complement strand
TTTCTCCTTACTCTTTGCGCGTGCACTGCACGTTCATCGCGCTAATGGAAATGCAAATAATCGACAGACATAAGGGATGTCGATGGAGGAGAGGAGGGCAGTCAGTTTCACACCTTTCTTCAATAATAACGAGTTCCTCGTCCCTATGTCTGCCGCTACAACTGCGTTTCTCGTCTTTTTCTTCCCCTTTTCGCGTGAGTCCGAGGCGGAATTAACCGGCGCAGATAAACGGGTCCGCTTTTAAGGACACTTGGTAGAGTCCGAGGCCGTTACAATTAAGAACAACTTAAGAAGATTGGATCCTATCGACGAGAAACCACCGTAACGACTGGGATGGCGTCATTGTCATCTCATGTAACGATATATCTGAGCATTCATTAATTCAGGCGATCGTAATCGTATATTTACTTGTTACACTTCCTTATTGTGTCAACGACACGCGCTGCTTTTCGCAACATTACGTTATTTCCTTGATCACTTTGAACTAAATTTCATTCTCTAAAAATTACGAGTACCGTAAATCAACTTTTCTTAAATAATATACGTATATATTCATGACTGATAACAAATTCAAGTTTCATTTATTTAAAAATTAAACGACATATATATATATATATATATATATATATATATATTTACGAATATTTGTCATTATATGATGTGAAAGATATTTTTAGATATCAAAACAAGTATCATTAATAAGTACATATTTATACTAATTAAATTTGTTTTAATACTTATATTAATCTAAATTGCTGATAACAAACATATTTAATATTAATAAAATAAAATAACAGATTTATATACATGGAGATCATTGAATCAATAAATTGACTCTGATTTCTTTATTTTCCTTTGATTGTTAATTTTCTAACAACGGAATTATTTTCTGCTTTCGAAACTACAAATTTTATACGATGGCTACGATCTGTAAAATAGCCTTCTTGTTATGTTACATACAAGCTAAACTATGCCGCAAGGGAGTATGTTTAAAATCAGAATTTAGATGCGTCCGCGGGTCTCGCTTTTGCTATTAAATTTTAAATTATTGATCCTCCCCAAAGGCGATGGTTCTCTCAAAGAATACCTGAAATCTCGTGAGGCGTGTCTAACGTATTTGACATATTCTACTTCTAAATGTCGTAAACGCGTTTAATACTGCAGACCTCTCGTTATCCTTAAATGCGGATTAGCGCGGGAAAATTAGGAAGAATTCGTCGAAATTACGAGAATTTATGAGACATCGAGATAAAATCATGTGGAATATAACGATTTGCTTTTCGACTCGTCTAGATTTTTATAACGTCTCGATCTAGTATTACGGGAAAAATATCTAATCATGAAATTAAATATAGAAATTTTGAATTTGTTATTAATTCGATATAAATATACACTATTTAAAAAGACAATAAATATCATTTCTGCAAAATCAATATTGACGTGTGCGCGAAATATACGAAATCACTTGATGCGACAATAAAAATTTTTTATAATTTTAAAAGTGAGGATAAAATTGATAATCTCCTCTGTTTCTAATTTATGAATAATATAATATATAAAATATTAATATATGAAATAATACAATATGTAATGAAATATCAAATAATAGATACAATACACAGTTATTTTAGCTAAACGTAAAATTTTTTAATAGTTTGCTAATCACACGGTTTCACGATTCTGAATTGCTTGCGTTTTTACTTTCAGGAATTATTTCTTACACGGAGTACCTGTTTCTTCTATCCATCCTGACAAGTAAGTAAGTTTTCCGCCGATAGCTTTCGATATATTCACAAGACAAATTGCGAGTTAAACGCACAAAACGCTTAAATGAAACGCAATTATTGATCGCAATGTTGGGTACACAAACCATGTTATGGAAGAAAAAAAATCAGCTAATGTGATGCCGCATTCATCTTTTTCACATAAAAACAATGGCCGTTTACGTATACTTGGGGAAACTGTAATCTACACAGAACGTTCAATTTATTTAATGGCACAAATCATTGTGTGACAATTTTAATAGTACTCGAACATACATATTAAATAATAGTGTACATTGTTATATAAAAGCACTACTCAAAATTCATAAAAAATATCGTCCTATATTTTGGTCACTCTTTCTTTTATCCGCGAATTTTTTGACAAATTTGGAATAAATTTGTTTTCAACAAAAATTAAATCACATATTTTTAAAAACTTACGATATTTACATACAATTAATTAATTTTAAAGGGACAATTTTAGGATTAAAATAAATGTTATTTAATAGAATTAAATGAAAACATTGCACATTATTCATGTGTAGCCTAAATATTTAATTATTCCAATTTTTATTCAGTTATGATTTGAACTTTTTATGCGTTAATAATTTTTTTTTATTTAAAAGTCTCACAAATTGTTCAAAAGAATTCTTAGATAAAAATATATTGTGTTTTATCTAGAAAGCTGCACACACATTTCGTGCATAAAAAATTTAAAATTTGTTAGATATAAATATCATCCGCTATAAAAATGTTTTGTTAATGTTGAGCATCTTAATTTAATATAAATTTACGGCTATAAATTTACGGCGATAACTGATCTCGTTACAGAGCCGAAAACTGGTTTCCAAATCGCCTTCAATATGTTCGATACCGATGGAAACGAGAGAGTCGACAAAACTGAATTTCTTGTGGTAAGATAGTTGCATCGCATGCGATCACGTTTTCAATAATTGCGCAAACACATCGTTAGAACTATTAATAAAAACTATTCATTAATTGTTTCTATTCTATTTTACGAAATAAAACTTACGTTTGCTTCTTTTTAATAGCAACAAAATAAAACATGAATATTTTTTTTACAAGCTATTAAATCAATGTAGGATTTATTTCCGATGAGCAAAAATAAAATTATTTAAACGATAACATTGCACATTATATTCTGAATATATTTTTTTCATTAGCATTATTTGTTTGATTATATTTTATTTGCTATCTTTTCTTAATAATATATATCCAAATTAGAAAATCGATAGATTAGCAAATCTGCAATATATGCAAATTTATTATTTAATGTATATATATATATATATATATATATATATATATGTGAAAAAGTTCATGGCGTTTTTCTCGTTAGATGTAACGGGAAAAATGCCACAAACTTTTTCCTATATCTAATATATATTGATGATATTTGAAATATCATATAAATAAACATATTTAGGAATCAATACTGGAATAATAGAAGAAAAATATATCCTCAAATATATATTTACATCTTCAAATATTACGAATCTTTTCAAAATTATAAGGTGTGCAAGGTCATCGAATGGAATTTCACTGAACTCTAGTTTATATGAGCTAACGGGAACATTTAGAGGACGGATGTACCAAGAAAAAACTGCTGTCACTACAAAACTGTTATATTAATTATCGATTAATTAGCATCAACATTTTTTGTTACTCTCACAGATTCGTCGTTTACTCGGCGGTAGCTTGAAAGAACGCGACCTTGACGAACCAACAAAACGTGCAGTGAGTTTTAGAAAAGTTTCATAAAACTTTTCCTCAATCAGAACGATGTCAGAAGTCGATGATGAAGTTGACTAATGTTTAGAAAATCAATATTAGGATGCCGTTATATCTCTTTCAGCTGAAATTCATTTAACGGTTGTATAATTTACTATTCCATTTACTGCCTTGAGCTATTTATCTTTTGAAGTCTTTTAAAAATATATTATTTATATATATATATATATATATATGCATATTTAACAATGCATTTATTATAAATATTAATTGATTTCTTCAGAATACTTATATTGCTAAAATAAGAAACTTCTTTTTCAAAATCTTTTAATTTAATAAAGTTTTGGAATGTTACATTTCAAAGAAAAATGTATCATATGTTAATTAATATATGTATTATATTTTTTTAATTTATTTAATATTTACCATCATTTATAATTACTATTTTTTATTATAAATTACTTTTGCTATAATTTCAATTAATTTTATTTTTATTAATTTCATAATATATTTTTTTGATCGAAGTTAATGCTTCTTTTATTTATTTTAATAAATTAGTTACGTGCCATAATTACTCCCTGCGAAGAGAATCTAGGCAAGGCAAAACTTCGCAAAACTCATCCGAATAAATCAAATGAAATCGTCACAAATTCTTATGTAAGTTTGCAAATATGTAAAATGCTGCAAATCAATACGTATTGTGTTTAATATTCATCTAATATATTATTTCTTTTTGCAAAACATTTTTTATGTAATATTTAATATTTTAATTTTAATATTGTACGGCTTTCTAATACTTCCTATATGTTATATCTTTACGTTTATATTATTTCACATATAATAACAAAAATTGTATAAAATAACTTCATATCTTACCATAACCTACCAATAACATCAAATTTATTAAAACCATTTAATAAACCAATTGCAATCTATATTATATTATTACTATATACAATTTTTTAACTATTCTAAGATATAAACAATATATTAAAATATATGTATATTAATCTATCTTTATGGATATACACGCAGATCCAGTACAGTCAAATGTATATACAATCATCATCACTAATCTGTTTCAAATTTTACTAATCCATATTCGATCATTAATATACAGCTTATCAGTTCCATCGAAAATACCTGTGCTCTAATATGTCAATAATTGCTGCTCTAACACTATTTGACACTTATTTCAGATATATTAATACTGGACGCCGGAATACTGCCATCATTTTGCCTTTGTATCATGTAATCCCGGCACATGTGTCTATTAGTAAAAAGTGTGTTCAACATCACGTCGATCTGTCGCAATAATAATTGTTTCCTTTCACACTTTCATCTTTGGTACAGATGGAGAAGATATTCAGTCACGCTTGGAGGGGCCGTCATGGATGCGAAACCAAAGAGGAATTAGAACAATTACAAGAACGTCAGAGAACACCAGAAGAAATTCAAGGTCAATTCATCGATGACGATCAGGTATTGTGACATTATTTACATATTTTTAAAGTAAGAAGTTAAAATAAATAAAAATCAATAACAGAATCCATTAATCTAGCTAGAAAAAAATCAACAATAACCAACGTTTAAATAGTCTAACGAAAACGTCAATTAATTTCTTGTAATAAAAAGATTTAAGGCTTTCATTTAATTTTTATAATAAATGTATCCAGACAGATAATTATATTTAAGTCAACAGGAGTTTTTAATATGAGTATTTATTTTAGTATTTACTTTGTAATGTACATAGGGTTTGCAACGACGTCACGCTGTGGATACTACTTTGATGATACATTTTTTCGGCAAAGATGGTACCAATGAATTAAGATACGATGATTTTAAATACTTCATGGAGAATTTACAACATGAAGTATTAGAATTGGAATTTCACGAATTCAGCAAGGGACACAACACAATTAACGAATTGGATTTCGCTAAAATTTTGTTACGATACACGTACCTCGAACCTAACGAGTAAGTTGAATAATTATAAAAGCTTCTCAACATAATATTTTAATAATTATGAGAAACGATGAACTATTAACATTTAAAAAATTAGAAGATATAAGCAAGATATTCAAATTACATGTCTTACATACATATGTATTTTATTATAAACTGTCTTATGTATTTTTGTTTTGAATTGAACCAAGATAAATGACATCCAAATTTTTCAATTTGAATATTTTTCAATTCACATGCTAAATGTATCTCCTAATTAATTTAAAAGTTAGAAGCAATTAAATTCACAGATACGATAAGTATTTGGACAGAATGTTAGATCGTGCAGACTTACATATTGGTATCACATTCGAGGAATTCCGACGTTTCTATCAATTTCTGAACAATCTGGATGATTTTTCGATAGCAATGCGAATGTATACATTGGCTGATCATCCTATATCCAAAGGTAAAGAATTAATAATAAAAATCTTAATCAATACTAATTTATTATACATCAAAGTATTTATTACAATTTTAAATTAATCGATTTTATTTCTCTTAAATGTAAATTGTTTCAAACGTAATGACTTTTGTTACATTTTTAAAATATTATCCCTTTTTCTAGATGAATTTCAACGCGCAGTAAAGATATGCACAGGAACAATGCTTTCGACTCACATAATCGATACAGTCTTCGCGCTATTCGATGTGGATGGAGACGGCCAATTGTCTTATAAAGAATTCATAGCAATTATGAAAGATCGACTGCACAGAGGTTTTAAGGTAAAGCTTCGCGAATTTATACATTGGAAATATAGTATCTCTCTTTCGAAGAACTATTTTAGAAAATGTGTATATCTCATGTGAAATGAAGCCATCAAAATAACGCTTGCTACAAAACAGAAGAGATCTGTACAAATGGTTGTCATTTCTCAGGCTCACATACTATAATATTTTCAGATAATTTAAAATACAATAGAAATGTAATAATCACTGTTGATTAATGCAAAATAACTCGATCTTTTGTAGTCTCAACAACGAAATGAGGGTTGGGAGACCTTCAAATTCTGCGTGAAACAAGAAATGAAAGCACCTTGAAGAAAGAATCATGATGAAATACATAAATAAAAATGTGAAGATGCAAATGAAAATAATAGTACTCACTTTATATTATGTAAAAAGTTATAATACTCTTGAGTACTAGTAATAATTTTAATAGTTACTATTAGTAAGTTTAATAGTTACTATTATATAGTAATAATTGTTTCAAATAATTCGAGTATTACAATATTTGGATATATTTATAGTCCTAATATAAACATTATATAAGATATATAAAAAATGAATACGTACACTGAGAAACCATTTAGTTGAATCAATTAATTTCTTGTTTGAATATAGACAAATATAATAAATCCTTGATTGATTCAACTAAATTTCTTAGTGTAGAAGTTTCTTAGTGTAGAAGAAATTCAATTATGTGACATAATTTATAAGTAACATGTTACGAAGAAAAATATTTTTCGGCGAAAAACATGAATCTCTGTTAGAACATAAATATTGATACTTTGAAGACTCTGTTAGAACATAAATATTGATACTTTGAAATATTGATAGTTTGAAGTCACTTAAATAATTAAAAATTCGCATTATATTTTTTGCATGCTGACACCATTATAATGCTAATTCGTTTTGTTAAATTAATAATGATTTATAAATTCGAGAATGATATATTTGAAGCAGTTAATTTAAAAAGTTCTTACAAAACATGAAAAATCTGCATAGCAATTAATTTGCTTATGAAAACTAAAGAAATATATTTTTTAATCTAATCTTTTATCTTAAATATTTATTTTGTTTATAGAAACGTTTTGTTACATTAAATAAATCATTATTTAAATATAATAAGATATATATAATTGCTTTTAGTATTAATTATTAAAAATCATAAATTAATTTTGCAATTTTGTTGCAAATGAGTTAAAAACAAATATTAATGTTTCTACAAATATCTCAAGGAATATAGCGCAAAAATCGAAATTATTCAAATATTAGAACGTATAAAATAGGGAATAAATCCTGCACATTTGATTCTCGGAATGGATTGTTATAAACATATAGAGAGGCTCACATCCTACTCAGTCAGCCAAGAAAAAAAAATTTTTAGTTAAACAAGAGTAAATTTTTTTTCCTTTATTCATAAAACATATAAATAGCAAATTAAGAATTTCCTTTCGTATCCTTACTTTCATGTTACAAAATACAATTCATCCTACATGCGATGGTCTAATTTTATGTTTGTGCTGCCGACTGTGCGTCGCAATTGTTCGTTATCAGTCATCGCACCGATTGTACCGGTACCGGTATGCTCTCGTGAACCAACCCGACGAAAAAAGGCGTGCCAAGGCGCAGACTCGGAACGCGATATCAGACCACTTCGTTACGCACGGAGATTCCGTACAAAGCCGGCTAGTTTCAGAATTGTGTAATTACTGTCTAAGAATTCAGCTTTCCAGCAGTCTTAAGTTATCACGAAAATACCATGTAATTGCACAAAATTCTTTTATCAGCTAAATGTTCCTATTCATAATGGTTAAAATATCTTTGTTATCACACAGTATTAATTATTTAATATAGGTTTGTAATAATTTTTTGAGATTTCTAAATAAAAGAAAAATATTATAACAACAAAATATGTTATTTTATGTTCAATATGTCCCATCACATGTATGATGTAAATTCATAAATAAATTTGGATATAATTCAATTCTTTTAAATATTTAAAGTTATAACGCAATTTTTATATACATATATGGAAAGAGTGGTTTTGTTAAGATATTTAAAAATTTAGCTAGATAAAAATGTGAAAATAACTTTATTGAAACATCAAAATAATTATGTAGGACACTTAAATGTTAACAATACTGCAAAAAGTTATAACATTCCAGCAACCAGTTTAAACGTCCTATACATAATTATTTTAATGATCCAAATAGAATTTTTAGATCTGTATCTATCTCTTGAATTTTTAGATACTTCAACAAAACTGTCCTTCATATGAATATTAAAAAATTGACTTCTTTCTGATTATGAGTTTTTGTAGATGCTTGAATGAATCAGATTTTCCAACTTTAAATCAGTACTTTAATACTTCCTTTTGTTTATCGCTGTTTTTTGGCATAGTGCAATCAGTCAGTCAATCGAAAGCTACAGGATGAAAGAACGGAGTGGGAACGATCGGCGAGTCGTGCCTAAAACTACGCCCATCGCAACTATCAGAACTAAAGTATCGTCAGTACATATTACCACCGCGGTTTCGCAGTTCGTGAGGAGGGAGAGGATCGCGCGCGGCACTCTCGCACGTTTCAGTCGAGTTTCGTAGTGCTTCATCAGCACTACGCGACATCATTCAACCTGTCAAAATTTAGCAGTGCGAAATCACGTGCAACATGGGTGTATGCAAGATAGTTAAATGGTTCAAGTAAGTTGTTATTCACATTAAATTGAAAATGCAAGAGGAAAGTGCCAAAAAGTGTTGGAAAAAATGTTAGTGGAAACAGAGAAAATGTATCATCAATTTCCAAGTTTGATGTTCTCCATGCATTTGATTTGAATCCATTTTTCGATTTATTAAAATTATGATAGTTGCTTGAGTTTATTTTTCACAATTACATGGGCTGCTTTACATCTCAATTCGCTTTCGGCACTTGCGTTTTCAATTATTTATTGTAGAATTAGGTACTTATTTGCTGAAATCATGCTTCGTTCATAACAATATCTAGAGCAAAATCGATTGCCACAAAAACATATTATTATTATTATGTTCTGATGATCTTATCAGTAGCAATATGCCATTATAGATACCAAAATAGATTAAAAGTACAAGATTCCTATGAATTATATATAGCGATGTAAACTTGTATTATTAACGTGAGAGATATCGTTCATTACAAAAGAAATTAAATTTTTTAAAAATTTTATCATATTTTTAACGCATTAAATTAAGCTTCTGACATCTATTTATTTTCTCTTTTATTGATGAATTGTGCAATTTAAAAAAAAACTAATGTACTTTGCTTTAAGTATTCTAAATGTTATACCATTTCCATCATTATCTTCATATATTTTAAAAGAGAGTAATTTGGATAACTTTCTGATTTAAGAAAATAATATCTAACTATTTATTTTATATCGACATATACTCGATATAAGGTGAAGGTCGCTGATACTGATATCAAATAAATGATAAAACCGCCAAATAATTAATCAGAATTATTATAATTATTATAATTAATCATTTATTAAATATAATTATTAAATATCGAATTATTTAATATCTATACTCTAAAAAATAATTTGGCATCCATAGTGTTATTTCTTTTGTTACCTACTATGCATTTAAATTTTTTACTACAAAATATAAAAAGAAGCACATAACAATCTTTATATAAAATGAACAGAATCATCAGATACCTAATAAATTAAATTCAAAATATCTTTTGCAAAAAAAATACTCTCGTATATATCATTTAAAATAATTTACTTCTTTATATCTATCAAAACAATTTGTTCCTATTACAATTAATTTTGTATGTTTTATGAAAAATCCTTTATTAGGCTCTCTTTCAGAAATGAATTCAGGAAATATGTCTCTGAAAAATACAGTAACAATATGAACTGAATTTATAGCTCCTATTCTATCGAGCTCGATATCTACGAGCGTTATCGAATGAAAGAGAAATGCATCGCGATAATCATGATAGATATCTCAATTCAAATTTACATAAAGATAATTGAGTGATATCAGCAGTTCGCTCAATCGATGCTGCGTCTGCATGAGAAAGAAAGACGTGTATTGGGTACGATATGAGTAACATAAGCGGAAGAACACGAGCGTGCGCGGGAGAGATTCTACGATTTGCACTTCCGCATGAGTTTCTCTTCTCCGTAGCGCAACATCTTGATTGCTTTCCATCTCATGAAAATGTTCCGAAAAGTTCAAGCGTATCGAAGACACAGGCTAATTATGGTCGAAAGAATAGCGAATGGGCCTCCTGTGGATTTAGGCTATGGAGACTGTACCGTTAACAAGACATTTTAACCGACCGTGTACTCGCAGCTCATAATGACTGCCATTATCTCTTCGTGCGAGATCGTGCGACATTACCGTACTTAGTCCGTACCGCTATAAAATTGCACTGCTGGTATTTAAAGCCGCGAATTGCGCCGGCGACAAATAAAAAGAAACAGCCATTATCTTATTGAGCGAAGGTAACAAAGAAAGCCGTGAAGTTTGTGAATCTAAAGGTGATGAAAAACTTTATCTAAACCAGGACAAATGCAATCTTGTATAAACTGTCCTAGAATGACTGATCTTGACTTTAATCTTATGCAAATTAATATGAATAAAAGATAATTTTTAGAAATTTATATACATTTATTATATAAAAAGGATTTACAATGTTTATTACCATATTTTTGAACATATTAAATAAAAAAATATTGTAAACTTGTTAATCTTTTTTACGTAATAAAAGTATATAAATCTAAAAATTACCTCACAAAGATAATCCTTGAGTAAAATAAAAATCGCTTATTTTGGTTTATAAAAACAAAACGATACATATCTGTTCTATTTTGGAAGAAATATTATAATTGTCAAGTCTATACTGATGATATTAGCAGATATCTTCAATATATCATTAAATATTAAATTTTTATAGCTGTACATAAAATTTAATGTAGTTTTTAGAGATATTATATAAATGGATTTCTACGACGAATGATCTTGTAAGTGAATTTATGGTATCTTCCTTATAAACTTTCAGTTGGTGCTCAATGAGGCATATAAATGATCAGTATAGAGACGTTGCAACTTCATAAATAATCACATATTACTATTTTCTATAAGAATAATAATAGTATTATATTCTCGTATTATAATTATAATCCGACAAAAATTATTTTACATTAAATTAAATTGCCAGGTAATTACGTAGACAATTTAAAATACAAAGAAACTTTCTACCGACTGGATCTCTTTTATAATATATTATTTTCGTTCAGAATATGATTTATATGTATGTTCAAAAACCATGAAAACCGTGAAATCTATTTTGTCCAATAAATGTTCGCAATAAGTCATATAATTGATAAATAAGTAAACATTCGTACTATATCAATCTCGATTTTAATAATACAAAACATAATTGTTTGTGTTAAATTTAAAAAGTTTAATAATTTTAGAGCTTTAATAAAATAAAAGATAGAAATCGATAATTACATATCTTTCAAATCAGTTAATTTAAAATTAATTTGAATTTAATTTGATTTCTTTGATTGTTAAGATAAACAAAATTGAACATGAAAAAGTTACATGCTCAAGTATTTTGGAGTATTACAAATTCTAAAATTTTACAAAATTTTACAAAATTTAAAGTAAAATATTTTAAAAAGAGAAGAGAATTATATCCAAATGATAATCTTTAGTATTATCTTAATATCAATAAATTTCTTTAAATTATTGGCATTAGTTTCTTTCATCTCGCATCTTAATGTATTCATTATCATTACAAAAAGAATAAATAATATCATACACACGCGCGCGCGCATACACACACACACACACACACACACACACACACACACATATTAAATATTGCTTATAGAATAAGTTTGTTGATATTCATGTTCTTTCCAAGGTTGATTTTGACTCTTAAGACTGACAAGCCTACCTCAGATTAGTACGAAATCATGGTTGTCACGATATACGACTTTGTTCCGTGAATACTCGTATGCGATGAAGAAACTATTGTCATTTAGATGGATTAAAAAGTAAGTAATTCAATCATTCAGAATCCCAGAAAATTCGTCAAGATTCCTGATTAAAATTTGATGTAGAAACATAAATATATTTCTCAATAAAAGACGTCAAAAATATTTCAATTAACCATAATTAAAATCGTGATTTCGCAATGTGTTTATTACTATAAGAATGAAAAAATGCAAATTATTAATTTTTTTTTGCTGTCATACAATTAGATTTCTCTTTCATTTAGAGTGTTAATCATAAGAACATAATTTTTTTTGAATAACGTATTAATTTATTAACAACAATATTTTTCCACATATTATTATTATTTGAGAGTTAATAGTCATATTTTTATCACAATCCCTTTGATATCAGCCAGTGAAATGGCAAGAAAGCAGAAGAAAAGAGAGAAGCGTTAACGAGAATACGAAATGATTCGCGTCATGAAGTAATAGACGCCGTTATTCTGTGATCCGTGGAGAACGAATCGTCGGGGAAAGTGCAAGTTCGCAGATACGATCGATCTTGCGGTCGCGCAGCAATTGCCATGGATGTACATTCATCGATTTTCTACCGGTTTTTATTCTTGCTTCTGTTTCACGATACGGTTCGTCCTACTGACATCAGAAACCTTTATTATTTGCCTCTTAAAAATTTATGCGCAGTAGATGATTTCTTTAAAAACATTTCAAATTTAATTAGCTTTCTAATGAAACTGATAAAATATCAATGAATTAAAGAAATTTATCAGTATTAAAATAATATTACAAACTGTCAAATATTACCAAATATCTAAGATTTATTTAAAGTTTGCAAAGTTTGTAGTTTTTAATATCCTGAAGTATACTTATGTATGTAACATTTTCATATTTAACTTTGTTCAATTTAAATTAAAGTGAAATTTAATTAAATTAAAAATTAATTTTAAATTACATTTTTTAATTTAAATTAAATTTAAAATAATCGGAATAAAATCTATTTCTATTTTTTATTTTACTGAAACTTAAAATCAATGAAGTTTTGGCAAATACATTATCTTCAAAATGTTCTTTTTTTCAACTCGTAATGACAAACAAAATGTTTGCTATTAATATTATAATACAATATTCCAATTTCGTTCGTTGAAAAGTTTTCTTAAGGAAATATTAAGTTCACAGAAAAATAAAATGTATGATTGTTTAAAGAAATTGATATGAATAATAATATTAATAATTTGTATCTTAATCCAATATATTATTATGGAAAGTATGACACATAAATGTCAGAGCAATCGAAGAATCTAAAATTCATCGATAAATCAAATGTACTATCAATGAAATTAAAGGTATTTGGTTATGGGCGACAAGAAAACATAACAAACATTCAAAGATAGAATGCAATTAGAATGCTAAGTATCATTCAAAATAAATCTCAAATATATCGTTTCTTTTTCTTTTTTCAGAACAACCACGCGGTCGGACAGGGATGTACAATCCACGTCGCCGATGCCGCAAGACGGCCGCAAGTAAGTGCGCATACCTGTTCTTGCATATCTTTTAAATATGAATGTTTGCATATCTGTTCACAATTATCGTAAAAAGAAAAGAGGCTTATATCTTAATTTATGTCGCAAAACATACCACACATAAAAACATTTATTCAACTAGCAAATATAACAAGAAAATCATTTAGAATTCTTGTTGGATCTTATTTTGAGCAAAAAAAAATTGAATTTTTCTGGACTCTTCTATGCTTTTAATGAAATTCGAAATTATTACAAACGCATACATCCAAAGGTGCTTTCAGCAGCCATTTTCGTGATATTTTTCAAAATACAGATTAAAAATTATGATTATTATTTATTTTTGATAAATTTTATTTTAAGAAGTAAATTTTTGAAAAAACATATTTAAATGAAAATATCATAAGTTAATTCAAACATCAATTATTAA
>Ga0157364_1004279_pt1 | contig 14207 bp, 4 predicted proteins | sample AttsexASBM2_FD_111476 | JGI IMG/M metagenome (GOLD analysis project Ga0157364, IMG submission 111476) | Fungus gardens microbial communities from leaf cutter ant in Ribeirão Preto, State of São Paulo, Brazil - Atta sexdens ASBM2 | ecosystem: Host-associated > Fungi > Mycelium > Unclassified ... | reverse complement strand
TTTAGGAACGTATATCCGTTTGTGATTTCAGTGTTAAGTAATTGCAATGTTTGCGCAGAGTTGTAGAAGTGTAATCATTATTCAATCATCCTGACGTGCGCCATTATGAAAAACGAAACTGAATGCGACGATTTGCGATGAGATCGGCGAAAAATACGATTTAATAATTTGTCGAATGAATGGCAAAAGCAATACTGAGTGTGTGGGTGCGTGCGTGATATTACCATAGCGTGCGAATTATGAGAAAAGGAAAGACAAGTGTGTAAGCTACCTGTGCCTTGTAACAAACTATATATGTATGTATATATGCAACACATGAGAAAAAGAACGTAAATACACCTTATATATATATATATAGATACACGTGACACATTGACGCATACACGCATACGTACATACAAACGAGATACTCTTACGATAATCTATTTAAATAATCGTTGCCATCTCTTCTGAAGCAAAAACCCCCTCTCAGAATTTCATTGCAATACCCGCAGAGAGAGAGAGAGAGAGAGAGAGAGAGAGAGAGAAAGAGAGAGAGAGAGATAACGGAGTAAAAAAACGACGAAATAAAAGGAAAAAAAAATGAAAAAGATATGTTGTTGAATAAAATAGCAATAATCGAATTTCAGACTGAATTATGATTGAATATTATACCGCAAGTCTTTGTTGTCGCGGCGGCGACGCGCGAGTGTGTTAATTATTATAAATACTGTTACAGTGTCTTGCTACAACTGGGGAGATTAAAATAAAATCTCGAAGCTCGAAATATTTTTGGAGATTTTATTTCTGCCCTATGAAGATATAACCCTAAAATAATGTATTAATAATAATTTTGTTTATCATTATTAATAAGATGGTTTCAACAAACAAAAAACCAATAACTAGTCATTTTATAGAGTTTTTTTGGACGCTGAATACGAATTAGCTTCCAAATTATTCTATTGTGTCATAATTTTGAAAAATTTTGGTACATTAAAAAATTTTTAAATTTTCCAAAAATTTAAAAATTTGGAAAGAGAGCTTCTTTTACATTTTGTTATATTATAACTATATTATAACCATGATGTGTGAAGAAGTTATTGTAATTAAAATTAAATATATTGTTAAAACTCTCAATTCTCAAAAAGATTTTTTAGTGTTGATTGTGTTTAATAAGATATTCGTGATTAAATATAGGATCTATTATACGGAAAAATAAATTAAATCAACGATCGATTTATCAAATCGATTTATTAAATAGTTATCAATTATGTTTAATTAAACATAAGTTTTTTAAAGCGGTTGTATATGAATGTATTGGATCATCCGGAAAATTCGTGCCGATTTTGAAGGAAAATTGAAACGCAGAAGATTTAAATTTTTAATTTCATTTATTAAATTTAAATCTTTTGCACGAACTTTCCGGACAACCCAATAGTATCAAAATTGATCAATTCAAAATCATGAAAGACATCTATATAGTTTACAATAATCCGAATGTTTCCCAAGTTTTGACATCCGTCATATTGAATTCACCATTTTGAATTGGTTATATAAAATTCTTAAATTTAAATAATTATATGAAAGCTATTTGTTATGACTTAATTTATTAGTTTTTTCGACTTAATTTATTAGCTTTTTCAACCTCATATTCATAACTATGAATATTTTATTAATCGAATTTATAGCCAATAAAAAAAGTCCTTTTTAAAATTGAGAGTTTTAACAACATACTTAATTTTGATTGCAATTACTTCTTCAATACATGTCATACATTGTAGTTGTAATATGACAAGTATATAAAAATATAGCTTTTTGCAAATTTAATTACAAATTTCTCAAAATCGTGATATGATGAAGGAATTTAAAAGACTCAGTCGTATTAAACATTTAAAACTATTTAAAAAACTATTAAAAAATGATTAGTTCTGATGTTCGAAAAAAAAATCATTTTTTTGTCGAACAGTATAATTATAAGTGTAGTATAAGTGATCATTTTAATTGATTCATCATGATTTTTCAATGAACAAGACAGGGAACCACCAGAATCAGCAAAACTTTATGGCCAAAATTAACGTTTCTTTACTTTTACAGAAAGAAGCATGTTTCGAACTCTTTTTCTCACTTGTGCTTTGCCCGATTTATCGCCAGCCGTTGTTGCGTTGCGAGCGGCCAATTGGCGAAGAGCGATGCCCCTTTTTGATTTAAGGTCTCTCTTTCTTTACGATCGCGCAGTCGACTGTCTCGTATGGCTATAACAGCAATGCACGAACACATAAATTCTTTCTGCCGGAGTTGGCTGGCACGTGGCAAGATCGAGATTCGGCGTGCGAGCTTCCGCCGTTATTTACTGCCATTTGCACGGGGAAGCGGGAGGAAAAGGAGGCGGTAGCTGGTTTTGATGGATGTCGCGGGATAAGTACTTTTTCTTCGTCCCTCGAGATCGTTTTGTAATTTAATGAAAATAAAAAAGAAATCGCGGGTATTTCCTGTCTGACGGAAGAAGATACATCGTCGCGGATTGCGAATCGCGAGTGTGTGTCGGCGAGACATTGCTGGATCTCCTGAGATGTTAAAGAAGAAACGACCAGGTAATGTATATGATACTACAGCTTTGGTCATAAATAAAAAGCGTCCTCAACTTATTGCATTTTCTTGGAAAAAAATAGTAATAAAATTTTTAAAAACTAATAAAATATTAAAATTATTATAAAGTCAATGTCGCTTTCTTATTTCAAAAATGACATAATGTAAAAAATTAAAAATAAATTTCCTAAAAAAAGAAAAAAATTATTTTCCAACCTGACAAAAAATGATTGACTAATCAAATAATATCGGCAAAAAAATATATTCTTAATATAATTAAATTATTTTAAAAATAATTAAATTATTTTTAAAAATCACTTTTTTTAGATGTGATAATTTTTTAAGCCATCCATTTTAAGTTTTATGATATTCTGATGATTTTTTATAAAGTTAAGTTAATTTTTGCTAATTGATAAGATAATATTTATTTAATTTATTCACGATAATATAACTCGAAAATTACGCTTATTTAATTGTGCCACTTTTGAAGTTAAAAAGCATTATTTTTTAATAAAACTGTATTTTAATTTATTTTTCGTCAGATTTATAATGCTTACCAATTTGTGGAGCTGTTTTTTTTTACCAAGGCTATATTAATTTTGTGAGTAGGAGTTTTCATTGTACATACACACATTTGCAAATATTTAAAATGTGAATTATCCATATATCCAGTTATGAACGTGTTATAAAAGTTATTAATTATGAAGTATTTCTTTCCCTTGTGAATTTCTGTCCTCTAAGAACGAACTGCTTAATATTAGTTTGGGCTTGTTCATCTTTGCGCAGCGAAAATTATGATCGATGATGATAGAGCATTATTATTTTCATACTTATCATATTTCTGGTTATAATGGATTCATCTGTGTTCTCCCCTGGTTTTTTATTGTAAATTTCTCATGAATTCTCATGTTAAAATGAGCTTAATAGAAATTAAAAGCTGAATAAAGACGAGGCATATTTTTTCCAGAGAGCGATAAAAGCAATAATACAATGAAATTACAATTTAATATGTTTGATGATGATATCATAACGATCTTTCTGCACATAATTTCATAGAAATGATAATAGCTACGAAGAGTCGTAGATCGCTGAGCATGTTACACAAAAGATCGCTCAGCATATTACACAAAAGAAACGAAACTGCTCGTCCTCGTATCAGCATTTTATCATCCATACATATTGGCATTATTTCTTTTCCCAGCGCGACACAAATTTCCGCGCAAAAGGAATATGTTTCAATTATAGTTAGCGAAATTTATATCATTATCGATCACCGCGTAAATACTGATATATAATTTTATATATATGATTAAGCTCGTTATATATCTTACGTGAAGTATTAAATACAAGAAAAATTTCATTTTCACGAATCTGGAACCATAATTTTTTTAGACCTGCATTATTGAAAGAAAATATTATTATAATTAATAATTAAATTAAGCGTCAAGACTTGAATATGTACGTTATTGAATTTACTTTAATTAATAAATGATAGTCTCATTCAAATCATCTGTAATATAATTTTTAAAAGTATTTTTTATTTTGCTTTTATCCTATTTTTACTTCATCGCATTTAATAATCATGAAATAATTAAACGCGATCACGACGGCATTATCATCATTATTAATTAAAATTTAATATTCTTTTTATGTCAAGCTTTCAGTAATTCGATGATTTTATAAGCCTCTCATTGGTTAGCTTAAAAATAATAAATAAACGAAACAATGCATGCTCAGAAGACAATGTGATTTCTGAAAATTTAACTGGGCTTCAACACGCTTTTCATACAATGTCTAATTACATTTTACCACGATAATTAGAACTTGGCATGAAAGATTTTTGCAACGCGTACGTATACAATAATATTCATTTATAAAATGCAACATGGAATTGTTTCACTCTCATTAACGAGTATTTATCGAGTTTTCTGTTAACAGATATATTTCCAGAAATATATTTCTCAAAAACAATATTCGACTATTATATTGGAGATAATAAATAAATTACCTTGGTATATAATTTCTCTCTAAATATAATATTCAGTATAAATTTATTTTATTCTGATTGTGAGTTAACTAGATCAGTATCAGATAATTTTCTTGTTAAATCTTTAATAAGATTTGGTACTATGAGACAAATATATTACTTCTATTGATTTTATTATGATCCAATTTCATAAATCGATATTCATAGTCTTATTCTTATATTTTTACTGTCTTAAATAACTCGTCTTAATATGCTAATATTATAGGTTCTATGATTACTTTATAACATTTTAAGAGATTATATTTAAGAGTCTTAAATATAAGATTTGACTATAAATCGGCTACATAGAGAGATAATCTAATCCATTTTCTCATACAAAATAATTAAAAATACTTTTTATTAGAACTTTTTATTAGAACATTTTATAATTTTATCAAATATTATCACGTAGAAGATAGTGTAGGTATTTTTGTAGTCGTATATTTTTATTGTTCTAAGACTAAAACAGGATGTCCAGATGACTTCTACAATTAAAAGCGCGCGATAACATCATGTCATTTTTGTTATTGTATGTATTATGTATCATCCGGCTTTTTGTATTATGTGATAATTTAAGCCACTACTGAATACTGAATTGTATAAGAAAAAAATGTTGAACACGTTTGTTGGCATATCTGTTGAAAAAGATGGATAGGTATTTTTTCGCAATCGAGTCTGCAATTCGGTCACGAACAAGATCGATAATTAGTATTATTGATCAATGCATCGTTTAGATTAGAAAATAACCTGTATATCTCACCCACATATGGATATATGTCGCCGTCGTGTGTTTCGAATATCCTATTACCTAACATGCTAGCATTCTGCGTAGAACAATTGAGATCGCGTGACAGACAGCCGTCTCTATCCGATCGAATCAGACGACACGACACGACGTGCGGAGATAGGTGCACGACCAGATATTTTTTAATCACACATTACGCCCACCATAAATCTTTCCGAACGTTGTTATCGTGCTGGATGCATTATCCAAGGACCATATTTCATTGCCTAAGACGCATAATATGATACATAATACAGTATTACATTTCAGGCACAGTCGATGTATGTTTTGCAAGGAATATAATTTATATATGTCAGTAATTTGCATATGAAGATTTCCCGAAATTTTCTCGCGGCGTACAAAAATTTCTGACGATACATATTTATTTTATTTTCCGATTCAAAGGCGGTATTTGCAATCGAAAATTTCAAAACCTAAGAGCGACAAACGGCACTTAAATGCAGCAAAATAACTTGTTATGATTCTTACGACGAGTCGACGATCATAGTTTATCCTATCAGTTTGTAGTTCTCTGTCTAAGTAATTGCTATTTGGCTGTAATCATAATAATCCATCAGTGCTTACCATCCGGTTGTTGAATGAATTCTCTTCTTGTGACTATACTGTCATCAAAGATTTAACTCACAGTTTAAAACTGTACAATTAAAGTCTCTTTTTACAAAATTCGTACAAAAAATTTAATCTAAAAATTTCGAAAAAACGTTAATGTAGATTTTTAGCGTAATATTATATAATTATAATTAACGAGACAAATCTTCAAATTTGTAATAGATTAATGATAATTAGCTTCTCTCATTTTAAAATATGTAAGTTCATTACAACTCAAAACTTCAAAAATTCTGTAATCTTGCGATAAATTTTATAAAATGGCACTTGCTATTCTAAAATGATACTGCAAAATAATCGAAAATTAATGAGAAATTAATGAGAAATACAAGTGTCAAATGACAAATCAGAATCGACATTTCTATCAATATTACATTTCTAATTCAATTTTGTTTATAGCGATCAGAATTCTTTCATTATATTATCATTGCTCTATATACAAGACAACGAGCAATTAACATCTTTATTAACATCTTCGTGACTGAAACCTTGGACAAAATTCTTTTCACGTTTTATCTTGCAATTTATTAATTACCGAGAGCATGCTTCACGGCTATTACTAATATTAAGCTAATCCATAATTAAATAACAATGCTATTATATTTGGTTATTTTCTCAAGATATATGCTTCGCAAAACTATTCAATTCACATGACTTCATCTGGTATATCACAATTATTTAGATGCTTCTTCAATATTGCAATAATACTAATAATGCGCATACCTACAATAGTACGGCTCATTTTTAAGGAAGAGTCACTATAAATCTACAAAGAAGCCGTGATGAAAATGATTATAAACGGCCGAAGTTGTACTTAACTGCGCGCCGACGTTGATTTAACGCGAGCTTTGCGCGGCCGAAAGTATATATTGTTGCGGGCGGCATCGCTACTGAAGTCTTTCCCTAACGAAGTATCGCCGGCGAAATCTAGTTTCAACACTTTGCGCCATAAGCTTACTACGAAGCTTGTTTAAAGGATCTTCAAGAACGATTATAGAAGTAAACCCGGAGTGGCCGAGCGTCGCGTGGGAGGAGAAAGAGGAGGAGGAAAAAGTTTATTCGATCAAAGCAATTATTGAAAATTGCCGTACGGACGATCGAAAACTCGTAATCGACTTGTTATTACTTCCGACTTTCTGAAACGTTCGATGTTAATTTAAGAGATTAATTAAGGACTCTCGAGGTTTCTTCGCGGTGCATCAACATCCTATAGATATCAGTTTTCTTGAAGTAGTACGTGAGATTTTACCGAATACTTTAGGCAAATATTTTAGAAATAAACTTTTTTAATTTTAATTAAATTTTTCAGATAGAAATTAAAAGATGCATAGACATATACATGTGAGAAATATCAATATAAACATTTTCTCATTTTGATTTAACATAGAAAACTCACTTCTGAAAATTATATAATTATTTTGATATGTAACTTCTCTTTAAATTTACATTAATTATCTTATAAACATTACTAAATGAAAATTAATTGAGAAATGTTCAACATGAATGAGTAAAAAAGATCATATTTGACTTAAAAAAAAACCGAATTTTAGTGCCTAATAATATTTTATGTGAATTTTTACAATTAATTAAGTAAAATTATATTATAAATTATGATAAAATTATATTATAAATTTTTTGTGCAAATATGCGCTCCTTTTGTGAAAATATGCGAAAACAATTGATTAGAAACAATCTCTTGTTTTGAAGTTAATTTTCATTCGTGTTATTTTTATGAAGTCACAGTGTCGAGGGAAGCTCTGCTAAGCGAAAGCAGGTGCTCTTTAATTATTATAATCCTTGCGTGGAAGACATCTTTCCTCAAGAGAGAAGCAAATTATACACGTAAACGAAAAGCACTCCATGTTGGCAGAAGAGACAAGCCGAACCCGTTTCAAGACTCGATTCCGAGTTTCCGGTAACAAACGGTGCAAACGTTGAGCCCTCTGCTTTTTTTGCGTATCGCCGTCTTCTTTTTGTTTTCGAGCACTGCAATCTGGCCATTTACGGACTACAAGGAACTCTTTCTCTTTCTTTCTCTTCCTCTTTTTACGTCGGTGCATCGAAGAGGCGTGTTACAGCATGCCATATAATAATGCAATTTACGACGAATCACTGTTATCGTGACGAATTTTGATATTCGTGCGGCGAGATTTAAACTTTTCACCGAAAAGAAGAAATGAGAATGTTTAGTGCATTTTTCGTAAACACCTGCTATTCGTATATAAATAAATTCGAGAATGATTCTTTCTTTTTAGCTAAAAAAAATATATGAATTTAAATTAAAACTCTAACACCAAAAAATCAAACATATTTTTATAGAAAAGAAAATAATCAGTGAAATAAATAAATTATAAATTTAAATCACACGAGCAATAATTAATATCGAAATAATGACGCTAAGTATTAATCATTATTCTAGCTTTTCCTTGCGTTCGTCTTTACGCAATTTAAGCGAAACATGCTGCCATTTAATCACTTAGAAACTACTAGGAAGCACGATTTTTCTTTCGTATCGGCGGAGCAGCTGCAACATTACAACCCCGTAGTCATCTGTGATGTCATAATTTATCTCAATCTGGGAAATATGGTATCGACTTTCAAGGAATTGGAATTTTTATAGAACAGCTGGCGTCCTAAGTGATAAGCTGATGATAAAACAACAGATTAAATATGAATCATATAAACGAGCTCATTATTTCCACCTTAAAATTCTATACATTTTTAACATCTTATCGGTAAACTCCACCGCTATAATTATTAAATCATAAAATCATATTCATTAATCTTTTCAAACCTTGTGTATCTATATTATAATATATATCAAATTTGAAGACATTATTGAAATTATTTTATCATCATCTGAAATCAGATGTACATAATAATGTATATGTTGAAAAAATAATCAAAATTTTGACAAAAATTAATTGTTTAATATTACTTATTATTAAAATAATCCTGAATTAAAAAAAAATTTTTTTAACATAATTCTAATAATAAAATTAAGTCTGAAGGGGTTTAAAAATATTTTTTCAATATTCTAGAAAAAAAAATCTAACTTTATCTCAAGTAAAAAGATATATCATTCATACTACTTTTATAACAATATTTTATAACAATATTTTATATGTTTATAACAACATTTTATGTTTCTTTTTCATGCAATTTATTTTACGTCATTTCCTATACGTCAATTACGTGTTACGTTCATATAAATTATTGTTTGTTCTCAATATACCTATATACAGACCCTTTATATTGCATAACAAATCAATAGTTCTATGATCGCAAGTTGCGTAATCACAAAGACGGAGAGTGGGCGATGCATAAAAATAGAAGGCGATCAACAGGGCAAAGGGAAGAAGGGCAGTTCGCTAAACATCCCGCGAAATAAACCGATATTCACGTCGTGCAGAAAATTAAGCGAAGTGCTCAACCGACGAAGAAGATATATCTGCTCGTAGTTAAAACGACTTTTATCGCAGCCTTTTTATTATCTCATCGTACATGAAACCCTTTGTATATGCGCCTTTCAGCGACCATTTATTCTCAGTGAGTCAGATTTATTTAACGATAAAAAAAAATATAAGATCTAGATGTTTCCAGAGTCTAATCATCTGAAAGTCAATTAAGAGGGTGAATTAATTATCCGTTTCATATTGTGCAAGAAGTAGAACGACCGATGAAAATGTGCGCTTGAAACTTTTATCGAAATCATGATTAAGTATATCATATCGGCAAATTCATGCACGTGGTTGAATTTTTTAACCATCTAACATGTTTATCGTTGATGTGTCTAGACAGTCTAGACAGCTCAATATAGCAATGTTCGATGGAAAAAAAAGATAGAATGTACTAATAACATAAATGAACTTGCATTACCTATTGCTTTTTCACGAGCTAGTAACAGCCTATCTGTTTGAATGTGCGGATAATATGATCATGAAAATAGGCTGGCCACAATTTCACTTTTTGACGTGATTTGCTTTCTCGACGCTGTAATGGCAAAATGATCACTTATCAAGAGTAGAATAACAGAAAGAGAGGGAGAGAGAGAGAGAGAGAGAGAGAGAGAGAAAGAGAAAGACTACGTTATATCGAATCAAATTTGCAATAGCTAATTATGGTGCGGTATAATCCGTTAATGAAGCTATACGTTAATTCGACATAGAACGAACTCTACCAGAGCATTATTTATAACAAACGCTGACAAATCCCTCATCGAAAGCGCTCAATCAAAAAATTTTCCAATGTTATTTGGAAATTATATACTATTCGGTTGACGCGTGACATTATCATTTTGTGTATCATTTATGACGCGTGCGATATAATTCCAAATTCATACATTTTTAAATGTATAAGGTATCGCGCAATAATGATCTAGTTTAGTCCGATCGCGGCATTATTTTTTTTAGATTAAAATGTTTAAACGGTGCGTACAATAATTAATGAAGAAATTGAAATATTAAAACAATGACGCATGTAAAAAATAACTCTTGCAGAAATGTAATACTGATCAATTAATACTAAAAGACAGTAAAAAAAGTATTTAACTTATTTGAAATACTTAAAACATAGAACAACAGTGCTTTTAATATTTAAAATAGTTAAAACAAATAAGTAATTACTATTTTAGTGTTAAATTGGCTAGTACTATTAGATTTTTTTATAAATAAAAATTCTGCAGTAACACAAAAAAAAGACAGCCTATAAAGTAAAGTTTATATCACTCAAAATCTTCGCTTGTGGACGAGTTAATTTACTTCTATCACGTCAACATTGTGATATGTAGTGATTATAAAGTGGATTATAAAATGATTATTGGTTTCTCAAATTTTTTGTGGATAATTTATATTATATATTATTTTTATTTATATATTATTTTATAATTTATATATTATTTTTTGTGAATATTTAACAATTACAACAATTATTAATAGATAGCGAAACTCTTTTATTTCGAAATTCCTCATCGTAAAAATCCATAACTTCTTTAAAATTTTATAAATTCTTTTTCATTTTTTCTCTCCGATTTGCAGAAAATTTCATGATTTTCCCTGATTCTTTCAATAATATTTTGAAATTTTGTTTAGTTTTGTTCTAATTTGGAAATTATCAAATATTTTGTTGAGATAGCAATTTAACATAACAATATAAATAATTATTAACATTGCTGACACTACTTGCATTTAATTGTTAAGTTCCTTCTGTTCCAAAACTATGATATAATGTAAATATGATATAATGCATATTAAACTTCCTTAAAGTCAAGAATTTTAATTTTTCAGAAAATTTTGCAAAATTCCATGACATTTTCCTGATTTCTATGATTTTCAATTTCTTCGATTTCCTGATTTTCAGTTTTATTGACAATCCTGATATATCTGGAAACACGGTAGTATCTAAGACATGATGCGAGACAATGTTATTGTGTAGCTTACGTGTTTTCTCGTCGCGCTTACCTTGACGTCCGATGATCAGGAAAATGTCTTATCTTTGATAACTTATATGTTTACATAATTGCGTTTACGATGCTATAAATTTTTCTTTCATTGTGAGACGAAAAAAGAATTGATCAATCGTATTAGCCGAATTTTTCAAATGTGATTTGTTAAATTTTTTGGTATCAATGGATGCAAAATTTAAGCTACTGAATAATGAGAAATTCGAAACAGTATTAAGAGTTTTCCGCTTTCCATCAGAATGGCTATAATTATTGTATTTTAAATGCACTATCCACAAAAATTCATGAAATCCTGACAATCATTTTGAATAATCTAGTATGTCGCTCGTTAAATTACAAATATATCATGTGTGATTTATAGTTGGTCAATTTAGGTCAAATTTACAGCTGTTTTAAAATTCTCAAACAAGGGCTATTTCCCAGTTGGAACGTTCTACATTCTATTAGTAGAGTATGTCATATAACTTGGGTCTCTAGCGATGCAATTAACGTTTCTCATCAAATGTATAGTTGATTGTTTACACAGAAAATTTTCGTTCGTTTTACAACTACTGTTATAGATGTACAAATATTTAACATGGAAAACTATACACATGGAAATATTTTTCAAAGGAGTTTGTTTACCGAAGCATTTCTTACTTTACAATTCCAATAAGAAACGTATTAAATATAGTAGGTAAAGAGGCTTTCATTTGCATATTTCTAAAAATAGCATTCTCTGAGTTTGTATTCATGACTAGAAGAATTTCACTATTGAAACACACATTGAAACTAATTGAAATGGGTAACAACGTAAGAGTTCATTTTTTAACATTATGTAAATATTTATAACTTTTTCACATCATGTTTATTACTATCTTCAAAATAGAATTATTATTCATATGTGAAAAATATTATCTTGAAAATAAAAAATATTATCTACGCAGTAAAAAACACTATGTATTTGTGTTGGAAAGTATTCACTTATTTGTTCTTGTTAATGGTTTATGTTAAATTTTTTATCATATTCGAGTGTTAATTTACTATGATTATGTTATTTAAAAATTTTGTATTAAATTGATATTCAACATTTCTTAGTGTCAAAACAATTTATGAATAAGTAAACAAATAAAAATAAAGTATTTTAAAACGTACTTAAATTCTAAGATGAATGAATAAAATATAGATCAATTTTTAAATATGGAAAAATTAACATATCATAAATGTTAATTTAAGAAAAATATATTTTCAATATTCCTTGTCAATATTCCTTTTTTAGTATTTATTTTACATAATATTTGTGTAACCTTGTGTAACCTTCTAACATATTTATCTAGTTAAATTAATCTAAAAAGTTTGAGTGGACTTTTAAAAGGGGACATGTAAAATTAAATTCAACACATTTTTTTTCAAATGTAATACGAAGAATCAGAGATTATAATAAATAAAGTTTCCAAGTACCAATCAAAGTGACGTCTTTGATAACAATTTGATGTCAAAATGACGACACATAACGCTAGTTAGTACAAGTTTAATTGGTTCATATTTATGGTAAAATTACCACATAGTCACGTAATTAATAATACAATCAACATGGGCACGAAATGTAATCGGTTCTTATTCTATGACTCTCATCTCCTAGCTTGAAATCACGGCATCACGAAAGTAAGATGATGGAAAGCAAGGCCGCGCCGCGTCGCCGGCCATTCATCGCACTCTTGGAATTCGTGTCAATCGCGAGTAATCCGGACGATCTGGAGGATCTAAGCGTGCGGGGGAAGAACTCGTGCAATGTGCCGTGAGATACGTCATTCCGCGCATTCGCCTCGTCATTCCGTGACATCACGGCACCATGTGTACCGCGAATATCTCGCCGTCATTGTTCGGCGTATCGCTCACGTGTGACTTATTGCACGATAAACACATCTGGTCCCCTTCGTTCAGACAGAATTAGCTCCCTTGCCAAGTCAGTGTCAAGGTGATCGGTCGTTTAGGTCCCTAACCATCGGTCGTGTTGATGGACGTATTCATACACTACGATGACATACTTAGTTTGACATTATTTTCGCCGTAAACACGTATTTGATGATACTACAACAAACGACATACGAATTGATAGACATGAATCCATTAATTTTACAAATACACCTCGACTTGTAATAAAATTGTAACAAAAAGAATTACAATGTGAAAAGGTTTCGTAAGTTTAAAAATATATGTCAACTCTTTTTTATTTCACGATTCAATATATATTCAATATATATTCAATATATATTAAATAATGTTAATTTTGCTATCCAAAAATAACGTATAATAATATATAAAAGATAAAGCAATGAAATACCGCAAAGAGAATAACTCTAATTAAGTATGAAGAATTTCTATTTTCGGAAGTAGATCTTAAATAGTTTAATTATTTAACATGAATTATTTAACATGAATTTATATCTGTATATTTTTACAAAACGCGTGCCGAATTTTCTAAAAACTTGAAACAATTTATGCACAAAACCAGAATAGTAACATTACATATTAAATTCTACAAGCAATAATTTTGTTAATAAGCATTTAATAAGAATATTTATTATATGATGTTAATAATCATCTGAATAAAAAATAAGAACTATATTCTCTATCTTTTTCTCTCCCTCCCTCCTTCTCTCGCTCCCTCCCTCTCTCTCTCTCTCTCTCTCTCTCTCTCTCTCTCTCTCTCTCTTCTTTTTATAACTTTCTCTCTAAAAAAAAAATCTTCAAAATATAATTTA
>Ga0157364_1004276_pt1 | contig 14212 bp, 5 predicted proteins | sample AttsexASBM2_FD_111476 | JGI IMG/M metagenome (GOLD analysis project Ga0157364, IMG submission 111476) | Fungus gardens microbial communities from leaf cutter ant in Ribeirão Preto, State of São Paulo, Brazil - Atta sexdens ASBM2 | ecosystem: Host-associated > Fungi > Mycelium > Unclassified ... | reverse complement strand
CCAGCTACTGAACCAGTTACACTAAAAGTGCACAATATCAAGCTTAGCTTTGACATCTAGCTAGTACTATATCTTCATACTGTACTCTTAATAGATACTCCTATCAAACTCAGTCTTCCATGGCAGAGTTCTCCTATCTTATTTCTGTCAGTATCTCATTACTGAAATCTTTGCTTGGGGTGAGATACTGAAACCCCAAGCATCTCTTATATTTTTAACTTGTATATAAGACTAGTAATTACATTGTAATTTGCTAGTCTGATAATTAATGAAGATAACCTCTATTGAACTCAATTCCCAGTATTCAATGGCAATATACCAAATCAGTACTCACTTCTATCTCAGACTTCATCTATTTATCTGAAGTTGTAACTATGTAGCAGACAAATAGTGTAGTATAAGCTGAAGCTAAGATTATTCTAACAAGTCCATATTACTAAGCTCTTTTCACAGAGTTTACATACTATATGCATTTCTGAGCCAATCCTGCAGACTTCTGCCTCCTAATATGAACCATATCTGACATCTGAATATTATAGTGTGCTTGGACATTAATATTTTTCTTGATTTACTATTTCTTTTATTTTTCTTTGACAATGAAGAGGCATGTGACTGCAGTCACATGACATGTCCCATGATATGAGGTTATAGGCCTAAACTCTGGGAGAAGGGGCTGAAAGAATGACATCAAGATACATATTAACAGTATATTCATCTCATAAACAATGTATGGACATTAGAGTATAATTATTTATTGTTAGCACAGACCATGTATCTATTATATAAATAGGGTAGCAATACATTGGAGACTTCTTATTGAGTTCTCTTGTGATTTCCACTTGATATTCACTTGAGATTTACTTAAAGTGTCACTATTGGTCTTTATGACTGGTAGTTACCATAACACTGAAAGAATTAAGATAGAAGAGGAGAAAATAAAGAATGGTCAACTCCAAAAGGAGTTAAGAATGTACAGAAATTTTTAAAAATTGCCAACTACTATTAGTGGTTCATTAAGAATTTTATAGCTATAGCCAGACCACTATATGATTTGATAAAGAAAGAACAAAAGTAGGATTGGACAGAAAAGCAGGAAGAGGTATTTTAGAAATTAAAGAAGAGGTTTACAAAAGAACTAGTGTTAGCAGCACCAGATTTAGACAAAAAAAAAGAGAATAGAAGTTGATGCATCAGATTACACAACAGAAAAGGTATTATCTATGAAATGTAAAGATGGGAAATGAAGACTTGTAGCATTTCATTCAAAATCTCTAAATGAGACAGAAAGAAATTATGAAATTCATGATAAGAAGATGTTAGCAGTGATAAGTGTCAGAGTTGCAAATATTAGACTTCATTTTATTTTATTTTCTTTCTCATTTTCATTTTGATTTATTCTTTATTTTGAAAATTAGAGTTAGGATATAATGTGACATCACATGTTACAGTTACAAATTGTCATATGACATGACTTAGTATCATATATCAGTCATAGTCACACAATGCTGTCATGGTCATACTGTTATATAGTCACATATCACAATGGAAAACAGTAAAAGATTCTGGAAGGAATAATGTTATATAATATATTATGTACATGTTGACTGTTATGGAATGCTTTGACACTAACATTTTTCTTTTATCTATTTTTCTTGGTTTTATATTTCTTTTCTTTTGAATTTCTTTTTCTTTTTAGTGACGATGAAGAGGCACGTGACATCGCAGTCACATGACATGACATATGATGTGACGTCATAAGCCTAGAACATAGTGGAAAGATCTAGAAGATGATATCAGGGCATATGTATACAACATGGTAGCCTTAAGTAAGAAATGAGGTGGACATGAGGTTGTAGCACAGACTAGGTGTATTTAGTATATATAGGACTCTAATTTAGCAGAGACTCCTTGTCAAGTTCTCTTGTGAACTTCCCACTCGATATCTAACTTAAGAGATTTACTGCTTGTGTGATCATTTATTCTTGTGATAAAGTGGTTGCCACAACATTGATCTTAAGACAGAAACATTGTTGTAGACTCAAAACCTTAGAGTTGGTTAAGAGACTAAACCTTGTATAGGATTGACACAAGAAGAACTCGATAAGGAGCTCCTACTCTATCTACCCACTATATATACTGTACAGTCCTTGTCCGTGCTACAACATTATATGTCCGACCCTAAAGTCCATGTCTCTACCTCATGTCCATTACTCATCCACCATGCGTCTACCTTAAGGCTACCATGCTTCCTACATGTGCCCTGACGTCATACTCTTAATCTCCGCTGTACATGTGCACACCATGTGTACACTATGAGGAACCCTTGTCTCTTGACATCATCTCCTAACCCTAACTCCAACTCTAGACTCTTCCCGATCCTTCTAGACCCTAAGTCCTTTCAGACCACTCTAGACTACTCTAGCCTATATCACATGACTTCCAGGTCACATGCCTATCTTCTAACCCTATGTCCGTTGTAGACTAATAATATACTACTGTCCTATTCCTGTCCACTAACCCTAACCCTAAAGTCTGTCCACATCCTTGCACTATAACAAACATGGTCATTTAGGATAGACTAAAGTAGTAGAGCATGAACCAGTAGTCTTAGGTATATAGGATAAACAATCATGTACAGAGTTCTCTATTGAGTTCTCTTATGTTAACTAGAAAGTGTAAAATTCAAGTTTGAGGTTTGAATGGACCACAAGAACTTAGAATATTTCATAAAAACACAAAATTTGAATAGAAAACAAGCCTATTGGGTCCTATATCTGTTAATATTCAACTTTACCTTGAAACATGTTCCAGAAACAAAAATAAAAAGGTAGATAGACTTAGTAGAAGATTAGACTGGAAAGTAGGCATAGAAAATGACAATTATAATCAGACATTAATTAAGGACTAATGGATTTGTAATTTAGCAGAAATAGTAATAGAAGGACTTGAAGTAGAAATATTATAAAAAATAAAAATAACTAGAGGTAAGAATAAAGAGATAGTTAAAGTGGTGAAAGAAATAAAAACAGTGGTAAAAGTATTGTAAGAGGATGAATGGCAGATAGAAGGGAATTTAGTGCTAAAAGAGAAGAAAGTATATGTATTTAAGGATAAGAGGCTGAGAGTGGAAATAATCTGATTGTATCATGATATACTGGTAGCAGGACATAGAAGGAGATAAGAGACAATAGAGTTGGTGATGAATAACTACTGGTAGCCAGTAGTAACAAGAAATGTAGGAAGATATGTAAATAGGTGTAATATATATCAAATGATGAAAAATAGGATGGAAGTACCACCAGAAAAGCTGAAATTAAAGAAAGTATCAGAGAAGCTATGAACTCACCTGATAGTTGACTTCATGACTAAGTTATCATTAGTAGCTGAGAAGAATGCAATTATGATAGTCTGTGATAGTGTTGTGGCAACCACTTTATCACAAGGATAAATGATCACACAAGCAGTAAATCTCTTAAGTTGGATATCAAGTGGGAAGTTCACAAGAGAACTCAACAAGAAGTCTCTGCTAAATTAGAGTCCTATATATACAAAGTACACATAGTTCATGCTACAACCTCATGTTTGCCTTATTTCCTACTTAAGGCCACCATGTTGTATATATGTGCCCTGACATCATCTTCCAGATTCTTCCATCATGTTCTAGGTCTATGATGTCACATGATGTCACATGTCATGTAATTGTGGCATCATGTGCCTCTTCATTGTCCAAAAGAAAAACAAAAAGAAAAAGAAAAGAAAAACAAAATCAATATAAAATCAGAAAAATAAAATAAAATAAAAATTGTTAGTGTCCAAAACATCTCATAACAGATAGGTTGTCCAAGATGATATATTTTGTGACAACAACAAAAGGAACATCAGTAGAGAGATTAGTACAGCTGTTTAGAGATAATGTGTGGAAGTTGTATGTGTTACTAGAGAGTATGGTGTCAGATAGAGGACTGAAGTTTGCAGCAGAGTTAATTAAAGAGTTGAATTGAATGTTGGGTATTGAAACAGAATTGTCAACATCATTCTATCTACAAACAGATAGTCAGATGGAAAGAATGAATTAGAAACTAGAACAGTATTTATAGTTCTTCATTAATTATAGATAAAAGGATTGACCAGAATGGTTAGTGTTAGTAGAGTTTGTAGTAAATAACAAGATACATCCAGCAACAAAGGTATCTCCATTTATAGCAAATTATGATAGAGTTGAGAATAAAGCAGATATTAGAAGGAAAGAAAAGATAGAAAAGACAACAGGATTTGCTGAAAAAATGAAGATATAGGAAAAAGCTGGAACAGTATTGAAAAAAGCACAAGAAGAGATAAAGTAACAGGCAGACAGGGGAAGAAAGAAAGCTGAAGTATAAAGAAAGGAGACAAGATGATGTTGAGTACAAAGAACTTAACATTCAAGAAGAGACCAGTGAGAAAATTATTGGACTAATATGTTAGCCCATATATTATTGACAAAGTGATTTCCACTAATGTAGTCAAATTACAATTGCTGACTTCAATAAGAATTCATCCAGTAGTTGTTATGATCGACATCTCCTGGATGCAGCATAGATATGGACAAAGGATAATGACAACATGATTGGCTGTGCTACATGTAGCTCAGTCAGCACCTCTGTACTGTCCTCACTTCATCCTCATGTTCTATGACTTGTTCTCCTCATGTACTCCAGATACTTGTTTTATGGACTATTTGTATATATAGTGTAGATACTACTCTGTAGTCCTTATGCTTTACCAATTAAACTCTATCCCTATCCTTCCTCAAGTCTTTGCCTAAGTTGCAACCTGAGCTAAGCCTAAGGTTGTAACAGTAGTGAATATCAGTCAAATAATATGGTACAAAGAGTAAGTAGAGGGACAGAGGGTGAAAAAATATTAAACAAAAGAAAAGTGAGGGAAGTAGTAAAGTATTTGGTGAGATAGAAGAGGTTTACAGCAAAACATAATAGTTGGGAAAAAGAAGAAGATTTGAAAAATGCAAAAAAAAGTCATAGCAAAGTTTAAAGAAAAATTGAATGTAAAAGTATGAAGATAGGAAAAGCTGAATATGGCAGAAGAAAAAGATTTTAGGAAAAAGAAGTTACCAGAGAAATGTACAGTGAAAATGTTATATAGATAAGATGATAGGAAATTTGAGAAGAAGAAGTATTTAAAGAAGTTAAAGAAGAACTAGCAAAAATAGAAGTCAGTTTCTCTAGAGGAGAAACCTTAAAGGAAGATAATATCAGAAATAAAGACAATAGATTTAACATTTTTTATTTTTCTCTCTCATTTTTTATTTTATTTTATTTTTATTTGGGAACTTAAGGTTAGAGATTAGTATGATGTCATAGTCACACTAATGGTAGAGTACAATAATATAACAGTTCTATTATTTTTAGAATAGTTGTTTTTTCTTTCTTTTTTTTGTTTCTTTTTCTTTTCTTTTCTTTTTCAATTTACATATTGTTTTTCCATCAATGTATTGTGGCTACTAAGTAGTTACTGTGAACTATTATTGTACTTCACATTATAAATTGTTGATTTAAAAAAAATGATATCAAAGTTATTACCATAGACAGTTACCTGGTATGACTTATTGTTACGTATCAGCTATAGTTATGTATTATAATAGAATATGGTAAAAACTTCTAGAAAAATGATATCATTACAATATGTTTAATATATGTTGATCTTAAGAATAATATATGTTCCTTTAGGATAGGTTAATAATACTGTAGCATAGGCCAGGAGCCTAGTATATATAAGATAGACTACTTTATACTAGGAACTTTATTAAGTTCTCTTGTATAATCTTATATAAGGTTCTTCTTATTGGCCAACTCTAAGATCTTTGAGTTGTAATAATATACCTACCAATCTAACTGCTGAGAAACAGATCTCAGATAATAAGGTATAAACTATATCTAACAGTCAATAAAATTAGGACTTCCTAGAGATTATGAAAGTTTGCAAAATCTTATAAACTCTACTAGTTACTCTAGCAAACTTAAAGAGTGCAAAGAAGTTGGTAGCAGAACTTGGGAGGAGGCTAAGTATAGAAGTTAGGAAACAAGAGAATTTGAATAAAGCAGAAAAAAGAAACTTCAGAAAAGAAGAGTTACCAAGAAGAATAATAGATAATTTAAGATTAAATATAGAATATCTAAGAGAGTTAGAGTAGAATTAACAGAGGTAAAAGTCTATTTCTTTAGAGAAAAAATCTTAAAGAGATAATGATGTCAAAACTTAAAGAAGTAAACTTTGTTTATTACTTTGTTTATCATTTATTTTCTTTCTTTTTAGTTTTAGTTTACTCTCTCTCTTTATTTATAGTCTTAGCTAAGAAAATAATATAACAATTATAAATATTATAAGATATAACAAATCTAACAAATATAACCAGATATTAAAATTAAAGATAATGATTTCTGTTTTATTTTCTTTTTTATTTTTATTTTTATTTTCTATTTATTTTCTTATTTAAAACTTAGGATTAAGGTTATAGCGTGATGTTATATATAACTGTCACATATGTCACTGTCACATAATCATATGACATATAGAAAAATATAGAAAATTTTAGAAAAATAATGTTATATAGTATATTTAATACATATATAAGATAAATACTCTATACTAAGAACTTAATTAAGTTCCCTTATGTTAACCCAATACAAGGTTTCTTTTTTGTTCTATTACTTAAGCTTACACAATCATATAATATAAAGAAAAACATAAAAGAATCTCTACCCTAATATTTATGCATCAGCTATAAGGTGAACATGCTATAAATATATACCTTGATTGTCAGAGTTGAAGACAGTGTGTCAGAATTGAAAACAATAGACTTAAATAATTTTCTTTTTTCATTCTTTCATTTTTATTTTTTCCTTTTAATTTAAATACTTAAAGTTAGAGTTGGTGTGATGTCACAAGTGATTATCACAAATTGTCACAGTTACCTGATATGGTCATAAGTCACACAATCATAAGAAACATTATAGAAAGTTGTAACACTAAATATCTGAGATCATGAATATTATACTATAGTATTAGTTACACTTTAAGTAGGCCTTACTTACAGTCTTTAGTCTATGTAAACAGAATCTTATTCTTAGCTTCACTTAGCTAAAGAAGTATAATCTCAAGGTCAACTGGTAGAAAAAAGAAATTGTAATAATAAGATTCCTTATATACTATTCAAGCTGTCAAGATATCTAGAAGGCCAAGAAATATTTTAGTCTGACCCTTTTTCTAACTTAGTAAAAAACTCTTATAAGAGAATCTGTTTCTTTAACCTTAATACTGCCACCAAAGTATCAGAGTTATGAAACTTGGTTTTATTTTATTCTAATTTTTTTATTTGTAAGAAAACCCAACTTTTTATTATGTCTAGCTCAGTAAGTTCTCTCAACAGCAAACCTTATAGACTTTTCTATGATCATCACCACTTTTCTGAATCCTGTAGCTTGTTAGACATGTGAAGCCTAGATACTAGCTTTTTTATTTAATTTCCTTTTTTCTTTTTTTTTCTTTTTCTCTTTTTTTATTTGGATCTAGGGTGAGAGTTAGAGTGACATTATGAGCATACTGTCACACATCAGTCACACCAGATGACATGGTCACAGTAATTGTCACAAGTCATAAGGTCACAGAGAAAAACATGAAAGATTCTAGAAGGATGATATTATATAATGTATACAATATATCTTGACCTTAAGATGAACCTATGGTCATTTAGGGTAGGTTAGAAAAGTAGTAGCATGAACCATGATAGTTTAGTATATAAGATAGACAATCTTGTACAGAGTTCTCTATTGAGTTCTCTTGTATTAACTCTAATATAAGATTTTTCTTATTAACCAACCCTAAGATCTTTAAGTTGTAACATAGCTTTTACAATAGACTTCATTACTATTCTGTACTCCTGAACACCATTATCAGACTTACAAACTTGACTACTATAAAATCTAAATATTGTAGTCACACTATACTTTTAGAAGATTTCCTAGACTATCAATCTATTGTCTTCTATTGCTTTAACTGTACTAGGTAATATTTTAGATATTCTGGCCTAAATTTCTAACTATTTGCACACCATCATTCTAATATTATCTCACTATTATTAGATTGCAATAAATAGTAAAAGTATTTAGAATTTCAGAAAATTTTATTCTATTCTCTTAGGTTTTGTCAAAGATAGATAGTACTTAGTTATTAGTCACTGCAATATGACTTAGGTTTCCCTAAAAATTATAAACTTCACAAAACTCTACAGAATTTACTCAGTTATCCTAATAGACCAAACTCTTATAACTAGAATAAAGTTCTTTAATCCTTGTTTTTCTTTATAAGAGACTATTTCTTGAAATAGTTCAAATATATATTCCATAAGGAATTGGATACTAGCACTTCTCCCATCATGTTGTAGATTAAGTTTCAGCAACTCTTCTAAGACCAATTCTTTCTCATTAACTCTACTATAGAAATAGTTAACAAGTTGGAAGGAACTATCTATTACTAACAAAGCTACTCAATTAAGAAATACTTAAATAAGTTCTATATCTTAACCTTAGAAGCTAATTATACAGATCTCTAAACAATAGTAATCAAATTCTACTATAGCCTTAAGATAACAATTCAAAATCAAATTGCTATACTACTTGTGGAATAACCTAAAGACACTAATCCTACTATATAGTTTGAAGCTGTACAATATACCAAGCAAGCAAGATAAGCCAACAAGACCTTCAAGTTTACTCAGAAAACTACTACTACTTGTTATGATTACAAGACCTTAAAGTAGATCAAGTAAAAGAATCTTGTATTAAAGTTAACATAAGAGAACTCAATAGAGAACTCTGTATAGGTTTGTCTACCTGATATACTCTAGACTAATAGTCCATACTACACTATTATTAACCTATTCTAAATAACTATATGTCTATCTTAAGATCAACATATGTATAACATGCTATATGACATTACTTCTTTTGGAATCTTTTACTGCTTTCTATCATGACATATAATCATATGACATCATGTTAAACCCTAATCCTAGATCTGAAAATAGGAAATAAATCAAAAATAAAATAAAATAAGAAATAAATAAAATAAAACTAAGTCCAACTTCTATAATTCTGACACTAATAGACTATTTTAGCTAACCTATAAATCCCATAGTAATAGTAATCAAGTAGAATAGAATGTTTACTAAGATACAACAAGAACTATATAACACTAGCTTCTAACTATAAGAAAACCTATTTCTAACTCTACTAATTCTCAGTCTTTTTTCTACAGCTTATATCCTATTCTTATCAGATTCTGTAGTTGTTAGAAACAAACTAGCTACTAAACCAGTTATACTCAAAGTGCACAGCATCAAGCTTAGCTTTAATATCTAGCTGGTATTATATATACATTTCATACTGTACTCTTAGCAGTGATCTTTTATAAGTAATCTTACTAAACTCTACTAATTTCCACAAGTCTATTCTTAATCTCCATTCTCAAATTTCTCAAGTATATCTACTGTAAATTTCCTTCTTTCCTCTTCTAGTAGAGTTCTAGACATTTCTATTAGAGTTTCTAACTGTTATAACTTAAGTTTCAATATTAAGACAAAAAATATATTCTTGTATTAAGTAACACAAGAGAACTTGATGGAATTTCATTAGTCTACCTTATGTACTACAAACTGTGATCTATACACATATTACAACTATCTTATTCTAAAGTTCATATACTATTTATAAGACCAACATACAGTTATTATACTATATGATATTACTTGCTCCAGAATCTTCTACAACTTTCTTCTTGTCACACTTTTGTGATCTATGTGATTGTCACATATGACATTACATTACACTCCTTCACCTGAGTCCAGAATAAAGAAAATAGAAACAAAAACTAAAAATAAAAAATAAGTTAAGTCTAATATTTACAATTTTGATACTAACTATCTAGTTGTTATCATTCTTCTCTTATATCAGTACTGTTCTACTAGATTGAAATAGACTTTATTAGTATTGAGAATAGTTCCCATCCTGTTCTCTTAGGACTTTCTGAAGGTATATACTGCTCATACTTATTTATCATACCAATAAGCTTAGGATTTTCTAGAGGTTATTAAAGTCTGCAAAATCCTATGGACTCTGCTAGTCACTCTAATACCAACTGTATGCTAAAGAATTCAAATAGAATGCTATCAGCATCAGAGACTTGTGAAGAAGATAGAAACAATAATATAATAAAAGTAAGAATGTGTAAAACAGCACTTGTGAACACAAAATAGTATAGATAGAAAGACTGTCAAAGAGGATAGATGAAAGGCATCCACTTACAAACATGTTCCTTCACTAATACACTTCTAAATAGTAAAACATACACTATGTAGCAAGTTCCTTTGGAAAATCTAGTAGATAGATTGAATAGCTCCTTAAAAGTTTACTATAACTCTAACCATTCTAAATGATGTATTCTAAAGGTACTCCTCAAGTTAAACTTTACAACTAATGATACCAACTGTTACTTACTTCACCAACCTTTTTTAAGGCTATTAGAACTTATAAGTAGAGATTATCAAATGGGGTTCTCCTTTTGTCTCTCTTTTACTCATAGCTTACATATTAGTCTAAAAATACAAAGAATGGAAACTGAACAAGTAACAAAAAAATGTTTGGGGTTTCAGAAGCATATGGTTCTCTCCTAATTCACAGCCTAATACTTGTCTAATAACTTTTTCCTACTTGTAAGTAATAAATTCTTTTCTTTTTTAGCATTTTTACCAGTTGTTTCTACTCATAAGTCTCTTTCTAGCTCATTTTGCCTCCAATCTCTTATATACATACTCTTTCTAGTATTCTAGTGATTTTCAGATAAAAGTTTATAAAGTTTGGCAAAAGACCAGTAAAGATATCTAAAGAAGAATGGAAAGAGATGATTCATACTGAAAGAGGTTAGAAAGTGCAGATAAGGGAGTAAACATTATCTGTAGTTTAAGATAGATAGCTAGAATAGGATATAACAACAAGCTAAGGATTTGGAAGATAAAATTTAGTAGCTTAGTTTCCAGAAATATACAGCAGAAATAGCTTACATGTTTTTAGAAGATATAGTACTTGTATAAGTAACAACAATAAAAGTAAAGGGAAAAGAGACTATTTTTAATGGTTCAAAGACTTCAAATGAGCTGTACAATCATTAAGACTTGAACAATCACAAGAATAAAAGGAAATACAATTAGAAAAGTTGTCTAGCAGCCTATAATCTGATTGTTGTAGCAACCACTCATCACTCAAGGACAAATGATCTCACAACGAGCAAAGCTCTCCAATGGGCTATCAAGTAACGAATGGGGGAATTACAAGAGAACTCAACAAGGAGCCCTCGCTGCATTGCTCCTTTATTTATATAACTTACAAGTGGTCCATGCTACAACAATATCTATCCGGCCCTTAAGTCCATGCTGCTACCTCATGTCCATTACTTATCCACCATGCGTCTACCTTAAGACTGGCATGCTTCATACATGTGCCCTGACGTCATACTCTTAATCTCCGCTGTACATGTGCACACTATGTGTACACCATGAGGAACCCATGTCCCTTGACGTCATCTCCTAACCCTAACTTCTTCTAGACTCTTCCCGATCCTTCTAGACCCTAAGTCCTTCCAGACTGCTCTAGACTCTATCACATGACTTCTAGGTCATGTGCTCTCCTTCTATTGTAGACTAATAATATACTACTGTCCTATTCCTGTCCACTAACCCTAACCCTAAAGTCTGTCCACATCCTTGTGCTATAACACTGATATAGTCTCAGTATTAAAGAAATTGAGAAGTGATGTCTTAGTATTTAGAAGAGAGCCCTTTAAATGAGCATACTAGATATCATTTAAGAGGATAAGTCATTGTTGGTGAGAACAAGCATTCTTTGAGTTTCTAGCACTGAGTAAAGATATCAGTACATATTATGAAAGAAAAGTAGCAGTCTTGAAACAAGACTACTAAACTAGCTTCTTTAGATGAATTTAAATTGAAATAAGGCCTACCAGAGTCTCAGTTCTATTAGTAGATAAAGTGCAAAATCACTCACCTTCAGAAAAACCTAAAAGAACAGAATAAGATCTTCTATATTAGAATTGAAAACAGTAAATTTTGTTTTATTTTCTTTTTATCTTCTTTATTGGGAACTTAGAGCTAGAGTTAGGGTTTAGTATAACATTACATGTGACTGTCACATTATTATGTAATACATAAAGAACAATAATATTATATAGTATATTTATCATATATTGACCTTATATAGTCTTATACAAACTATTAGTCTAACACACATATAGATAGATACTTTGTACCAAGAACTCCACTAAGTTCTCTTATATAAATCTAATATAAGATTCTTTTTTGCTTATATACTTAAGCTTAAGCTATAATATTTTAAAAATGGCAACTACTCTAAATACTCTGAATATTATGATCACATAAGCAATATCTCATATTTTACAGGAGTTTACTACATGCTAAACATGTGTTGGAATTCATTTTATTCTTAACTCATTATTTACTGTGTCTTGCTTCTATTTTATGTAGTAGTGGAAGCTTTCTCATTTCCTTCATCATTATTTATTCAAGAACACTTTATGTACTTCTTATGGTTATTAGGTATATAGCTATAGATACTATCCTGTATCCTTATACTTTACTAATTGATCATCTCTCTCATTCTTACTCAAATCTTTGCTTAAGTTACAACCTAATCCAAGCTTAAGGTCATAATATTGAAGTTTATTCCAATCTAGTGGGAAAATACTAATGTAACCAGAAAACAATAGTATTAGCATAGCTAGGAATAATAATGGAAATATCTATATTATACTATAGAATAGTTTATCTTATATACTGTTTTATATTGGTTTGTATACTGTTATAATCACCTCCTCATGTCTTCAGCATGATTTCAATGTGTTCAGAGGGTTCAGGATATGATGCAATAATTGGCTGTGCCGTAAATTGTATCAGTCAGTGCCTTATGTAGTAGACATTGTTTTCTTGTTAATTTCTCCTGTTATTCTCACATATTATATTATTGTAGACATATGATTTCCTTATAGTCTATAGGTATATATAGTATAGATACATTTCTGTATCCTTGCACTTTACCAATTAATCATTCCTTATATCCTTACTCAAGTCTTTGCCTGAGTTACAACCTAAGCCAAGCTTAAGGTTGTAACATATACCTTAATACCAACTTACTCTAAAGTATAACTAGTATCAAAGTTGAAAGTAGTGAACTCTAATTATTTTTATTTTTATTTTATTTTTGATTTATTCTATTTTTAGAACTAGGATTAGGAATAGAGTAACAAGATCACATCATCATACATCAGTCACATCAGATAATATGGTTACAAGTCATAAGATGTATAAAAGGATATAGAAGATTCTGGAAGGATGATGTCATACAATATGTGCAACATATGGCTGTTTAGGGTAGGCTAGAAGTAGTTAGCATAGACCATGAGGTTTAGTATATAAGGTAGACTATCCTATACAGAGTTCTCTATTGAGTTCTCTTGTGTTAATCCAATACAAGGTTCATTCACTTGTCTAACCCTAAGAACTTGAGTTTGTAACAACTAGGTCCTTTTAGCAAGTTATTTTACTTATCATGTGATCATGTGACTGTAACTATAACTCTTACAACCTATGACATTATGTTAGACTTTGTAACTCTTTGTCATACTTCTCTTGGCCAAGTCCAAATAAGAAAAAGAGAAAAGAGAAAATAAATGAAAATAAAGAGTCCAAGTCCAAAACTCAGGTTCATCTAGTTATATTTTCTACCATAAAAACTATTTTTCTCTTTATATGTTCAGTTGGTAGCCTTCACACTTTACTATTTTTCTTTGTTTTGTGGTTTTTAAGCTGAGTTGAGAGAGATTCATTCAACTGTCATAAACATGCATCTATAAACATCTGCTCTCTATGATGTTTGGAACATAGTTTTATCATCTGTTTCATCTTTTGTCTTTACAATAGCTTATTGTGATGACTTAATCTCTCTTCTTAATTAATCTCATTTTTACTTATGTTCATGTTCATTAAGTTGTGAAGTTCAGTTGTATCACATGAACAGGGTGTTACCTGGATAGAGAGTTGGAATCATGACATTCAATCATTGAGTAAGTG
>Ga0157364_1004275_pt1 | contig 14214 bp, 4 predicted proteins | sample AttsexASBM2_FD_111476 | JGI IMG/M metagenome (GOLD analysis project Ga0157364, IMG submission 111476) | Fungus gardens microbial communities from leaf cutter ant in Ribeirão Preto, State of São Paulo, Brazil - Atta sexdens ASBM2 | ecosystem: Host-associated > Fungi > Mycelium > Unclassified ... | reverse complement strand
TTCGTTTACAAAGAAAGTTTACTCGAGAAAGAAAAAAAGAAAAAAGAAAAAGATGACATTTTCTAAAATTTTATAAGTATATAATTTTATAATTATAAAATTCTACAACTTTTGAAGAGAGATATTTTTATGCTCTTATTCTAATTCTGCTTTTAGGTGAAATGTTGGATTACCATACACGAGGTGAATTTGATGGCATGCTGACCACAATATGCATACAACGACAATTAATCAATTTAGCATTACAGATTATCATTGCGGTTATCATGCGCTATTAGTGTACGCGAAAGTATGTAACGTATATAATGAAAATTTTGACCAGTTACAAAATGGTATTACTATCGTATAACAGTATTTTATTCTACAAGCTGTATTCTTTGAAATTTTTCTCGCAGTTTGTTCAAATATTTTTATTAAAAATGCATTTAATCAGTGGTAGGAAAAATTGGAATTATTCTATTTTATACATAAATTATGAAACGTATTCATAAATCATTTGTATGATTTAAAAACAAATCTTGGATGGTACATTGACTAGCTTATCTAATCAATTTTTTGCAGCAAAAGCGATTATTATTTCAAACTTATAAAAAGTAGAATATAAAAATTTTGAAAAATATTTTCTGAAGATATTTTCACGACTGGTAATTTATTTTACAAATAATGAAATGCTACTTGTCAAGATTAATTATCTTCTGTTAATTTCTTTGAAATAATTAATTTTTACAAAGAAATTGAAATATTTGCAAATATGATCGAAATGAAAGAAATACCTCTCAAACAATACATGTTACATTTATTTCGAGAAGCAAAAATGAATATATACCCAAATATATGCGTACAAAAATTACTCTATTTGATATCATAGAATATAAGATATGTCATGTATTATGAAGATATACATATATTTCTCACAATTATACTTTAATTGCAAATTACAGCGTTGGCATTCATCAAATTATTGGAGCAGTTGAATAACCATTACATGCTATCCGAAGTTTACATAACTGAAAACGCCGATATTGGGAAAATTGCGAACGGAGAAATAGTAGATGTAAACAGAATAATTTATCTTCGACAGTATATATCGCAAATTATGAAAGCTATATAAAAAGACATCAATATTCGCGGTTATTTGATTTGATCGTTAATCTGCAATTTTTCACGATATATGCAAAATCCTTTTGTGATTAATTGAAATTACAATATGTCAAAAGCTATATTGAAATCAAAGTAGTAAAAGTACCGTATATATGTTTAGAATTTACTATTACAATCTCATACAATATTATATAAAATTATACATTAAACAATCAATTTCACAAATAATATAACGCAATAATATAATTCGACAGAAATAATTTTGTTAAGTTTTTATATATTTATTAATAAATATAATATATATTTATTATTTTAGCAAAAAATTCGACTTTTCGTTTATACAGATTTCAATGACAATAACTTTACACTAGAATACCAAAATCTTTATTAAAATCTTTATTAATTATTAATTGCCAAAATTTTTTTTAATCAGAATTCAATGAGATGTATAGAAATAATTAGAAAATAAAATGTTATATTACATAATCAAATAATATTATGCCATAATATTTATATTTAGAGAATGAGATATGTGTAAGATATGAATGGTTAATTTGCACATTATGATAGAAATCTATAGTGTTGAAACATCGTGTAAATTCTTAGATTCGCGAGCAAATAAAGACATAACACAGCTGCTTGCGTATTATTCGCGTCATGCTAATGTGTACATAGATCGATAAATCTTTTCGCGGTATAATTCGCGTTGTAAACGGTACTTTGTGCATAATTAAAATGGCACTCACGCGAATTCAGGCGATGCCCGCGGCGACGCGACGCCGATGACAAGGAGCCGCATAGGCAACGACCCGCTAATTTCCTCACCGAATCGTCACGCATGGCTTGCCGGCTTGCGTCCGGAAAGCAATTCCGCAGATTCTTGCCTGCAAGGAATGTCGCCTTTGATCGTCTCTCTCGCGAATGTCACTTTAACAAGAAGCGACGGATGCGACAGATAACTCCGCAACGACGTATCCGTGCGGGTCCGCCCTTTTGCCGCCAACGGGAAAAGCCCTTTGAAATGTTGCCGCTCGCGTTAGTTCAATGCGAAGGGAATGACATTTATCACAAGTTCAAGCCGGAAGCGCGGCAATACCGATCGTCGCCCGATGACAGGCGGAAATAGTGCTACCACACTTCAATGTGTCCTGGTCAAGTTGATGCGCACACACAGTTACGGGCATAAAATAAAGATACACGTGCCGTATTGCGAACATTCTATCGTGTATGATAAAAAAAATGGTCTTTCAAGATTCCTATTTTCGAAAAAATCGTTAAGAGAATGTGCAAGATAAAGGACATTGTAAAGACTATATGATAATGCACTAAAAGATAGAAATGATTGCAATTACCATATAATCACTTTCGAATGTCAATACATTTTTACATTTGTACATTTTTTACATAATTATTTTGTAATTAGACACTTTATTCCATCCATCCCCTCAATTATTTTATGATAAAATTATGGCCACTTTTTTCAAAGTATGCACGTGCATTAAAATTTTATAATTAAAATAATTTTTCTATATTAATAAAATAGAATATAATTTGTTATGTTGATTCGATAATATACGATATGACAAAATGCAATATCTATGATAATAACACGTCTCTTTGCCCTCCCCAAAATTGATTAGTGCCTTCATTTTTCAGCAACCTAAAAGATACAATATACGCACTATCACAATTGTACTATCTAAATATAGTACTGTGTATACATATATTTTATTGAAAAATAGCACCCCCGATCTTGACGTTATTTCGTGACTTTGATTAGAAGGTCCCTTTCTTTGCTTTTACGAGCATCTATTTGCGAACGTCTATTTCAGCACACGTGAAAACGGCAATCGCGCGATTCGACATTTTCAGCAATGTCGAGCATCGGACGCTCGGTTAATCGGTACACCTAGGACCTGGCGTTGATAATGTGACCGTACGCGAGACTGGCAACGAGGGCGACATTACCGTCGCATCCCCCACGTTGGACAGGACCAAGGGTATCAATCAGCGGTACATGAAAGGGGCGCGGTTCGGCCACGTCTGTCCTCGGATCTCGTATTGTCTGCCGAGGACAGATAGACAGTGCGCCAGCACGCCGACATTCCGACGTATCTCTGTCCGATGACGCTTCTGTTACTGGAAGTGTCACGCTACTTTGTTCTAGTCTGCCATGTAAGTGCCTCGGTGTGAGGCGGCGCTATTGTGTTGTTCAGAGCTTTGTTGGTTTACTAGGTGAGAGAATGGAACAACGAAAGACTGTGCGCGTTTGACGCGTGTCGTTGTATGGCGCCACATCTTATTGTTAGCGCTCTCTCGGAGTTCTTACTTTGAAATAATGGAAAATGCAATTCCAGATAGTATTTAATAACAAATGATTTAAAATTAAATTTCACAGCGAAAGAGAAAGAGAGAAATTATATGTATATAGAAGAAATGTTTACAAAAATATTAGTTTTCTCTAATATTGGAAAGCCTTGTGTTGATTCGATAATATACAATATGACAAAATGAGATTCATGTAATATCTATGATAATAACACGTCTCTTTGCCCTCGCGAAATAATATCCCCAAAATTAATTAGTGCCTTCATTTTTCAGCAAACTAAAAGATGCAATATACGCACTATTATAATTGTATTATTTAAATATAGTACTGTGTGTCGTATATTTTTATTGAAAAATAGCATTATTGTATTTTTATATATTATTTTGTAATTAGATCTTTATTCCATCCCCTCAATTATTTTATGATAGAATTATAGTCACTTTTCTCAAAGTACACACGTGTATTAAAATTTGATAGTTAAAATAATTTTTCTATATTAATAAAATATTGTAGAATATAATTCGTTAAGTTGATTCGGTAATATATAATATAACAAAATGCGATTCATGCAATATCTATGATAATAACCCAAACTTGATATTATAATGTTTTTAACGAGGATAAGAAAGGCGCAGTCAAATGATATAGATCGTAATTTCTATAGTTAAAGTTTCTCTCCAAGTAATATTTTTTCCTTGAAGGTAAAACAAAAGGCTCGCGTTCGTTCTTAGTAAGTGAAGGAAGAATGGCTGGCGAAGCGTGGACCTCTTTCCTTCGGACTGGTCCCCTCGAAAGTACCCCCAATGTACCCCCAAAGACAAAGAGTTCTTCCGCACGGCTGTCTCACTTTTTCAGCGACTCACGCAGTCGCTCGCGAAAAGCTATTGTTTGTGCGTACGATGACGGGGTCTGCATAAGTCACCGTAGGGGAAACTAGAGAGGAATACCCCACCCGAAAGGATGTGACGTTGTCCCTTTGACTTTACTAGCACTTTTCTCGGGAGTGGCAGCCCACCGGCATCATCTCTCGTCTCTCCTCTCCATCGCATTTGTATTCTTCGCATATGAACGATTTGTATGTTTATATAGACTTTCTTCTCTGCATTCTTTTGTCTGAAGGTGCATTACAAAACTTGAAAGAGAATACTTATATTTATTTCTAAAAAAGAAATTTTTAAACAACAAATACATTTTTTAATTTGTAAAAACAAAAAATTTTCTCGTTATGAAACGTGCTTTTAAATCTGATGAAAAAAATAAATAAAAATAATTATCTCATAAAGAAAATGGTTATCTTCAAATTTTGGAAAATTTTCATCGGTAATTAAAATATTCTTCTTTCCGCGTTTACGAAACTGACATGAATGGAAACTAATGCACAACCGAGGAGAAGGAAAAAATAATAAAGAGCATCGCCACTTCGAGCGATCATATTTGGTCATTTGGCCAACGGGCTGGTCGCCCCTGATTCATTTCCCCTTGTGCGCTGCTATGATATCGCTCCCTCTTGCGAAGCATTACGTACGTCGTAATTCTTGTTCCATTGAATTCGACGGAGCCGTAAAATCGAGCGTTTCTTCGGCTCGAGCCAGTGACGATGGGATTTATGTCGTCGGCGAAACCGCGACGCCTCATTTCCGCTGATCTCCACGGCAGTACAGATGCCGGGTGATCTCTCGAGCGTCTATACTTAACGCGGGGCGTCGTGCGCAGAAGGAAGATATTTTTACGGAGGTAAGACAGAAGCTGTTGAAAACTTCTCCTTAAGATACGCATCATAAACTTCAAGAAATTTTCTTATAGATAGATACACAAGTAAGAAGTACAAGAATATTTAAAAGATGAAATAAATAAGGAAAGGATCAATACGAAGAAGATATATCTTGATATTTAATAGTATTTTTATATGTAAATTCTAAATTTATCAAACATCTTTCAATATAAACTATATGCCTTATCGTTAAGTTTAGAATATAATCATAAATTAAAGATGAAGTAATAATATTACAATTAAATTGATCATCTGTTTGATAATGATGTTACTAGCATTTTAAAACCTTGTAAAGAATTATTACAAAAAATATTATCTCTTTCAGAATACGATTTTAAAATCTTCTGACTATCCGAGACAGTGTCTTTTTCAATATGACTACTGAAGCATTGCTATAAAAGATATTACTAGGTCTTAAAACGTTTTATCTTTTAAATTCTTTTTTACATATTCTTGACACATTTTTTATACTCCATTAAATACTAGGAGTCATAATTACCTCCTTTAGCATTTCTTATCCTGATTTTTACCCAGTAAAAAGCAAATATTGAAATGAATATAAAGCTCTCAGTTGCGCTATAAAAAAAATCTTAAACGATCCATAAACCAGCTTTCATGCGAATGAGAAGCGCTGCTGCACAGTTCGTTATTCTTAAAACAAAAAGAATTTGTTGCAGACTGGGCCGATATCGCCCGCATGGAAAGGCGGAACTCCGAAAAGTATGGTGAACAATGAAGTCGTCTGGTGAATGCTCGCGGACAGGCTCTCAGCATAGCGGTACACGGATGGGATCTCCGTAGCTCATCCTGGCAGGTACTTTTATCTCCGCGGCGTGCGCGAAAATGTACTCGCGAGGTATCCGGTGGCAGCGCATCCGGTGAATCCGAGGACGAAGGGACTGCTGACGAGAGAGAGAGAGAGAGAGAGAGAGAGAGAAAGAGGAAGAGATGGAAAGAAAAAGATAGAGAGAAAGAGAAGTTACTCGCCGGCGGGGGTGGCAAGGATGGCGGCGGCGGTGGATTTCAGTCCCGGCGTTATCTATACGCCACGTAGGGGCGTCGACATTTAAAATGCAGATTAGAGAACGGAGAAGCGGGCGCAAACGCAGACGTAAACGTAAGAGCGCCGGGTGGCAAGTGTTTTATTGGGGCCAGCTTCCGCTTCTGCCTCCCTAGTCGGGTCGGGTCGGGTCGAGCCGCGCGCGATGCAGCGCGCCGCGATGCCACCGCACAGATAAAGTCACAACCCCTCGAGCTTTAACCGTCCGCTAATTTATTGATCCTTGATTTATATGACGCGGCTGGCCACCACAGCTTTAATTGCCCGCGTTTGACAGATTTTAATAGGACACGAGAGAGCGGCTGCCTGTGACTTCTGCGCCGCGGGATATGGCGCGTTCTCTTGACAGGAATGCGTTTTGGTAGAAGGAACTGTCTTCGTTTTATAAATACGCGCGTCAGAAAAGCTTCTGCAATACTCCATCATAACGGAATGGAAGCGACTCTTTGATTTGATCTGTTTAAAGATTACTTGTCCGATAGATTGCTTTCTATAGAATAAGATGTTATATAAATATAGTATTGTATGTACAAATTTTTTTGTCCTTTATGTAAAGTTATAGAAGCTCGTTGGCATAACAAGTAAGTTGGTATTGTGTTCCGTTTATGTATTTATCATCAGAAAAACAATGAAAAAGTTCGCAAAAAATATCTCTTTTATAATATAGATATCTTTCCCTAAATTTTATTTGAATAAGTATTACAATCAAATAAGTATTACAATAAAAAAAAAAAATCTAATTCAAGAACAAATAAATTTTCGAGCGTTACAAAATTTGTATTAATGTTTCTTCCTGCTATGTTACTCGAGGCAAATTAATTACAATGTGCAACATGTTCGTATTTCATTTATTACAAAGGAACTAAACAGATTTGTTCCTAGCATAAAAATGTAAAACAAGTTTCTTTCTATTAGTCTATTATCAATTTAATCACGATAATTAATTGCTTAGAAGTTGAATTCCAAAGTTGTGAAAACTATGCCAACGAACAAGTCTTCCCTAGTCTTAAAACTTTCTACAAGCTATACTGCTTTGTATCATATGTTTATTATAATTTATTTGAACATTTGATTTGGTTTAAATTACTCTGCGTAAGATGTGATTTTATTTAATTCGTTTATATACAAGTTTTTAATGAGAACATTAATAAAATATTTTTTATATAATGTCTCATCGTGTATACAAGATAGCTTTTCGTAGATAAATAATTTCTGACGTGACTGGCAAGAAATAAACTAGCCATGATTCCAGTTGCAGATATTCTCCCTTTATCTATAAAATTATTCGATTAATTAAAAGATAATTCTCACTCAGGATTGGCCTTTCGTGAGCAATTACGAATAGCTCGAGACCGGCAGGGGAATTAAAATACATCAAATTAATCGACTAGCTGGACAAGACTTCGAGAGCGTAACACGATTTACATATCTGTACAAGCTTGTTTGACTTTAAGTACCGCGGCAAGATCGATTCGCCATCCGAGCAGCACGCGACTGCGGGCAATCGCGTCGGGAACTCGATGAAAGTTTACACAAGCAATTGACACAGGAAGGGGATCCTTTCGCGACTTATCGAACCCGAAGATCAAAGTACGCCGGTAACTCAAGGCAAACCGTCACGAATCGAGGTAAACCAAGATCTCCGGAGATCTCACTGTCGCTGAGAGTCTAATCCAATGAAATTTGGTGAGGAATGTGTAAACGCGAGCTCGTGCAGGTGGCAGTTGTTTGTTGGTGTCAAGATACTCACCAAACTTGCAGAGTTTCGACGTAACGAGCTTAAAGAGCGAATATCTTGTAGACTTTGCGGTACGATTACTAATGAATGACTCCTCAAGATATTGTTACGGCTCTAGAGACAATAGAGACTGTGCAGCTATTTAGAAGTGATTAGCGGATAATATCGAAAGTGAATTTATAAACATATTGGGTTGTCCGGAAAGTTCGTGCCGACTAACCTACATAATTTAATAAATGTATAAAATTTAAATCTTCTACGTTTCAATTTTCCTTCAAAATCGGCACGAACTTTCCGGACAACCCAATACAATATTATTTCTTGATTCTCCTTCTTTGTCGTCATTATCGCATTCATTCTTTGACTCCGTATTTATACGTTTGTCTATTCATCGGCACATCCTCCGTTTCTCTTTCGGGTCGGAAACTACGAGCGTTTGGCAGTTACATGAAATACGAGAGCGAATCTCACTGGATGCGCATTGTCCGGTCGTGCCGTTGAAACCAAAGCCAGCAACAATGGGGAGTGACCTCGGCTCGATTGTCCTTTAATTTACGGGAATTGCAAGCCCCCTACTCCCTGCCGTAGAGAGGTTACGGTACCTCCGCGAAAAGCACTCACGACCCCTGCCCTATGCCACATATAGACCCCTCCGTACCACCTTCATCCACAGTCCACCCTCTCTTCACGCGTCAGTCCCGTTTGAGTGTGCGGGCGTGTGCCACGAGCTTAATTCGATCTCCATAATCGCTCGAGCTTTACATAATCGGGGAGTGCTAATACCGATTCCCGCGCTACAATCGATTCCTGACATACTCTAGGCGCGCGATTAAGCGGCACGGATTACACTTTACACGACGACCAATGACGACCGCGACGACTGCGGCGACTGCACCTGCCGCGTATACACGAAACATCGTGATTTGCGCCGTTATTGATGTACCATGAATATTTCATACAATATACTATTACTTTCAGCTCGCATGCCAGGAGCATGTATCTATCGCAGGAACACGAATTGATTAAAACAGCAATGTTATTACACTCATTATTAGACGTATATCACGTAAGTCATAAAAATTAATGACATATTATAAAGGATCCCTAATTATAGGAAAATTTAGTTCTGAAATCTTTTATTCGCTACATTATAAATACTCTATATATTTATAAATTATATATTACAAAATCCATTCATCATTTTTCCATATATTAATATTGATAATGAGATCCTTTTCATCAGTATTAGGATGTACGTATCTGTATATTATAATAAATATAAATGTTATATACTATTCACGGTTTTTCAGATAAATTTTATCTACTAGAAACACTACTTACAGTCCTACCAGCATTATATCGCTGGAATCTGTCTTTGCGAGATGTTACTGCGAAAGCTCGTGCAGTGAAAGAAATAAAAAGGAGGGTGCTGTAATGCGCGTAAGTGCAGCTGAGAGATGCTCTTACAGGCGCAGCTCCAGCAAACGTCGAACAATCGCTTTTGCACCCTTGGTGCGAAACGGAAAATGTATCTCGGTTGACAGAGCTCAAACAAAGGGTCGGACATTCGCGTGAGGGTTGTCCCTGTCACGTTTCCTCCCCTTCCGCGCTGTTCTTCCATCCGGCGTCTCCTTCCACTTTGCCGCCCGCCCCGTCCTACTCTCTCGCGTGACATTAGCTCGGCAAATACCCGTTCTCGAACTGTCAAAGGATTAACGTCGCAGCACGATCCTTTCCGTGCGTCCGCTCTGGCGCTTGTAACGAGCAAAGTTCATGACGTGATTCCGTGAAAGCGGTCGACCAGCAAAATCGCAGCCTGGAAATGGCCAAATGTCTTCATTCAGTATCCGGTTTCTATCCAGCTAAAAGTATCGCATACTGAGGTCGAATTAGATTTTATGATTGGATTTAACAACGCAAACAGAGGAACATGAATAATCTTAATTAGTCAAAATGTTACTACAGTTACTGAATATTGAGGAAGATTATTAATATTCTAATCATCGTTAGAGAGTAGAAAGATGGTAATGAATTATTATTAAAACACAAAGTTAACATTAAGCTTTTACATCTAAAAGTCTAGTTTGGTTTATATATAGTTAGATTTATATGAATTAGTACATTCTTTTGAACTCTCTAAATCTGAATCAATGAATATCACTAATTATTCAGTGGCATACTTTGTACTAATAATCAGTGAAGTTCAAAAACAGGAAAAATGTTTGAGCATTATTTATTAATTAAAATATCGATATTTGCACGTTAATTTCAATCTTCTGATATCATATTCATTGAATTCAAGCACTAAAACAAGATTAGTTAGATAATAAAAAGCTAGATTAGATATCGCACATTTAATTCACTGATTATCATACTTGGCATACTTGGCACTGATATCAGTAATTATCCATTGATTCAGATTTAGAGGGAACCTGTAAGTATAAGAGCATTTGTAATATATTCCAAACGTTCTTATTTAAATATTCTTATCAAGTACTCTCATCAGTTCAAAAGAATATATTAATTCAGCCATATACAACCAAAACCTTTAGAACAAAATTTAATGTGTGAAAGCTTAATTTTGTTTTTTAAATAATGATTCAATTATTTCTTCTGATTATAATGATGTGAAATTTTCCTTGATATTTTAAGTAGTTTTTAAAATAATTAAAATTATTCATGTCCCTCTATTTTCCTTTGCATATGGAAATTATAAAAATTATAGAAATTTTAACGTAATTAACATTTTTCCCGTATATAAAACATTTAGTTAAAATAATGCTTATAAAATTATCACAGACATTAGTTATGAAATCTTGAAAAGAGAGTGATGGAAAGCAAGGCATCGGGAATTTGTTTTGTTATAGAAAGGAACAAAGTATCTGAATCTGAAATAAACAAGACACTTCGTTATTTCACAGCGTATCAATCTCGATCGCCAACAGATCGTTGCTTTTAATTGATATTAATTCTTGATAAAACCCGATTGCGAACAATTTAATTAACATCGCTCCGAGGCACGCAAGACAAACGGTAGCCACTTGCTGCTTGCACATTTCATTTCGAAGAGGTACATTTTTCGCCGGTAAACCACCACACCGGAACGAAGACAAATAACAAACGATGGTGCACCGCGCTTCCATCTACGGGTACCAGCGTCGCCAAGTCTTGCTTTACCAGAGTAAACACTAGGTTCGGTCTCGAGGAAAAGACGAGTGAAGAAGCTCGTTAAAAACTTTCCAAAGCCAGATACTTTTACAGCTCTACGCTGGAACGTTGAGTTCGTTTGGGAATTCGCTGAGTCGATATTTTCGATTATAAAGTCGTTCAGGGTAGCCACATTTTCTGCAACAAAGAGTTCCTTATCCTGAAATTCTTTCGCACGTCCAATAGTTATAAGTTTGCACCAAAGCGTCGTTACAGTCAAGTTAATACAATTATTAATTTTTTTTGTGATATCGTACAATAAAAAAAACAAAAAATATTGTGTAGATCATTGTAGGAGAGTCAAATTGGACATAGCAAACAGGAATTTTTTTTCGTCTAAGTAGCATCATAAGATGCGTCAGCATCATGAGCTCTCTTCCCTACAGAATTTCATGAGCTGCTCCAGAGCTACCCGCGTCCTGAATCCTGATCGTTCAATGAATCGACAGAACCAGTTGACAATTCAACCGCGAGCATCGAACCGCGGTCGAGCAATCTTATCGATCTTGTCGATCTTTTGGCTTGCCCGCCCACACCCAAAGACCATGTTCGATTCGCTCCGTTCATTTTCTTCTCTCTCCCTCTCTCTCTCTCTCTCTCTCTCTCTCTTTTGCACGAATCATCCCCTTTCTTCTTTATCACCGCCTCGCATTTCTTATCTGTCCATCTCCCTTTCTATAGTTAAAACGAGACGATGTAACACCACGAAACGCGTCGGAACGAATAGTATCTCGAGACAGAAACGTTGCATCGACATTGTTGAACGACACAGCCAATAGAGTACGGAATATTGCAAAAATAATGGAAAATATGATATTGAATAAAGTAAATACATTGCTGAGAAAATTGATTTATATGTTTATATTCATATGAAAAAATTTTTATCGCAATTTAAAAAAGGATAGTTAAAATTAATAACGTATAAGGTATACAAATTCATATGCTGTATTCTCTCAGGAAGTCTAGAATATGCTATGTTAAAATCGCATCTGTCATCTATAGTAAAATGATCCACAATTCTTTATCTGAAACAACTGACAGGGATATTTTAAAGTCCCATATATTAAGCCTTGGGGATATCGGATATCCAGCAATTTCGCATTTTAACCGTTGGAGAGATTTATTGTTTCCCTATATACAGAGTGGTACACCAGTCGTGGCGTGGTTATCAATCAACCTAGTAAATTGCATTTAATAAGAGTAAGGTGATCCACGCCCTCAAATCTTCCTGTATATTTCACGCAAAGTGTCTTGAAAAGCTTCTCAGACGCGAAACGTTGCATTGACGCGATTCTCGTTGCCGAAGCAACCGCCGCTACAAACCGGAAAGATATACGAGATGGCATAGGAATTTCATTTAATCCGAGCTTCCGCGCGGTCGGCCGAGATTCGATTTATGGTGTAATCAGGGTGTGTACGACTCCGCTCTTCCCATGCAGTCGCTTTTGCGCAAACACACCAGTGAATCCAAACATAACCCAAGCCCTTTTATATCCCTTCGCGACTCGTTCTAGTGCAGATCTAAATTCTTGCACCGTGAGGGTGAAATGGGAGGAATTCTTCGTATTGTACGCAACTGCAATTACAAGCGTAATTCTCCTAAAGATTCCGACATCTTCTTTTGTTAGCGCACCAAAAATCAGACGATAATTTTGTGGATTTGCTAAATCCTAGAATATATACATACATATATTAGAAATGCCAATCTGAACAATATAATAAAAGTATTCTTAATATGTATCTATCTTTGTCCGTTTGAAATCTGTTTATACGCGTGCACTAAAAAATATTATAATAATGTGATGATAATGATAATAATGATAATGATGTTAATTATTATATAATATATATAATAATATATAATATATAATAATATATAATAATAATAAAATAATTGCGGACTTATCTAACATACCTTTCTTTATATTGTAAGATTTTTTGTGAAACTGTGTAAAATACTTGTTTTAAAATATTTGCATAAAATCGACACATGTTGTTGCAATAAACAAAGACGAGGACAGTTATGTTGGAAACAGTATAAATTAGCTATGGCACTTTCAATATGTTTAAGGCTAAATCATTCGAGCACGATCATCATTAATTGGAGCATAAGTATAATAAGCATCACTTGTTAGTAGATTTGCATAGGTAAATCTTGAATATAACTCGAGCGAATGACAAATATTCACTTGTTTCAGCAATGTCTGCCAACTTTTCCGTCAGGAAGTGATATTATTCCACGTCGTGTATGCATTCGCACATTGACGTCAGTCACGTGACCGTATGTAGGAGAGCTCGACGTCGCGACGGTGAAGAAACTTTCCCAACCCCAAAGAAGGCAAGATGTACAATTTTTCACCGTCGACCTGTCACCCGTACAAAGAAGCGCTCCAGAGTTTGCGCGCGCGCTCATATTCAAACCGTGAAAACGATTCTCTCTGACGTTGTCTCTTCCGTTGTCTTTTCCGAAAGAGAACTGTCGACGATCAATCTCACACATGACACGCGTCGCGCAGAGTTAATTTAACGACAGTTACGTATCCGTGTCTAATTGGGGATGTGGCCAAAGGGAGTCTCTCTCCTCGCTTGATCTTCCTTTTCACGGTTTAAACGGAGGACGCGCGGCTCGTCGCGGCCGAGCGAAATTAATTAGTTCGGCGACCCGAATGAAAACTAACGAGTCTCTAGCGCGGTTCTTCCCATCCCCTCCTTCTCTTTCGCCACCTTTCTTTTTCGGTGCCACGCCGAGCGAAGTAATTAAGGACAAAAACAGCGTCCGAGAGATTCACCAGAGTACGTAAGCGGATCGAATGGGCGTCAATTACAGGAAGAAATCGCACCAAATACGCTCCGGCGTAAAGATTTAACGGTGGTGCGAGGAGAAAGAGAGTAAAAGAGTGAATTAAAGGACGACGAAAAAGGAAGGAGCAGAGAGTGGATACGAGCGCTCACATACGGATAATGCAGGCTGAATGAGGCACTGATCGATAGGGCACATTGGGCGATTC
>Ga0157364_1004274_pt1 | contig 14217 bp, 7 predicted proteins | sample AttsexASBM2_FD_111476 | JGI IMG/M metagenome (GOLD analysis project Ga0157364, IMG submission 111476) | Fungus gardens microbial communities from leaf cutter ant in Ribeirão Preto, State of São Paulo, Brazil - Atta sexdens ASBM2 | ecosystem: Host-associated > Fungi > Mycelium > Unclassified ... | reverse complement strand
TGAATTACATATGTAGGGTGTCTCAGACTTTGCGTGACACTTTTTAACCTTCCGTGATCACACCTCCTGAGAATTTTATGTTGATCATAGGGGGCAAAATGACCCCAACATTTTAATTGATTGCCGTATTTACAGCTTTTGTTTTTTAAAATTAAAAAATAATTTTTAAAAATTACTTTAAACATTGTAGAATATAGAAATGCAGTGGCTTTTTATAGTTTTTAATTTTAACATATTTAAAAAAATCGCAAAGGCTGATTTCCAAGGAACAATATGTGATTGAAAGTGCAAAATAGGTATTTTGGACAAATGGCAATTTAAGTTTTTAATCCCGTTTTTAAAAAAGACCTTAGAAATATAAAGTTCACATTTTTTTGGATCTCTTGGACCACAGATGAAGGGTTAATACCAGATTCCTGAGATTACTTCAAGATGAATTCTAATACCAAAATGTCGAGGCTGCAATAGTTTTTAAATCTAATTTAATTTAATTTAATTTAATTTAGTTTATTGCGAAACACTATAAAAAAGACTACACGTTAACAGAGTAATAGACATAAATGAGAAGGATTTAAAATTGGCTCCAAACTGTCCGAAATTTCCAAAAAAGCATTAGTTCTATTCTCTTCTATTCTACTAAACGCTATTACACAATGAGCACGTAAATGTCAAACAATTCAATTGACTCTAAACTCTTTTTATTTAAAAACTACTCTATCTTCAACATTTTAGTACTGCAGATGCAATAAGTTACCAATAGAAAACTTGAATTTAATGTCTAAAATAGAACACAGTAGAAAAATCATTGTGTTGACGGAATGTTCGTTTAATATTATTTATAAATCAATAAATAATATTGTTCAAATAATTTGTTAGCGTTTTAATTCATTCGTATAGAATCCTAACTTGAATACAAAGCATATACTATTGCACGAATCGATGAAAAGTAATTAAATGATGAAAATTAATTGATGGAAAATAAATCCTGGAAAAAAAAAATAGGATTATAACTTGGAATGTCCTGGAATTATTCTTGGATTATCTAGCCAAATTTTGCTGGACATCACGAATATGATTTTTCGCGAAACTGCGCGAAAGAAAAAAACTTGTATATACTTGAGGTACAAAGTATGTTAGATATGAATGTATATAGTCAGCAATGAAATTCGCGCTGCGAATACCTAAAAATAGTTGAAGATCGTGCAAACACTCGAGGCACCATTAGCCGTTACTATTTCCAGACAGCCGCTCTTTAAACAGCAGAAGTATTGGAGGAAATATCGGCGAGATTTCGGCGGAAATATCAGCCGGGCTAACTTTCTTTGCTCACCGGCGTTACCATATTTCCGACCGATTTCCTCGTCTCCATCCATGTACCGTCCATTTACTTAAATCATTTCGCGATTGCTCCGTCGGCACGTGTCTAATATAAATATTTACGCCGGCCCAGCCAGCTAGGCTGACATCACGTTCATTTTAGGTTTTCCGACAAAGATCGACTCGCCCGCTCTCAATTCCTGTCGGTTTACTTGGCTAAAATTACCCCGTGAGTAAACGTCATTGTGTAGATAAAGATATACTATCGTGAAGTTACAAGTATATTATCTTGGATCTACATATGTTGGAAATTTCTACCTTTTACAGGTAAGAACGATGTTGTTGTAGTTCTCTTGATTCTATTTAATGGACTTTACCTATCGTAGCACAACTGTCAGTTGAAACGAGGTCAATGGTGTCTCGTAATCCTGTGACGTGTACAAGTCAATATCGAGCGAACTTTTTTCGTTACGTAATTTACACGCGGGCTTATCGGATTTTACACAGCCTCCGCGCTCGCTCGCTTGCTCGCGCGCGGGCAAAAAAAACCACAATCGTGAGTGTAAAGCGAACATGCGGCAGAAGTTTGGGCAAGTGCTGGGAAAATATTCTGGCCTTTTCCAACGGGTTTCACCTATCAGAGATAGGTCGGTTCACTTCTACGCGCGAGGGCATGGAAAGAGTGTCCTTCCTTCAATGCGTTTGGTATTGTCGACGGTATCTCGACCGGGCAATGGGCAGGCTTTGTGTTTCTGCCCCAGTTTCCGCCGACTAGACCAGTCGCACACGGGTTTGGTAGTACATTATAGAGCGAGGGAGACGAAGGATCGGACCATAAAACATTTACGCGTTTTCCATGTATGCACCATGAACTCGCGCGCACATCGTCACGTTAGGCATGTGTGAGAGAGTATGTTGCCATCTTGAGTTAAAAATATCCGATACATATCGCACGACGTCAGTCGTATACGGTTGATTCGTCGACACGAAACCACAAAGCGCTTTCGCGGTTTTGCGCTTTACGAGGCTTTCAGCATCCGCTTCGCGCGCGTGGTTCCGCTGCGTGCCTCGATCGATCGAGGCGTCCCGCGCCTACGCTCAACATTGCACGAAACATTCTTCTGCTCATCCATGATACGGCTCGGTTTACATGAGAGAATCATTAACCCTTCGTTGGCACATTAGGTCTTTTTTTTTAGGCGAAATTTTACTCTCAACATTTACACAAACTTGGCAAAAATTTCAGTTTTTATTAAATAAAATTTATTAAATAAAAGTTTTAACATTTGAATTATAGCTATTTGGCAATGTAACAGAGATGTTGAAAAGTAATTCTGAATTTTGCTAGATTTTTCGAAAACCTAGAACAGTAAAAAAATTTGGGCAAAAAATCCAGATGCCTACTGTGTAAGTAAAAATACACTTTGCCTATGAACATTTAAATACCATTGTCTAGAGGCAGAACAAAAAATATTTCTTTTTTTTAATAAATATTTAATAAATATTTCTTTCTATTCTCGAAGAATGCAGAAAGTCAATTTAAAAATTAAATATGTTTAATATTTAATTATTTTTAATTTTTATTAAATATATGTTTAATAGAAATTAATTATTAAACTATAATCAATTATCAAGAAGAAAAATATTAATTAAGAAATCAAAATCAATCAAGCATTTTAAAAATTTATATTTTATTACGAAAATTAAAATGAAAGATATATTTGATGATTGTATTATTATATTTGCGAGTAAAATTGTATAGAAATCTATCTAGGTCAGTTAAACGTATATATGTAACAGCAGTGATTACCTTGGCGATACGTATTTGCGCGAGTAATTCTTGGCTGAAACTGTTCACTTCTAACGTCTTTTCCTGGTAGATTCTAGAAGTTCGTTCATTTATATCTAGCCAGTGCAGAAAGCGCTGTCGGTCCAGTCGTTTTGGGCACCGAAACCTCAGAGAGAAAGAGAAAGAGAAAGTTCTCTTTGGTTGCGTTCAACTGACATTAGCGTCACGCTCAGCAGCAAAGGAGACGGAAGTCGAACGTGAGAAAGAGACGTGGGTGTGAAAGGGAAAGAAGGAAGCTCTTTCTATCTCTGGTAGGAAGACTGAAGTTTGTAACTCCATTCGGGTGAAAGGGTCGCGGGGGGCATAATTCTGGTAGAGAGGCCATGACGAGCCAGCCAAGTTGGCCACCTCCAGGAGACGCCTCAAAGACTCTTCCGCTAATTTGATGATCCTCCAAAGACCTGAGCTGCAATCTGCCGCTCGTGCTCCTTCCGACATGGACCTCAGCTGATTTCGCTATGTTACTCTAGCCCGGAGGGAACGGTTCTCTTCAAGGAGCTAAGCATCATCGGATCTCTTCATCTTTCTCGCCTACACCTTTTAATCTCCGTTCCTATCTGCACTTAAAAGGGCAGTGCGTACTCACGCACGTGTTGCATCTTGTATATGTGAAAGTATTACATTACATTCAATAAATGTTTATTCTTATCTAAAGAGTTACTAAGATAAATTAGATAATCTTTAAGATCTATATATCGAAAATATATACCGTTAAATTTGTGTTAAATTCGATAACATATTACGCCAATGATTGACAAGAGGAATTAGATAGAAGAGCAAATAAGATGTCATACGGATTAAATTAAATTATATATACTCGGAGATTGAATATCGGAATATGGCACACACAGATTACTTGCTAATAACTAACGAGTTATCAGTCATGAGTAATAATATTGAGAAATAATTATTTCTGCTCGTTAGCTTTGAAAGAACATAAATATCCGCGCGAGTAATTAAGTTTTTCTTTGCTTTTTAATGGAATTACATTGCGCGAAACGTTTTGCGGTGGTGTACGATACAAAGCTATCTGTGCTTTCCAAAAGATCCTCTTCTGCAATCCGTGCGGTCTTACACGTATTGAATGTCTCGTGCGAGCTGCTTAATTCCTTGGGCAATTCGTTCGGGTCTCGTACCACGGGGATTACGGGAGATCTGATGAGTTCCTCGGGTAGGGTTTCGGAGTGACTCGCCGTAGAGAGAAGAGCCAGCCGGGAGAACCTTCTAGATTCCAGAGAAGAAAGGGAGGAGTAGCGAGGGAGAAGTAGGCGGCACAGAGGGCTAGAAGAGAAGCTGGGTCAGCGTCACCGGAGTGTATAATTGGCTTGATTGTCGGGTTCTAATCTGGTTCTGCTTCTGCCCCCTGTCGGGGTGGGACGTGTCCAGCCTGCTGCTGGTGGCATAGAAGGGTCCGGGGAAATACGAGCAATGTGGCCTGCTTTTCTGGTCTGTTTCCTTATTTGTAATACGTCCTCCTTTGGATTAACATCAGATTAATCTACAACATCGTCCACTCGGCTAATGGATCAAGGAAAAGTCTTCTCGAGAACCGAGATAACACCTCGCACAAAGGACGCTTGCATTATACATTAAAAAAATTTAACTAAAAAGAAAGCTAAAGTTCTGACGGCTGCATCAGAGAATGTTATCGCGGAGAATGAATCGTGACAAGTCATAAAACTGAGTTACGGCATCCCTCGCAATTAGGCGACGAGGCATAAACAAGCTTCCCGGTAACGCTGAAAGTAACGTCGCACAATCATTCTATGTGCAGCCTTTATAATTTCTGCGATTCTATCGCAGTGGACATTTATGGCTACATTGTATGAACATTAGGAGCAATAAGTGCTTATTGAAACATTCAGAACACGCATCACGTCTGTGAAAAATAACCGTCATATTTTTACTGCATAAAAAAGTACGAGTAGTAGTTATAATCAGCTGGAAAACTTTTACTGGAAGAGTTTATCGTAAACTTAAAATGATGATTAGCACTTTGTCTAAACATATATTTTATATTCGCTTTAACTCTCTGTAAATGTATCTTTTGTTAAACGAAATTAGTTATTAAGAGAGAAAAAAAGATGAAGTATGAAAGTTTTATCATTACTTGACTCGAAAAATTTTATTTTTACTTTCACATTTTTAGGACTATATTAAAAGTAATATCATCGTTTATGTAACGTTTCGCATTGAAGTCTGTTTCGGGATTTATACTTAAGATCAACGAACGTTCTCTGTTAATATATGATTTCCCAGCATCGTGTAACATTAAGTTTGCTTTGCGCGAACTTAGTTCCTTGGGATGAGCCTCGGGGAGTCTGTTGCTGCATAAAGTAGAGATTGGAATTGAGGATAATGAAGCAGCATCGATAGCTAAGATAAATAGTGGCTAAGACACGCCTGGGGGCATTACCTCCGCAAGGTATACAATCCTCTTGCGAGTAGTTACGCGATAATGAGGAAAATGGCCAAGGGTGTCTTAAGACGAGGCTTGGTGCCGCAAAAGAGATATTTTCGGAGATCAATCCGGAAATTGCCTGTCCAATTGAATCGCAAACAATATGAAAATTTGTTCGAGAGTTTTGATTATACAAAGGAGGCTACGGTAGACGTTGGCAAAAGCGGGAAAGTGGGAGGACAAAGAGGACGCGGACACATTCCACGATGGCGGAGCGAGACGGGGAGTCTTAGAGGTGCGCGGAAACAATGGGCCACCATCAGACTTGCAAAGCGGGATCGCATTTTTACTTTCAAATTAAATTATTTTCTCCGTTTCGTGTACGATTAATGCTCTTCAAATCCCAAGTACTTTTAATCGTCGAGCTCTTTCATTGATATTAGGCCATTAGTCGTTACGTTCGTCGATGACAAATTATCTCGCTCGTTCATTTAGTTTTAGATAAAGTTTCATGCCAGCTAAATTGCGAAAAATGAAAACATTATACATAATATTTTATTTTTAAATAAAAATAGATATATTTTTTTGTATAGACATATGTATATGTACGCGATAGCAGGAAATCCATTAGGAAATACAATGAATTTATAAAAAAGTAAAATGAAATTGATATTGATTAATGAAGTTTAATATTATCGAATATGTTCACGTGATATCGTTGATAACTAACAATTATTTATTTATGCATCATGGATTATTTATTCTGATATGAATTATTTAATGCTTAATGCAACATTATGCAGTTATTCCTGAAATGCTAATATGCGTTACATTGTAAAATGTAAATTCTCTGATATTTAATCTTAATTACGCGATAGCCAAAAAGAACATTACTCAAAAGAATTGACAAGCAGTTGTCTTAAGAAACAATTGTCAGGCGTTTGTTTGTTTCTTTAGTTTATGCTCCTAAAAAAAAAAACAATTTTATTGAAATCGCTACGAAATTGTCTGCAAACCCTTTTATTTCGCGAAGCGGGATCAGATGTTACGAATAATTCCATTTCAAAGTCGAGAGGTGACGTAATCGCGCGAGTCTGATCGAAATGGCATAAAATCGATGGCGCTTCGAAAAGCTCGGAGACTGACGTGCAAAGATACGCCGATATACCTTCGCGCGTGGCACAATTCACGGACGTGCAAGTGTATGACGACTGCGTTATTATGGCGTATCGAGAATACACGTGGCATATGAAATGTAAAAGGGCTTTCGGAGCACACCAGGCAGTTTTGCTTGCACGCCTCTAGGAAACTGGGTCGCGTATATTTCGAGAATTGTCCCTTATCTCTCTCACAGCGCGTAACCACGAATTCGTTTCCCCATGAATTTCAATCGAGTCAATCGTGTCGCGTCGACGCCCATTGACGCCACCATATACGTACGTACGTACGCCGTCGCGGAGTTGACTTTAAATTCCCGTGACGATCGACCGCGCGACAGCACGGCTCCTTTGTGACGCGGACCGGCAAGGAAATGAGAAACGTCGAGAAGAAAGGGAACGGTCTGTGTATTGTTTTTTTTAAGTATTATTGATTTTTAAAGAGGCAGCGCGAAAGCACCACGATAATGCGACGCTTACGAGCAAGTAAGTGCTGGTATTAATGTTGAAACTCAACGTTACCATATGCGTTACACAAGGCTCCGCTAAAAGGAGAGCTTTGTACCTCGATATAAGGTTTTCCTTTATGTATGCCGCAGTCAATATTGCACATGCTAAATGCAAGCATGAATCCATTTTATTTTATTATGTATTTTTATTAGGCCTCAATTTTGGCAATAGAAATAACTTTTTTGTTTCATCACGTTTCTCGAATCTCATCACATATAAATTAATTTTCTGCCATTTTTTAAATATTCTATTATTTCGATTTGAACTCTTTGATGCCACTCTACATTTTTTGTCGGATATATAATACACTGCGTATGCATACCCTAGCTTGATTGTTTATAACTTTTATAAAAATAAATGTTATAACAAATTTTATACAACAATCAATTTTTTAAATTCTAGAGATACCAAAATGGACCAATTGTACGTAATGGCGGAAGCATACAATGTTGTACTCGTTTTTTACATTATGGTACTAACCAATTGAAAGAAAAAAATCGTATCTGTCACAATGTGAGTGGCACTGAAGAATTAATATCCTATAATTTAATATTTTCTTTTTTTTGTTTTCTCGAAATTACGCGTCTGTTTGTTTTATTTTACGAAAAATATATAAACGAAAAGGGCAATCCCCTTAATGTACAGAAATTGCATACCAACAATTCGCTGGAATTGTTGAACGTGCGATTTTTGAAACAATTTTGACGGGCACGAGACTTTTTATCGGATCGACCCACGCGCGTCACGATAAAGTGGCGTACATATTAAAAAATCAAAACACCGAGGGACGATAGAACGACTGTCAAGATGCAAAAAAGCGATATAGAGGACCGCGGGTTTATCCGGATGCGCGACGTGAATCGATGGCGACAACTTTGTGTCCTGTGGACCATTCGAGCTCCCTCATCCGCTGCGTCGAGCGTGTATGCGTGTTTGTATGCACGCGTCCGCGACGCGGAGATACGGCCGCTCACGCGTGCTAAACGCGTGCATCACGCACGTCGCGTGTGAACGTGCGCGTAAACAGCCCCAACGAAAAGCTAGCGTCAGTTGAGTGTACAGGTAGAGGGAAAGGGACAGAGAGTGAGAGCGAAGCATTTAGAACGAGACAAATAGAAAGAGAGAGGAAGAGAGATTAAGAGCGATGGAGAGATGGAGGGGTGGACGAGAGAGAGAGAGAGAGAGAGAGAGGAGGGGGGGAGGGATGGACGGACGAACGTAGGAGGAAGAGACGAGAGAGTTGGGAGAGGCAACATAATGCGCGCGGTATACCGCGGCACTTCCGAATTACTCCTGCAAAATCTCCCCGCGTATTTGCATTCCCCCGCGGCGAGCCCAGACAGAAATTAATTGCGTACTTGCGCGAACGACAATGAAACGCCGTTGTGCGCGGGCAAATCCTGTCAGCTACGCCGGAAATCAAAGACACTCGCGATGATATTCCGGAAGTCTCGTCGCCAAAATTTCATTCCAGCCGATTCAATTGAAGTACGAGTATACACGTGGTAACCATGTAAGCCCATGCTTGTAAGAGAATTAGAAATGTGTCAGCATCGCCATTTGACACTAACTTTGGTTGAGTACAGTTCCTTTCTCCAGTTATATCACAGGATAATTTAGGAAGGAAGAAGAAAGTCTCGTAATTGAGCTTAGCTTAATCTAAACCGTTCGTGCAACCAAAGTTTAATACACAATAGTCATACCGATGTTTCTACCCATTTCTGTAACCACTTTCCAAACAGTATAGTAATAATTGAACAGTACAGTAATAGCAGAATAAGTCAATATGTTATTTATTAATATTATAAAATTTTTAAAATTATTTTGCTCTTTTTCAGTACAAATTTTTATTATCAATCAAAGGAGAAAAATATTTATTATTTATTATACACTTTTTTATTGTGCTGTTCATAACGAATATAATCCAGAATTTTAATTCAATTATTTACGTTGATAACTGTGACAAATTAGTCACTATAGTCGAAATGAATTTACACGGTATTCTTGCATAATTAGTTTTGATCGTTAACTATCCTTTTTGCCGATGATGCTAAAATTGGCAAGTGTTATATTCTGCAATAAGGCAGGCAAACGCCTAACGCGAGCTCGCCGCTGCGAAATATAGCGGCAGGTCGTTAATATCGTGAATAAGCGTTATCTCGCGCGACACAATGTGACAAATCGTGCCCGGTTTTGCCGTTGTAGTGGCGTCGAATCACAACGACACAATGCGGAGTAGTTCTCGTGTACTACGCGCGCGGTCTCAGCATATTCCGCTTCAACTCCTGACGTTCTCACTGAAGTTCTCGCTCTTGGGTAATTACTTGTCCTTGCGGAGGAGTTACACACCAGCTGTCAGATATACAAGCGGCGCTACAATGATTGTTCAATCGGCTTAATCGTGGTCGTACAATTGTGACCACATGAATGATAGATTCGAATAAATATCTGAATAGATGTCTCCCTTCGACTCTCCTTTATTTAAAAGCGTAACACGTGTATAATAGAATACTCTTGTAATACGCGTTTGTATATCGCGCAAACGAATTTCTTATGTAATATTCCGAGGAAAGATACGCAAAACTGACAATTATTTCTGCGTATCATCGTGTCATTGCGTCTGCAATATATTCACACGCTGCTGATATTCTATTCTGAACGTTTGACATTAACGCGGTGTGCCAACGATATTTTCTTACTTGCATTTTATCACGTCCTTCTTCTTGGCTCCGGAATGCCAGACGAGCCAGAGGGTATCCCCTTCGGCGACTTGTTTCGCGTAATTAAATCCAGGCAACCCGACGAGACGTCGGAGCTTGATAAATGAAGTGTTTCACCAGGATAGAGTAGATCTCCTCTCCGTCAGAATCATGGCTGTGGCGAGCGGAGAGGTCGACGAAGCAAGGGGTCATGTGAATATTGCAGGACCTCACACCTCTCATCGCCCGTCGTCGGACTCTCGTCGACACATTATTTAGCATACATAAACCGTATAGTTCTCGCTCTAGACTACGCTTTGTGAAGCAAAATCATTGCAATCATTTTCTCTTTGTTGTGCTAAGAAACAAATTATTCATTTGACTAAATTAATTTAGTTCGTCTTTATTTTTGTCATTGGACAATGCATGTATTTAAATCAAATATAATATGTTTGACTGACATACATTCTTCATTGAAAGAAATAAAGATGAATTAAATTAATTTGATCAAATGAACGATTTTTTTCTCAGTGTGACAAAGACTATTGTATACGGAAATTGCAATTTAATTAATTTATTTTATAAATTATATTTTGTGCGAGCTTCAAAACAATGGATAGAAGGTATAAACTTATGACGTTTTTTAAATTTGTAATAATATTTCATACGAATTTTTATATTCATTTTATGAAATTGTGAATGACGTACCTGACGCATGTTCGATATTCCGCGTATATTATAGCACGTCTACCACGTGAACGCGTCTCTAGCTAGTTCACAAAGACAAATTTCAGCAGTAAACATGTCTGGATCACTGCCAGCCGTACTTTTTTTGGGCAGCTTTATCGCACTTGAGCTTATTCAGCCAACCTCAATTTTCAGAACAGGATTAATGATTCTCTTTATCCGTTACTTCCGCGATAAATAACGTGGCGGCGACGTTAAAACAATGCGGGTATACGTATTTCTGAAATTATGGTAATTTTTTGCCGTACGTAATTTACACGCCGAAAGGTTAATTAAGTAGTATCTCATTAGAGCTCGAGTTCCATAATGTTTTTCTCGTAAAAAATCTCAGCTGTTGCCAACCCATCGTAGGACTTGCTTTTCGATCGATTGCTTTCTGATAATTGTATTCAGACATTCGTACGAAGATATGTAATTCAAAGGCTCGCCATATCTCTTGCGCGCGAACATATTTCAGCGCCGGTCCTCAACCGTGCGGCCTATAATCCCGAAGGATTTGTCGTACACATGTTTCCGCACAAACTGTCCTCGAAACTGTTCGAACCCTCTCCTCGCAACATATCCATGGTGGCGGGAAGATCAATGTCGCGCGTTTGGTTGCGAATGTCGGATGATTTCTGGTTGCACCTGAGACCGTCCGTGAAGTTCACTCTTGTCACGCTGCATGACATGATATATGCACGCCCGCACCTGATACAAAATTTTGTCATTTATATTCGATCGATATTCGCCTGATAGCCGTGGACAGATTACGCGTTCCGCGATTCGGCCACCGAACCATTCCTCCCTCTCCCTTGCTCCTTTTTTCCCTCTCTTTTCCTCTTCTTTTTTTTTCACTAAACTCACTGTTATATCGGAAATATCGATCTCGTCTCTTCTGCGGATGTGTTGGGAGCTGCGGGCCTACACGTAGAGCATGGGTCGTCGCATCGTGAATCCAGACGTCACCATCACTCTCATCCCGCGCCACCTACCTACCCCCTGTTCCCCTTCTTTCAGCCAGTCCTCAGGGTTTTTGCGCGCCACCACGAAACGTAATATTTCCACCGGCCGCGTTCTACCGGCTACCAATCTTCGCAGAAGCAATAATAGCGCATCGTTCGTCCAGACTGTCCATTCGGATCACCCTTGTCCCCCGTCGCTCCGTTATTCCTCGCCATACATCGATAGTCCTCTCTTCTTTCACCCGACTGAGTCGACATCGCTGGGGTTGATGACGAAGACGAAGAAACGGGTGAAAAAGGAAAAGGAGCATAACAAAATCCTGCTATTCTCCTTTACTCTCTTGCCCTGTGTTTAGCATCGATATTTGCCTTGACAAAACGGAATCGCCTCTGCCAGCGAGTGGCGGCGACTACGGGTGTTTGAACTATAGTAATTTGAGGCAGGCTAATGAAAGTGCTGCGCAAACAGCGTCGCGACGCCTCTCTCCGACGTCAAAGCCGAAACCTCCGACCATTGACGTGTTTCTCGCGTGACCCTTTCCATCGTCTCCCTTTTCCGATCCTGTCGCCCCTGCGCGAATCAAAACTTTTCCCGTGGTTCGCCAATGTGTTTGCTCTTACGATGAAGTATCATATGTAGTATGCAGAAAGTATCGAACGAAGTCATAATTTTTATTGCGCGTCACAGACTGTATGGCTGGCTGTACTTGTATGTAATATAAAATCAAGCGTGAGCGGAGCATTAAACACATAATGCGCGCGCGCGCACGCGCACGCGCGCACGCACGCACGCACGCACGCACACATACACACATGTAATCCGTTTCAGCTTTTCATTATAATACGTAGTCGAGGTATTAATACGTTGCTGCCATTATACGCGGTAGAATGCCTTCATAATGCATAAAACACCATGCAATTCATGCCTGATCGACCATTATACTCCGCATGCTTTGGTATTATATTACATAAAATATACATTTTTTTTTTTTTTATAAAATACGAATCATTCTTTAGTAATACATAGTATTGTAGCATAAATCTAATTTTAAAACGATGAAATATAAAACAAATTATACGCAAATTATACGCAAAGTATAAAATAAACTACATTTTGTAGGTGACAATAAACGAGACATAATAGATTCGAATTTAATTATATATTAAATAAAAAGAGTCAATTATATTTATTTTTAGAACATCTGATTTAATCGCATCTGCATTACAAATCTTTTTTATTAAATTAGATATTTTCTTTTATCTTGATATTTCAATGTTTTGTTACTCTTGAATAATATAAATAGTTATTCGCGTTTTCCTAAACATGAATTTTAAAAGAATATTTTGCATCCACATACTAAGTAACTTGCGAGCTTCTGTGTGAATTCCAAATGAAATCGTCAAAAGGAATACTGTTTATTGAATGTTCGATTTTGAGACGAGCCCAAGGAGACGCCGAATAAAATGAAGCTACGCATTCTTTTTCAAGATTTAGCCATCGTACACACGATTTGCCTCTTCGGCTTTTACACGAAGCCAGATAATCCACGGATAGCGTGCTAATGCAAGTTTTGGCATCAATGCAAACGCTTCTTCTTCATTTTTGTCGGCGCTCCCGCGACTTACTCCTCTGGCATATACCGGATTACAGTGGTATCCGAGAGAGGCGTTAATCTCGAGGAATATTTTGCGCGCATCCCCTTTCGCTACATTCGCGTCCTTGCTCCGTAACTGTAACCTAATAAGACCGTCTCCCTGCGAATTCCTGCTTTAGCTCGCTCGGATCCGACGCGACAAGTTCGGGCGGCATAGCTACAGTTTCGCAGTTGCCGAATGGTAATTTCAGCTAATGCCGCTCACACCCGTACTCAGCCACGCCCGCTTCTTCTTTTCGATGAACTGGCAGCGAAGCAAGCGTGCGAGTGAATTTATCGTTTTCGTCTTGTGTCTACAAAGATTAAATTGTCACCGTGACATCCGCTGATTCTTGCATCAGAATACAAATCTTAACCACATAGGTTACTATCTTCCGACCGGAGATCACAGTATCTTATCAGAGATGGATTATTTATTAATAATAAAGCGAAAATAACGAATTCTTTTTATTGAAACAAAATAATACAGATAATTCAAGGGATGTTAGAAATCGCAGAAATCAATGCTTTGGAACAAGATAAACAAGCTTCGACTTTTCCTGTTTTTTACCTTTAGCAATTTTAAAATTTGACAATGTCTTAAAATTGATTACTGTTTGACAGATTTTTATATTACAGTTTGTGTTGTTGAAGTGTCGTTGTGAGATTGAAATACATTTATTTCCATTCAGCCTGACAACATTACTAAGTATTGAGGACTGTTCCTATCTCGCATTCAGAAGTCACGACGATATGTGCATAGAGTTTTTAAATTTTTAACGACGGAATATTATAGATTATGCAGAGATTGAGTTTTCAGACAATATATTTGTTAAGAGCACCGATGTGATTTAATATCCTTTTATCGTCTGAAGATGACTTGAATTTGAGCCAAAACGTTTAAAAATTTTATATGTAATTTCGATAAATCAATGTCGGTTAAATATTGAAATATTTTT
>Ga0157364_1004273_pt1 | contig 14218 bp, 9 predicted proteins | sample AttsexASBM2_FD_111476 | JGI IMG/M metagenome (GOLD analysis project Ga0157364, IMG submission 111476) | Fungus gardens microbial communities from leaf cutter ant in Ribeirão Preto, State of São Paulo, Brazil - Atta sexdens ASBM2 | ecosystem: Host-associated > Fungi > Mycelium > Unclassified ... | reverse complement strand
CCACCCTTCTCTTCTCGCAGCAAATCATCACGCCAGACGAGCATAGTCCTCAATAATAGGATAATAATAAGATCCACACGCAAACGGTATACATTCGTGCTAAATACGCGATCAATCGGAATGATCGACGAACGAGCGAGCGTCCGACGGTCGGGGTGACGGACGAGCGTAAACGCTGAATAAATGGTACAGCGAAACGGAACATCGAGTTGAAACGGAACACCGATTTCCCTTAATCTAGTTTATAAACCACACCCACTCTCGCTCGTTCCACCCTCGATAATGTTCAACGGCGTTTTCCGCGGATGGGGAGCACTATTTGATATGGCAGCGCGAGAGGGCTGGTTGAGATAATGTACACCCGGTACATGCGAAGATAACCGCACCCCAGGGATGCTGCTGCTTATGAACCGTTCTAACACGATGGGGAACCGCAAAGCATTCCACGCGTACTGATTTATCGGCGGGGAGGTGATAAACGAGGCGAGTTCATCTTGCCGGGCCACACTCGCGTTCAGTCCTCCGCGGAAACTGTCCCGCCAACTGTTCCGTGAAAGCGTGCCCCGCAGCCACTAGTTTGTGCTCTATCATCCTCGGATTGCACGAGTGCCTGTGAACGTCCGAGAGAATGACGATACCCGACGATTACCAAATGCTTCTATCACGGCGAAATTAGGGGACTAGCTGAAGGGGTTCTCAAACGGTTTGCTGTACATCGTAATAAACAAACTAAAGATATAGGATACGTTCCGTTTTCAAGTTTGCACGCTATAAACATTAGCCATGTTGTCTATCAAATGTTAAACAAGGACCAATAATGTTTGCAAGCATTATAAACAAAATGGAACGCACCTATAGTTTCTTTATATTTAAGAACGTTGTAATAGACGTAATTAAATGGCACAATCCTCCTTTCATGATGTACGAAATAAATTTCGGCCAAATAATAACTTGTCTCGAGCCAATAGTAGTCGCCAATTTCTGCAACGAAATGAATGGAGGATTGAATAATTAACGTTCCATTTAATACTCGTGTATCTCTATGGGAAAGCTTACGACGAATTCATTTGCTACAAGCCAATTCTCGTGCGCGGTAAACTTTCGTTTGTCGTATACACGACGAACGTCGCGGAAAATAGATGTAAGCCGTACATTCTGACTCGCACACGCGCACTCGCACATACACGCGAAACAGGATGATCGCCCCGCACTCGATGGTTTTTGCCGCGAAAGAGAGACGCGAGCGATCGTCTCCTCTACTTAACCCGTTGCCAGCTTACGTGGTCAAACGATGGTCGTTACCTTCTGCTCTCGGACATGGTTCACGACCACCAGATCAGAGAAGATCCAACGCAGAGCCATATTCGGCCGCTCGGAGATGCCGAGCTTACAAAACGTGTAATGATACTATATCGGCATCGGTCTGAAAATGATGGAGGTTTTCCAGTGGCGAACCTTTCGATAAGTATCTTAAACGATTGTTTAGGATCCCAAACACTAAAAGCAATCCACAATAATTTAGCGAAATTTACAATATTGTGTCTTATTAATCTTTCTATCACATTGCTGTATTCTTTTATTGTTTTTATCAAAGTAGAATTTTCACTTTCTCACACTGCTGAGTTAATTAGAGAAGTGTAATTTTTAATATTATAAAATGTTTAATTTTTATGTTTTATGTAACGTTTCTGCAGAAGGTTAATATTTATCATTAAAGTTTTCTAGAATATTTTTACAACTTTAAGTATGTCATTTATCTACGCGCTTGCACATATGTCGTCAATGGTAGAAGAAGAGACGCGTAAATTCAATTCCGCGAGACTCTGGTTCCATATATTGATTGTCTCAGCTGAGCGACGCGACCATAAATTCAATGAGGTTCTAGTATACCGCCATTAATCATGCTTTATCGTTTTATACGCCGAAGGGTAGTAATTTATAAAGGAGGTACAACATACTCTAGTCAGGCATGCGTGTTTTCAACATGCTGTTCTGCCACGCAGAAAAAAGTGCAATGCATCTTGATTGAATCTCTATGAAAATCTGTTCTAAACTAACAATTACGAATAATGTCATAAATCTTTGAAAAGAAAGATTAACACTTAGTTAATCAGAATATCATAAATAATTTATTACTTCTTTTAACATATATTGCAATATATTATTGCAATTACAATACCAAATTCCTCCTTTTCTCTCTCTCTCTCTCTCTCTCTCTCTCTCTCTCTCCTTCTCTCTTTCTCTTTCTCTCCTTTTTTTCAGTAATTAAAAATAATTTCTTTCTACATATTCTATATGTCTCATTATTTTATTTATGTAAATATTTAATAACACAATTTACGCAGATCCACTGATAACTTATGTAAAGTCTAGAGCTTATTATTTCAAAATAATCGTTATAAACAGAATTATACATGGAAAATTTTTGTCGAAGCATCTAAAAATTTAGCTAAATACAGATTTAAAAATAATTTTATTGGATTATTAAAATAATTATATCGAATGCTTATGACAACGCTATAAAAAGTTTTAATATTTTAAGAAACAGTTTGAACATTCTACATAATTATCTTTAAACAAAACTATTTTCAGATTTATATCTAATTAAATTTCTAGCACTTCAGCAAAACTGTTCTTTCCGTGTAAATGAATTAGTTACTATCAATTATGTTACAATTTGTAGAAAAATTAAACTTTGTATTCTTAAAGGGCATCAGCATTATAAATCAAATTAGTTCCAAAAGAAAAATGCCAGATACTGCCAAATTTCATTATCCATGCGATAATTCAAGTACACGAAAATTCCTCTTTTAAATATTCGTTCCATTTTGATGGTTATTATAGAGAAAGATGTAAATAGGCAATGTTGATAAAGAAATTTTTCAAAAATTTCCCAGTGATCCGTTTCATCCTAAAAGTGATTCAGGTTTTGAAACACATCAAGTTACATTCTCCGAATACAATTCTTTTTTTTTGCGGCTTTATGCATTTCTATTTCAAATTTCTAATAGATGTATCTCTTTCACGGCCGCCATTCACAATACCTGAAGAAAACTTTATCATAAAAAATGACTGTTGCATACAAAAGAGAAAACTCTTTTCCATCTTGGAGGTTATCATTCTTCTCTCCAAATATGATAACAGTTGCAAACTTCCTTACTTCACGTAGTTCCTTCGTATTTATGCATGTACGACATGCATACGCGACAATAAATTATACTTGCCATTAACATGATATTACGTTGACGGATAATGCACTTTTCCAATTAACTTTTTCTCTTCGCATGAATAAGTCATTCCTGTCTCGTCTTGACAAGGTTCCTCCAAAGTCCGACGCTGATGAAGCGTAAAACGATGCCATAGTTCAAAAGATGAGTGAAAAATCCGAATATTTCTTTTTACATATCGACAAGAATTGAGTCTCATGGAGCGATACAAAATAGCTTTTAAATCCCTTTCAGCTTCAGGAAATGCTTAGATCTAACAAAAGAGATCACAATATGTATTATAGTTAGATTTAATTTGATATGAAGGATTCTTTCAAGGAAAATGTATAAAATAATTACAATTTGAAGGACAGCGATGCGAAAGGTCACATTGTTCGGTGTATCCAATTTTATATGTCACACTTTTCTTTATGAATCGTATTTTTGTTTTTTTTTTCCTTTGAAATCGATTAAAGTTACATCTGCAGAAAGCGTTATTCATGAAAAACCATGAAAATGTTCTCAAAACTTATTTATTACAAAAAAAAGTTATATTATTACAAAAATATGGTTTTATATATAATAATAATTTTATATATAATAATAATAATTTTATTATAATAAAAATCTCCAATCTATCCTCTTATATTTCTTTAAAAACATATAAAAAACATATAAAAAGATTGTATGCATATCACATTTTTTTCGTTCTAATAACTTATTTAATACAATTGCATTATAAAAAATTTCTTTAATTTAGTGTTGACTTTTATTTTTCATGGTATGGTTAAAAAGATTTTTTTTTGCTCTAGCGAAGAATAACATCTTCTGTAAAAAAATATTTCTAAACGGACGCATGCATGTGTTTACTAACATGTGTTTAATAACATAAATACAAGATTTTGTTACTTTCTAGAGATAATCGGATTTTCCACATCGGATCATGACTAAGACATCAAAACTATGTCATTTTTGACAGTCCAACTCAGCAGGAGGTACGATTTCTTTTAGTAGAAAAACGGTCGGTTAGTCTCGAAAGAGCGTTTTCTGTTATGTTACTCTTAAAAATGCAATCTATATTTTATTTTTATAAATTTTCATTTTAATAATGTTTATACATCTGTAAATGACAGATAATCTAGTATCAAACATTAAAGACTTTGAAGTTATTTATTGTGAATGGATTTAATCCCTTTAAAAATTATAAGTCATATTCTTCTTCCTAAGAAACCGATCATAATGACGTAAGAAAATTCAATGTTCATTGTTTCTCAACATCATGCTTTATGCAAAATATATTTAATAATTTCTCTATAATTCTACGAGAAATTTATAATAACATTCATTAATTAATTTCTTTAGGCATAAATTTTTTAAATTAGAAAAAAATGATTTAATCGTTCGTTTAATTTTATTCAATTCAAATCCATAACAATGACATATAAATGAACAAATAATTATAGGTGGATAAACAGAAAAAGAAAAAATTTAAAAATAACAAGAATATTATGTAGTAAATATATTATTCGTTTTTCTTTTGTCAGCAATGTTAGAATAAGTATACTTAACTTACATGTTTGTATATGCGTCCGTGTTGAAAAAATTAAAGAATCTTAACGCTTATCCTAAATAAATATGTTAGAACAAAATCATATTTTAAATACATAGGCCAATATTTACGATCCGTTCTTTTTTCAAGATAAAGTAATACTCTAAGATATTATTACAACTCTGACATCTTTGATGACTGTATTTAAAATAGTCTTAAATATATGTGTGAACAGACTGTACCAATTAAAGAAAATGATTAATATTTATTTACTCGTTGTTATGTTAAAGCTTTAGATTTAGACATAAAATTTTGCGATGATAGTAAAATCGTTTTCTGGATAAAATCCAAGCGCTGCAAACATGGAAAACCTGATCTATACAAATCATCTTTACCAAGGAATATGGTCTGTCAACCTGTTTTGACATTCGACATTCAGAAGAGTGACATGGCGTGAAAAGAAAAACGCAAACACACGTTTATACCTGCTCGACTACGGCGGGCGTATCGAAAGCGGGTTAACCCAACACAGGATATAGGATTTAACGATTAACTCATGGCAAGGTATACGAATTTCACCGTGATTCTTTCTCGCGACTTGTGCGATTATCAAGTCAGATAATGGATTTTCTAAATTTATTGTTTTAAGAATCGCCTTAGAATAAATTTTATGAAAAAGAATTTCTATACGCATTTGTTTTAGTTCCTTGAATTAAATTAACACGACTTTACATTCGCGTATTTTGCTTAACTCGTAAATGATCACAAAAGATATTTTACAACACTTAAAGATAAAATGTTACTTTATTGCCAAATTATCTTTCGTATTTATCGAGAATTTCTCACGATTACCTAACTAATAACATATAATTTTAATAAACAACATTAGTAGATAGAAATGTACTATGCGTTACAAGAAATTCTCGACAAAATGTTTTTTTACTCAAATTTATCGTTTACTTCGATATTAAAATCAACTACATTATTCAATTATTATTAAAATTCACTATATGTATAGCTATATGACGACGGGTAATATATAATGAGAATCGGGAACACCAGTTTCTCTTCAGGCACAAAAAATCAACAGGGTTCGACATTATCGCTTCACCAGGTGAGACTCTCCAGATTTCCATTTTCGCCGGTACCACGAGCGTGGCGAATCCGTTGGAAACGACACGCTCGAAAACGCGCCATCAAACGCGCCCGTGAAGCGTTTTTGCCGCTAACACGGAATGTATTAGCGTGCGGCTTTTATCGAAGTATGGAATAAAAAAAGGTGAAAAGAGCGAAGCCACGGGCGGGAAAAATTGAAAGAGCAAAATGGAAAGTCCTCGTATAACAGATGGAAGCGAGAAAAACAACCAAAGAAAAAGAAAATGGAAAGAACTGAAGCTTGCACATATTACACTTGCTATACATAGTCATTATATATGGCGAATTCAAATAAATATAATTTAATTAACACATTTAATTAACACTACAAAGTAGCACGTGAGCGCGAGCAAAATACTGTTGTACTCTCGATTCAATTAAAAAGTATGATAGCATACGTGTAGTGCAAGAGAAAATTGATAAATCGCATAAAGATTGAAAATTTGAGATGAAACTTGTTAATTTTCTGACCTCCGTCGTTCACGATAATCACGATCTGTACAATATTTTTTTTATCGTGTCCATAATTAATCAGATTCGCCTTAAGTACAAGCAATTAAGACAAGATGTAAGTTGTACTCCGCAATGTTTATATCGCCACGCCGAGACGAAAGTCAAAGTTTCCGTTTTCTCAATCGAAACCAGCTTCCTTTATTGCATCGAAGAGATCAAATATTTGAGAACGTTGCCACTCAATGGCGATTTGCATGTGAATGTGGCAGCCAGCGCGTCGTCGACGATATTCTCAGCCTCCCGACGTGGCTCGCGGCTGTGAAAGGGTCAAAGAAGTCGACGGACATTCGTTCGAAATTCATACGCATAAAAGGAATCGGGGATCACATCTTGGGAACACATCGTGCGATTGACGCGAAGACTTGAGAAGCATCATCGTAAGAAATCCGAAGATCGCGACTCGTAAAATGACAGTCGTCTCTCGCCATTCAAGATGTTAATACTGTCGCATCGTATAATGCGGTATATTTTTTACAGACAATTATTTTATTCAGAAATAATCAGTATATCAGTTCGAATAAACGAGCATGAGACACTCGCGTTAATTAGCGCAAAGAGAAGTCTTAAATTAACGCGTGTGTTCGTATTGCACAAAGTAAAATCGGTAATACGGTCTCATTGCAGAGCTCGTGCTATATAAAGTTTTAAATTGCCGTGAGAACGATGAAAGATGCCCGGAGAAGAATGGTAATTCGACGACATCTGTTAGATTGACCGAGATCGATGGCCATTGGCACGATTGTGCGTGTCCTTCGTGCATGCGCTCCGCTCTGCGCATACCGATGACCGCACGGCCACGGGAAAGAGCCAGTAATTGCGGGGATGACATTTCTCTCCGTTTTAATCAACCGGAGAAACTTTTTATATCATTGTGTCGACGGCAGCGCAAAATCATCCACGGACTGCAGCGAGAGACGCACGGCGAATCGGCTGCTCGTTGAGATTTCACCCGTCATGCCACGCTTTAACGTCGTTATTCCTCGGGCTCGGGTTATAATTCGCGGGCGTGCCGTCCTAACGTACATCTCATCTCATTATTATAAAGTTCCGCGTGGCATCATAGTACCCGCAATATTGTTTTGCCGCTTTGCGACCAACGTGCTCGCATTTAATTGGAAATTTTAATGCGCTATGCGCGCAACGCTATGCGCAATAGCTGGAAATTTGTATACGTTAACATGACTGAGATCGAGTCGATTAATATCGCTGCGACGTGCATTAAGCGCATTTACGCGTTGTTGACGAATGGAGGCCAATATTCGCCTCTCTACCCGCGAGAAATAATTTCCGCGTCCGATTTCTCGCGCATTATCCATGTTTCGAATGCAGCCGCACGAACCGAGGGATGTTATTGCCTGTATACTTTGTAATTCTTGTTCGCGAGCGAGCTCATCCGCAGGCAGGGCCCAACGAAATTGCCATGCCAAAAACCGAGGCCGAATTATCCTCTCTATGGAAATAGAGCGAGAACCACTTCGTCGTGATTTCACTTGTCACGCCATCGAGATATCGCTTTCTTCTCGCAACGAGAGCCGCGCAGAAACAACCTTCATACTAAGTTAACGTATCATTCCCGATACGACGGCGCGATAGTGACTTCAAGTTCCCACGCCTGAATACGCGGTTCTTCGAAATATCAGATTAGTCGAGAGATTTTTTTCGATTCTCGCAAAGTGAACCGACAAAGCGAGCTTTCGTATTATCTGTACTGAAACTTTTGGTTTCCAACAAATCGTGATGAATTTTATATAGCAAAATCACAATTATATTTTTATGATAAAAATATTATATTTGACAGTGCTTTGATATTTTATTATAAATTATAATTAAATATCGTTCGCTTTATCTTTTTAAGGCCTGTCGAGAGACGTTACATTTTCTATGCGCGAAAGGATAGAAATGGACGACAGATAAATGTGTAAGAAAAATAATCCCAATTCCCGACGAAAATCATAAATTTGGTGATCCTTTCGGGCTGCAATCCGAAGCGGATATCCTCAAGTTGAGAGCCACTCGGCGACGTGTGTGGTCCGTTCTGGCGGCGAGGTGCCGACACTCGAAGCTTCCCCCTCTTCTTTAGTCGTCGTCGTCTTCTTCTTCTTCTTCTTCTTCTTCTTCAGCTTCTTCCTCTTCTTTCTTCCTCGTCACATCTTTTTTTCTCGTTTTCTCCGCTCCTTCATTGTTAACCTCGCTCTTCCACCCTTTCTACCCTCGTGGCATCTCACTTCATCCCGCGGCGCGAACGACATCAGGTCCTTTTCCCTCCTTTGTGCCCTGCCTTCCTTTTTTCCCTCGTTCTTCGCTCACCGCCTCGTCTCGCGTGCGCGCGCGCGCGCGCGCGCGCGAGCAAGCGAGTGCGAGCGCGTCATTATACACCGCCGCTCGGCACGAATCTACTTTAGGAGGCCTCGCCGTGTCCTCCTCCGATACTTCACCGAGGACATGCTACCCTCTCTAGCCCTCCCATTGGCTCGGCTTATTACCAGCTCGTCTAATACCGTCCTCCTTCCTCTCGTTAGCCTCGCTTCGTTTGTACGCTCAGGTGCTCTCGCATCGTCTCGTATCTACGCCGCGCGCGCTTCGCGGACGAGACCGGCTTCTGGATTGCTAATCCAACGCACAAGCCAGCACCGGAGAGTGTTTTCTGGATACTGAAATGGTGCCGAAGAAAATAATTAGCTGCCCGAGCGAAGCGATCGTGGCTGACGAGTGCGCCGCGTATCTTGTTTCGCCTTCTCGGAACGTTCGCCGTAAACGCGCGGCCAACTAGCAATCGTGCCGATTTTGTCACGTTATTACAAATCGATCCGGACTGGAAAAAAAAAAAAAACAAGTTGCAGTTTTTGCTGGAAGAAATACATTCAGGGCATTGTGATGTCGCAATACTTTTGTGGACGTGTTATGACAGAATATCTGAATACATAAATAATGAAGATGTATCAACTTTGTACTGTTGTGGGAAGATATATTGGCGCTGAAAAATATAGCCTTGCAACTATTGTAAAATTCTTTGATATGATTAATTTATTACATTTAAATCTAGTGATGGACTAAAGATAGGACGAAAAGTTATCGTTATTGTTATCTAGACTCGGATACTGCAACAATGAAATATATTAGCTTATCGGAATACAGAATATCTGCAAAATATCAAGATATCATAATAATAAAATAATAGGATAAAATAATAGGATAAGTAATAGAATAAAATAAGGAGATATTCTGGATATTGCAATAATAAATCATCAGAATAAAATTTCATATCCCCTCTATCTTCTCACGAATTCCTGCGGTTGTCAGCGAAAAAATCGTTCGAGAGAAGCGCAACGCATACGAACAGGATCCGCATCTCCCGCCAATCTCCCGCCAACTCCTTTCTCTCCCTTTGCGCGAATTCGTTCGCCTGTCGTTACGTCACGCTACCGTGGCGTAACAAGGTGTAGTTTTTACGGGCTCGCAACATAATTAACCGCTCGTTTGCATAGATCCGCAACAGCGAGCCCGAACGTCAAAACATGAATGTACATCCGCTCGTTCGAGGACGCAGCCGGCCTTATTAGAACGAATACGCGCTCTCGCTTCTGTTATTTCTCACTTTTTAAAAGATTTTTAACCCGTGCATATTATAGATGCTGCACTCAGATCGCGTGAAATTATCCTATTACTTATTTAAAAAATTGGAAAAATTATTAATAATAATGATTATACAAATTTTTACAATTATGATGCGCATTCACGAAAATAATTTATTCCATATTTTTCATTTTTTTTTTCCATGTAAAACGGCACATTATGTAAAAAATGCAACTTCGATATTTCACGAAAAACGAAATCGAATAAATTGAATGACCGGATGACGGGGCGTAACAAACAATGCGAGTTGGGGGAACACGTCGATACCGGAACGTGAAATCGTGGTCGGAGCATTCGCAATCACCAGCACTAGAGGTGCGGATCGAGTTAATATTTTCCCGGACAGTTGCAGCGAGGGGACCGGTCGTTGTGGAAAGGGAAAACAAATCACGGCGCGTGTCTGGCATACCAGACCCTTCGTAGGTCGCACCCTTATGTAAAACGTCTAAGTGGCTCTTTCGTAGCGCGCCAAAACGACGAAAATATTTGTCATCGTATCACCCTAAAATCAAATTGAATTCGTGTCTCCGCTTGAATATTCCTATCACATTAAAGTCATAATTAAACATACATTTTTATATACATTTTATTTCTCGCGACAGATAAAGATGCGAAATACAGTAAACTGCGTGTCCCAATCAGCAATAATTTCAATTTACTTATTTTTATTGGTAGCAAGATTATTGTCTGACTTTTTTGTTTTAATTTAAATTTAAAGCTAATAAAGGGTGCAAAGAATATTTTTAAAAAAATCACACAAGCATAGAGACTGAAAAAATTATAATTTGCTTTTAATGCACATTCTATCTTTATTGAAATAGTTTGCACTTAATGCTTAAAGTTATCTTTGAAATGTGCTATTCTTTTAATAGAACATCTTTTAATTGCTTATATTAATAATATTAGAGAAAGAAATTTTCTTTTCATTCCACTTTCCAAAATTACCTTCTATTCTTCAAAACTTTCTTTCCTGATCAACACAATCGCTTGATTTAAACATCAACATTCACATTAGTAATTTTAAAGAGTAAAGTGAAAAACAGACTTTTTTCTTTCAATATTTTTTAAGCAATTAGAAGATGTTCTGCTAGAAGAACGGTGTATAATATTACATTGTAGTACAATAGCTATTACACTATTCAAGTACTTGACTTTATTCTAACCAAAATAGCACTTGTATTTGAAGACAAAGGCCAACTTTTAATTAATAAAAAAAACAAGACAGTATGATTCTCATGTATTCACATTATTTTGTCTATGCTCTGTACTTATATCTTTTTGTTATCTTAGAATTCTAAAACTCGACAAATTTAATATTCTATAAATTATCATCTCACAGTACAACGCCAATTCCAAGCAAATTCCGGCAAAGTGCTTTTCCATCGATCTTTCACCCTCTGACCGAACTTATCCATCAAGTGAATCTCAGGAATACGCGGTCCATAAGTTCATTTCAAAATGAAAAATTCGGGGCCGAGTATCGATATGGCCCAGTCTGGAAGCCCGAAAAAAATGATACCTGTCAGAGCGAGGATTTTTTTCGGAACTTCAGGTGGTCCCGTTCACTCCTCAAGGAGCAAGCTCGGTTGATCTGCAGCTCATTATATTCGTAATAAACGCGCGGCAGGCGGCGGTGCCCGGAGCAACGGCAATTATCCGGATTGCTGTAATGTCAGTGATTAAAAAAACCTAATGAGATATCATTAGAATAGGCGGCCGATCTTTCGCGTCTTCTTGCGCGGTTTGAAATTCCAGTAGCGACGCCGCACCGCTTAAAACGAAGTATGGGAGCGAGTTCGCCCGCATAATTATGGTGGACCGTGATGAGGCCACGGGGGGAAAGCCCGTGTAGTAGTTATATCCAACGCTGACATCGCGGAATATTTTAAAACGCGAAAGCAATGGCATTCGCGTATTCTCCTGACTTGCGAAAACGGGACAAGCACGCGACTCGAATTAACCAATTTTGAGCTCCCTTTGCCTCTGCGATTTCGAGACGTTCTCAGCTATGATAAGTGGATTGATATTACCCTACATTATTTCCTCATTTTTCATACTAGGAGTTCCTATCCTATAAAAAACATTCTAGGAACAATTATATATAATTATCTTTTATTATTGATAGAGATAGAGACTCATATTCGAAACGTACTTACACAATGTTAGCGTGCATTTAGCATATAGTTTACGTTACATATATTATAGAATTTCAGAAATAAAAGTACATTCTGAATACGAGTCAGAATCTTCCATACATATTTGTCCAAAATAAGAGAACAATATATATTACTATACAACAATAAATTATAAATTACTTTAAATACGAAGCGTCACTACGATCTGAATGTTAAGATGTTGATGAACTATTATATATAAATTCATATAAATTCCAATCTTATTATATATAAATAAATTATTTTAGTTCACAGTTCCTATATCATTACGCACTTTCGCTATCCAATATCCAGGCAACGATATGATCCCGATTCGCAGTAGGCACCTATTTATGTAAGAGGGGTTGAAAATTTGTTAGGGTGTCGCGTGACATAAGCCAAGAGACAGCTTACCGAGATAAGCCATGTCGCCGGGCCGATTCTAGTTTTCATAGAGCGACCCCTTGTCGACAGCATCGCCTCGGGTTGGCAGTTCCTTAAGTACACGTGTCATGTCGGGTACCTTACGTATGATACAGTTATATATGATTAATATACGAGCGAACAGAGAGAGAGAGAGAGAGAGAGGCAGCCATTGATATTTCATAATCTGTGTACGCACCTCATCTAAATAACCTGTCATTGTTATCGAGCGATATATTTAGTGAGTCTTTTTTCTGTGAACTTTGACAAGATCTCAACAATGATTTCTCAACTTTTCAATAATATACAAGTTGCTCCAAATTACAATTTCGATTTTAATATTGTTTTAAGTGATTACTTTGAGCAAATTATCTTATTTCGATATTTTTTAAATTTTTATATGAATATACGGAAAGAACAATTTTACTGAAAAAAATGTAGATAGGTTACAGATTTAAAAATAACTTTGTTGGATCACATATCACACAACACAAAATAGTTATATAGGACGTTAAAGCATAGTAAGCAATGTTACAAAAGTTTTAACATCTGTCTTGAACGTTCCACATCATTATTTTTATGGTGCAACAAAATTATTTTATGATCTATATTTAGCTAAATTTTTTAATATTTTAACAAAACCGTATAATATTGTTTTCGTATATATTTTTTTGCAATTAGTTTTCTCTCTCTCTCTCTCTCTTTCTCTCTCTCTCTTTCTCTCAAATTACATATTAAAATTTTTTAAAGATTTTCTTAAAATTACAAACACACACCGACTGATTCAAAAGTAGTAGTATACATGCCCGTTTCTTCTTTCTTAAAGTTTTAAACGATTCTTTCAATTACCAAAATTCTCGCAGGACGATTCGTCATGTATCTTATAACTTAGACAGGAGAAATTTCACATTGAATTTAAGTAATTATACAAAGACAGGATTAACTGCTTCGTGGAATTTTATTTCGCACCTTCGTCGTTCGCCTGGATTAGCGATTTCGCCCAACGCGCAGTGGTGAGAAACAAACGCGATGGGAAGCCCTCGCTGGCACGCTCTACACGCGCGTGCATGCTTACACCGCGTGTGCGTGTACAAGGCCATGGGCGCCCCCAGAATTCAATTTTCAGCTTGATTTGTCAGGCCGTCACTGCCAAGAGGAACTCTCGGAGCCTATTTCGCGCCGCTCGGCTCGCACTGGCAGCTCTCACCAACCAAGCAGATTCTTTCGTTTCGCTTTTTACGGCCAACCCGTGAAAGTCTAAGAAGAAGAGGAAAGGAGATGGGATTACTACGAAGAATAAGAAAAATCGATGAGCTCGTGAAAAATCATGACACGATTGTACGTTATAGAATTTGTAATTTTTTTTAAATGAATCTTTTGACGTACTGCAATGTAACAAAAGCCTTTCAAAAAGCCACATAGTTTATTAGTTAACTAACTGATCATTAAAGTATCAAAAAAAGTATCACTCTGTGATTTAACATGCCTTTAACTTTTTAGGAAAAACTCTAAAAATAAATTGGCAGTTTGGCATCACATCAAAAGTCATTATTTATCACGATGTAACCTTATAAATTTTATTCTCT
>Ga0157364_1004272_pt1 | contig 14220 bp, 2 predicted proteins | sample AttsexASBM2_FD_111476 | JGI IMG/M metagenome (GOLD analysis project Ga0157364, IMG submission 111476) | Fungus gardens microbial communities from leaf cutter ant in Ribeirão Preto, State of São Paulo, Brazil - Atta sexdens ASBM2 | ecosystem: Host-associated > Fungi > Mycelium > Unclassified ... | reverse complement strand
CTACAGTAACGTAGAGAAAGACTTAATAATTTGTCCACAAATGAGTGTATTATTCGCAAGTATTTTCTGCAAATGTTTTCTGTGAGTGTCCTGTGCAAGAAAAGTGGAAGGAAGAAATCAGACAATCTTGCCGTTCTAAGAGAAAGAAATCTCATCGGAGCAACTTTCAGGAGAGTATAATTTCTTATTTTAAAATTAATCGTTTTTACTTATTTATTCAGACTATTTTATTTCGATAGTTTATAAGTAATTAGAGAAAGAAAAAACAATTAAAACCTGATGAAAATTTACTAGTGTAAAAATTTTTTTATAAAATGTATAATTACTAACTAAATATTTAATAAAAAACAAATAACAAACTCAGCATAAATATTATCTTGTAAAAAAATTGATTGTTTTGAACGCTGCACTATTTTAATATAAATCTTATGTTTGTATACAGAATCATAGTAGCTACGTAAATGACAACTCCGCCCGTTGCGCATCGGTTGGTAAGTAACTTTTATTTTTATATAGATAACAGATGTATAAAAAAAATTATAAGATATCCAATACACATACATACAAATATATATGTCTTCTTACTATACTTATATAATAACAAAATAAAAATCTCTGGACAAGAATATATACAATATTTCATAGATTTATTGTCTTAAAATAGACAGATTAAAACAGATTAGAGAAAATATTAGAAACACTATAAGGATATAATGCATTAAGATTCGAATTTAATATATTTAAGTAATATATTTAATAAATTAATTTTAACTGCATTATAATAACGCATTATTATAATATAATTAATAACTACATTATAATAATAATTTAAATTTTCAATTTTGTTTACAGATATCAAATATTAATCAACATTTTTATTAAAAAATTTCATTATTCGTTATTAATTTAATATTATACAATGGCCTTTTCGCGACGCGTTCCTATACTTCGCGCATCAAAGAAGCTAAACTAAAACTTTTATGCTTATTTGCCGGCAATAATTATCTGGCAACAGAAAGAGCTCGTCTTCTTCTTTTCAAGTTCTACCAAAATAATATCAAATTTTGGCCAGAAGCAATGAAAAGCAGATTCAACATCTGATCAGAAAATCGAAGAAAGTTATGTCAATAATAACTAAAATGAATACGGAATGTAATTTTAAAGTAAAATAAAGAAAGAAAAGATATGAAGCGATATGTAAAGTTACAAGATATTTTTCTGTAAATCTATGCAATTTGCACACACAAGTGATAAGATATTATGTTATCCTATATTTTCCAAAGTAAGTCGCATTATGACATCTCGGGTGATATCTCGCAGATAGGATGATCCACTCGTTGAATCAACACATAGGATTTGTCATAAATAGTTAATATCCGCAGTTATAATTATTCGATATATTAGTAAAGATACAAAGAGAGAAATACGAGGATAAATTCATAACTCATTTAACAACTCGGGTAAAATTATTTACACAACTGTGTAAAAATATTATTTAGGAAAATTGTATAATAATTCAATAACTAAAATGATAGTTTAAGTAACTATGTAATAAACTGAAATTAACTAACAATAACACAAATTTTCATACAATTTTAATATAATTAAAAAATTCTTGCTTGATAATTTAGTGATTATTATTATTAGACATTATCGTCAATAATTACAAAAAAAATTATTACTTTACATTTAAAATTATTAAAAAATTTTACGAATAATATTTATTAAAATTTTTTAAAACTAATTAGAATTATCAAAATCTTTTTGAAATTGAAATCTTTTTACGTTCAAATATAAATCTCGCGAAATTGACATTCGTATTTTGAGATTATATAAAATGATGAATATAAAATTATTCTATATAAACTATATAAAATTTGGATTTTAAATTTATTGCTTATTATTATTAATCAAAATTCGCACAAATGAAAAAATTTATCTCAATCCAATTATTATTTTGCAAATTTCACAAATTTCGCATCGCATCGAAAATTCGTCAAATGATTTCTTAAATTACTCTCCGCGATAAGTTTATTTATTAAAAACAATTGCAAATATTATGTTCTTATAGACACAGGATCGTTGCCTTAACGTTAGATAAATACAAGCAAATGTGTGGTGCGCATCGATGTAATATCATAATAATTTCTTTTAGTGAAGAATTATTTCTTGTCGATTCTCGTGGAATCAATTAACGATACTTAGTTCGATGCCGCGTTGAAAATTGAAGATTTCTATTGCAGGATCGAAATTCAATATGAGTTTTTTCGGCAATTCCCAAGAGTAATGCCTGTTCAGCAATGAGTCGTCAACAATGACAATTATCAATTTTTTAAATCACAAAACGATTAGTATATCTTATGAAAGAAAAAGTTTCAGATTTTTCTTCTCATAAAATATTTTTTAAAAATTGTTTACATATATATGATTTTATAATAAAATACATGCTCAAACGATAATGATACTCAATTCACTTCGTAAAAAAAACATTCCATCCATGTCTCTTTGTAACTAAAAAAAATGTTATTTATTAATGAAAAAACATATTTATTCGTATGAATTTTGATTGATATTTATTACGAAATAATGGTAGAAATATTACGAAAAGATACAGGAAAATTATATAATATTTCATTATATAAAAATTTAGAAAAAAGATGTTGACTCTCTTGTTGCTGCTATCAGGAGTCCAGAAGATTCATTTCCTTCTGCAATTGATTTTTAATAATCAATCAATCGCTTTTTTTCTTAAATTGATCCACGAATTGGAACACGACAGAACATCATGAAATTTGCTTTCTGCTTTCAAGATCGTTTTTTTTTGTGTCAGATACTAATCGGTATGCCATTCGACGGAGGGACCTTGACCTAATCAAATCATTGGGTGATTTCAAATCAATTTATTGAATGCGGCAGTAACAGTCGGTTTTATCTCCAAATTTTTAAGGTTTATGACTATATAAGATTAAAGCGAACATTAAAAATTTGGAGATAAAACCGACTGTTAATATTCGCAAAATGAAATTTAATTTTATTCTCGATAAAGACTCTTTAATCACATATGTATAATATTTATTAACGTCTTTATTTAACATGAGAAGCATCAAGACAATAATATGCTTCGTATTTGACAATAATATGCTCATTCGATATTGAATGTATTCTGCAAATTATGTTAAATATTCACAAAAAGAATTTTTATATTTATACATATATTTGTATTATACGAATAAATAATTGTTACAATCAAACATGTCATTATTTTTTGGACGCATTATTGTCTTGATGTCTCTTGTGTCAAATAAAGGCATTACCATTAAATAATAAATATTACACACACATATATGTGAAAGAATCGTAACGATTTTTATCGTGAATAATTTTTCATCGATTTAATATACCTTCAATGAAATGAAAAATTCTCATTGCAAATCTAAAATTCAACTAAATTATCTTAAATTAAATGATTATATTTTATTACTTTATTATTTATCCTTAACTTTTGATTTTGTAGAAGAAATCGTATAATAAGATACAATAAGGCTATGGATTTTATCAGTTTGAAACAAATTTTTACTGAATTATATATTATAGTTATACGATCAAAATATTTTTTTTAATTCAACCAAAAAAGAATATAAATCGAGATGCATTTAATCACGATAATATTCTCGATAAAAACGAAGCAACGAACGAAGCCTATATAAGAGAATAAAATTACTTATTCACTTTTTAAACAAATTATTATCAAAATAAAATCATATAAAAAATAATATACATCAAATAATGTGTAAGACTTTTTGATATACAATAGAAGGAATTTCAGTGATCAATTGAATGATCATTAGGTACTCAATCGATCGAACTGTTACAACGATAAAATAATCATGCCTTCATTAAACTAGACGATTCGCGCACTTAGCAGATATATGACCATGTTCCTTCATCCGCGCAAAGAAAATCCGTAATAGAAACAACGAAAGAGGCAAGAGATGAAGAAGGTTACTGGTAAGTGCACGATACGATTTAATAAAAGTAACACGGTTTCGCGGTAAGTACCTGTCGCAGCGTTGAATTTAAAGCACCACGGGATAGATCTATCCACGTGGGAAAAATGAGACTGCAAAAGCCGATTATTTTTGAAAGCGCCGTAAAAGAAAGTTTTCGAGATAACGAAACCTTTTTCGTAAATTACAATCGAGATGGCAATCGGGTAAGAAGAAAAAATAACGACACTATAGTTGTATAAAAAAAATAGATTTAAGTTGCTATCAAGCATAAGAAGTATAAGAAGTGTTTAAATATTATTATTAAATTGTAACAGATATAGATTTCAAATTTTGTAGACACATGTTCAGTTTTTACTGTCTGACCTTTTAGTGATAGATCTTCAAGATAAATTAGAGATAAAAGTTCTGATGCGAAAAATGTCAAGACAATAGCTTTTAAACGGAAGCTTGTGAATCACAGAATGCTGACAGTTCAGATAAATGGCAATTGTTTATACTAGTAAAAGATGAAATCCAAGGAACCAGAGATTTAAACATTTAAGATTATGCATAATGTATTGTAAAAATATGCTAGTATTTCAAGAATTCAAGGCAACATTATATCTAGATATTCAAAAGAGAAAATTATTTTGATTAAAAATCATTGATTAAATTATAAAAATCATTGATGAAAAAACAAGAAAAAACCAAAGTCACATACGAATCTAAAATAACGAGATTCATTTTAATTTCATTTTTTACAAAATAAAATTAAAAGAGTTGAAAAATCCAATATAACAAATGTATATAAATTTTATAAATGGAAATATCTTATATGTACATATGCAGATTCAATGTCTGTAATCACCTTTGTAAAAACGAATGTTTTACAAAAGACGACAAAAAAGATAAATTACTTCAACATAATATCAACAGTAGATTTTGTCAGCAACAAATATATATAATTAATTAGGATATATAAAACATAATTCGACTAATAAGTTAATATATAGTAAGTTAATATATAACGAATAACATTATAAGTAGGTAGTCTTGTATGTGTACCAAAGCTTATTAAATAAAGCTACATGTATTTATTTTGTGGTGTATTTACGACAATCTAAAAAATTTATTTTCTCTATTTGAGAAAATAAAAGTTCCTCACAATAGCAGCAGCATATATACGACGAACCTGAGAAATGCGTTTGTACGTTTGCTACACTCACTTAATGCTTCGTATGCAATATGTTTACTTGCATAGTGTACCATTAAAATAAATTGCGTTTATCAACTTTCTGCTTTAAACCACTGATTTCTCTGACACTGTCATATATCGCAGGTAATTCACGGACTTAATATTACAAAGCAAAAATAGAACTTTATTCAGTTTAGACAGATGCATTTTGTCATTTTGAAATTCATCATTTTCCGTTTCGTTTTGTAATGGATCTTTCTTTTTAATTATTTAAGAATTTCTTACATAAATCAACAAACACGCCAAAATAACAGAAGTCGTATAAAAGAATCTCGCGTATCTTAAAACATTATGAGAAAAATATTAATAAATATTTTCAATCAAATAGAAAAATAACAAGCGTATATATAAATATTATTAATTAATATTATTAATTAATGCCATCATACCTATATGTATATAAATTATTATAACAGATTTATAATTATTCAATTTAAGTTTTAAAATGTCATTAATATGTGTTAAAATAATTTAATTAAAAAAATAATGGTGTATAAATACAATTTAAAAACAAAATTAATTAAATTTAGGAAACATTTGTTGTACTGGATTTAAAGCGGATTTCTATTTCTGTATAGTTGAACATAACTTCAAGTTATCTATTTCAAAAAAGGAAATGTACATCAATATTTCAATGAATTGGGTTATTATGACGACAAGTCCTTTTTTCATGAAATATAGAAATAAAAAAAAGCAGATAAATTCTATTTACATGTATTGTTGCAATTCACCATGAAGAAAGAGAGAGTTTTCTTAGAAAACTAAGAAAGTCGAATGTGTTATAAAAAAAGAACTTTTCTACTGCAGCACAAAATCACCATTTCAACTATTCGTGTGATTCAAAATGCACAATTTATTCAAATATGCGGTTTGAGCCGATAAAACAACTGCAGTAAAAGCATTTAGATGTGATGACATTCGTAATGCTATCTCAAATTATTCGTAGAAATTTAAATCAGCGATTATCTAACAAAAGCTCTTCACAAATTAATCTTAGAAAAGAGTTTCGATGGTCGTTCTTAAAACGTTTTTGATTATTATAGTTTCTTGTAATTCTGTAATTATTATAGTAGAATACTATATTATAAAAAAAAATTGCATCTCTGAAATGAATCAACGATACCAGTAAGTTAAGACGGAAATAATATTTCAAGAGTGTTAAGAGGTAGAACTGCTTGCTTCTAGAAAAAGATCGCGGTGACAATTGAATTTATTCGTGTGTTCGTATATTGTAGTCAACGAAAAACAGCAAGCAATCTCGCACGAAGCCATAGTGCAAGACCTGTATTTCTGAAGTACTCACACATAAAGTTCACAAGAGAACTTCTGGAAAATTCACCTCGCATTCACCTTTAACATCTTTAACATCTTGTTCTTAAAACGTATAAGTTTTTGGACTTAATTTGGGAATAAAATCGGTTTTTAATCTGTATACTAAATGCAATAATGTCTTTTTATAATAACGGCATATGATTTCATATATAATGTCAAGAATATAGTTGTATCATAAGAATTAAATAAAAGCTAGATAAGTAATATATAAAGTCACATATAAGAAAAATATAAAATTCTCCATTTAATTTCAGAACATAGATTTGAAGAAATAATTAGTCTAAAAATATCGAAGAATAAACCGTTAAAATATATAGATTTAGAACATTATTAGGCTTACTTAGAAAAGAGAATGATGTATTATAATAAGCAGTATAAGATTACGTATTATTAGAGAATTAGTGGGCATAAGTAGGCATTGGTGTACACAATTTTGATTAGCAGTTTACTCCCTTGGTGTGTACCAACAAACTTTTTTAAATACTCTGTCATACTCTTTCATATAAAACCTTTTGTTTTTTGTGACAAGTAAATTAATTTTTTCAATTAAATAGTCGCAATAAAAAAAAACTAAAATAATATCTATTTAAAAATGCAATTAAATTGAAAATCGTTAAAATATTTCAAAATAACTTGTACGTATACTACCCTTGATATACCTGGATGTGAACCACTCACAAAATTATTTTAATTCTCTGAAACTCAATTTTCTTTTATTTTGTAAAACAAAAATACAATGTTTATAAAAAAATTTTTTATTTTTTCACTTCCCAAAATGGCTTTGCAATATATATATATATATATACGAAATAAATATACCCTTTAACCAAAATCACATTACTAATTTTTTTTAAAGTATCATATCTGAATAATTCTGTAAATTTTTAACTTTTAATTAAATTTGTTAAAAATTACAATATTTTTAAAGATTTTACTCGTTTTTTCTCTATTCATTAAACTCAAAAATTTTTTTTACAAACACTGTAATGAAATCTCAATCAAAACTTATTTGAATATATTCTATAAACCTTGAAATTGACCATAATTTTTCTCATATTGATTGGATTTTTTCAATCTCATTTTTTTAAAATGAGAATGTCAGTTATTTAAACACATTGCTCTGAGTGTGAATCATCCAGTGTGTCAAAAAGATAAAAAAAGAGTGTCAACGAAGAGTTAAGAGTTAATGATTATGTAGTACGATTTTTTCTATTAATATTCTATTTTTATTGAAATTATATGTGTAAATTACAATATATATATATATTGTAATCAGGAGTTTATACTAAGATATTTAATGATTTCGAATCCTCTCCCCCCTTTCTCCGATGTGTGCGTGCGTGCGTGTGTGCATATGGAGAGTTCAAGGATTTCGAAAACAATGATTATGCAATAATAGCATAAGTTGTTATTATATCCAGGTTTTCAATTAAAATAATAAATGTAAGAACAAAAACAAAAAGTATGTCACAATAATTTTAGTCAAGTATGCCGCAGCCAATTAAATAATAAGATATCTTCTTTAAAAAATATAAAAACGTTTCTATTTAAAAACGTAAAAGATGTCTTTAGAACAGTAAAATATAGCGCTTTTCAATTTTTTTATTCTTTTCATAAAATAATACGACATTAAAAGTACATTGTAAACATGACTCGTTTGTTTTCTCATCATCATAACTATAGTTCTCTTACACAATATATAATAATGTACACATATAAGTGAACAAAATAATTTAAATAAATTAATTTTAATAATATGAGGCTTTTATTATACTATTCAATAAATTTGAAGACTAATCTTCCTCGGTAATAATTTTTCTAAATGTCATATCTTTTATTACTTATAAATGTATATTTAAATAATCTTTGTGTTGAATTTTTATCGAATTAAATTTTCATTAATTTTTAATTTAATTCTAAAACTACATTTGAATGTAATTAAAACTTATAACTAACAAAATAAAAAAAAACACATCTATTTATGTTATCTTTATTTATCACTATTAGAGCTTAAATAGTTGAAAATTTTAATGTTCAACAATTCTGGAATTATATTCTAAAATTACATATTCATCAAAAAATCATAAATAAAATTAACTTATTAATTAACAAAAAATGCGGTTTCGAAATATATGATAATTTTAACTTTGTATATAAATATAATAATAAATTTTTAATAATAATTAATCGAGAGATAGATCACAATGCACTTATAATCTGTAATTACCGAACGTGTGATAACTTTTCTACAAATTGTTCTACAAATTTCTACAATGATTGTGGTGTTCGACTATTCTCGTTTTCAATTTTCTACCAACAATTCAATTTTGACCAACATAGGATGCACTGCAATCATTACAATTTATCTTATACATATACTACGTTCCTTTTAGACATATTAGGTACCGAATAATTCTTATAAACTTTTATAAATTGATTCAATTTATTTATACTGTTTCAGATGTAAAGTGCATTTTATGTACGTAGGTATATGTTATTATATTTTTCCTACAATAAATTTAGAAAAAATTATGATTCTATCATAGAGATTGATATCATCAATATAGATAATGACAAAAAAATTGTTCTGACAAACGTAACGCTTAGCCTGATTTGATATAATAAATGAATTATTTATCATGAGATTTGTCGATGACAGAATTGTTCCAACAGTAAGAAATGCCTGAAGTGATTTGCATTATAACTCGGTTACACGAAGCGTGTCGCTCTAGTTAAAGCTTTAAATATAGCCGAAATAGCGTGCGATACGTACGACGCATACTTGATTACCGCGATCGTTATTGCACGCTGTGCACGTTGTGGATACCATTAGTGATAACACTAAGAAATATTATATACATAAAGTATGACCTTTGCGTTTCTCTCGTACGAACAATTCAAAATGTTTTGATCTTAATTACACTTGTAATGACTATGCTATGTTTCTATAAAAAAAAAAAAGAATAAAACATCATACTGTAAAAATTTATTATTTTTATTTATTTTAAGAATTTTAAGCACGACCGTATGTGTGAATACATCAAATACGACAAAGAAGGCCAAGAATTTTTATTATTTTAATTCTTAGTCAATCATTTTTGTTAAATATTTTGAATAAAATATTTGTGAATCTCACGAATGAAAAACGTTTTAAATGCGTTTTATTAATTTTTTCAATTAATTGGCAGCAACTTGTTAAAATCCGGTTTAAATCTATTGTGCGCATCTAGTGCGCATAGATATCAATAATATCCATTTCGTATTGTTCGCATAGCAAAAGGTCGCTGAGAATGCACGTGAATAAATTCCATGTGCACCTTAATTGTTATCACAAAGCAATGCTCCAACAAAAACGTCGCACTATGACCTTTCACATTTTTCAATCTGGAAATAAAATCCGCAGATTTATCGGTACTATCACTATACGCAATACGCGTGTATGAGTTACAAAAACTTGTTATCTTATTCAAAAACAATTTTAATTTTGTTTATGCAATAATATAAAACGAAACATAAAACAAAAATTTAACTAAATAAAATCTATATATTACCTCAAATACATATTACCTCAAATAAATGCAATTAATCTCGCGGATTTATTTTCTATTAATTTTCTACTGTTTAAAACATGATCGAATAAAATCTAATGAACAATTCGCAATTATTGAATATATGTATGTATTAATTTAAAAGAAATTATTCACAATACTTGCTAATCATATTCTTTTCTTAATTTCCATAAATAATCAAAAGAATAAATAAACATAATATCTTCTTATGAAAATAACTCTTTCTTTAAATATAAATTATGTATGTAAGAAGTAGCCAATGAAATCAAATCATTTTTATTAAAATCAAAGTTAATCAATAGCATGTCATAGACTAGGTATATCAATACTATTATATATCATATTAAATGACGATTACGATAATGGCATTTTATTTTATTCTTATCCAATTGTTTACTTGCCTTTTTATGATGACCATCTGATTTGCTGTTAACAATCTTGTACAAATGTAATGACATCATAGAATGAAATATAGGTCTAAAAACTGGGATCTTAAGGATGATGGCTTCTGCCGTTTTTAAATATATAATATACAGCATACAAACAATCTCAAAGATCATTGTAACTTTAAATCAGACAGATAATAATCGAAATAAAAATAAGTAGATTAAGACTATATATAAGAGATTTATAATTAAATTTAATATTTAATTTGACTCGTAGCCCTTATTGTTGATTAGTTTTTATTATTATTGGACCATAATATCATTATTTTTATTTAAATTTATAATTAAATTAAATTAAATAATTCCAGTTAAATAACATTTCATAAACTTTATTCAATTTCGATTAAGTAGATTAATATAAATTTCAAGTTCACAAAAATTACGTACTCATAACAAGTCGTACAATTATACGACTTCAATCGCTAGCCATACCTAAGACAGCTGCTACACTGAGAGAAAATGCTGTTGATTCGATTAAAGTCTATATTGGGGATTGTCACTAACATAAGTGATTAATTCATGTGTATTTTTATTGATATAAAAGCCTTGATTATTGAAATAATAATTTATGCTATGTACTAAAACATAGTTTCCTACTCAACAACTTTAATATAGTTGTCTTAGTAACATAGTTTTCTTTAGATATATTAAATATGTTTGGATTATTTACAAATGTCAAAATTTACAATAATTATAATGATTTACGCGTGCGCACATGAAGCAGTTCCGTAACAAAATTCACGAACGGTTCACAATTGCATTAATAGATAATTACAATAAAATTTCTTGTATTTTAAATTCGCATTTTGATTGAATGCTGTTCTATATCCAAATGTTATTTTGAGCGTTTCTTTAAGTTTCTCTTTAAAATTCAGTTTCAATTCTATTAAAACAACGTAACAGATAATATTCTATCCTAATTCCAACCTTTTAAATTATTCCTTATTGTATTTTAACTTCGTCATCAAACTCTCTTTATACTTTCGTAATAACCATTATTCTTTCAAAACTCTGCTGCTGGTTATTAAAATGTTATTAAAATGTTCTTATTTCGAAATAACACTTCATTATTTAATACAAAATTAAAAAATTAACTAGATAAAGAGGTAAATTATAAAAACCACAATCGTAAGATGCAGCAATGTAACTTTCAAAAATTCTATGTCCCATATTCTATGTCCCATATTTTTTGCTATTTGTTCTACAAATTTCTCATAATATTTTGACTTTTCATTCTTAAAAAATATAATATATGCACTAATAATACTATCGTTCCTTTAAATTCATCTAAATTACTAGTATCTTTTAAATATCGTTTATTACGATCGTAATTTACATATCGTAAATTACTCTCTAAATCTGAATCAGTGGATAGTTACTAATTACCCAGTGGCATACTTTGCACTGATAATTGGTGAAGTTTAACTAAAAAGGAAGAATGTGTTTGAACATATGTAAAATACTGATATTTGCACGTTAATTTTAATCTTCCAATACCATATTCATTAAATTTAAGCACTAGAACAAGGTTAGTTAGATCATACAATAAAGATTAACTAGATTAGGGATCTCACATTTAATTCACTGATTACCAGTGGCATACTTGGCACTGATGTTAGTGATTATCCACTGATTCAAATTTAGAGTAACAAATATAATTATCGTACAATTAATCTATTAGAATTAATATTAGAATTAAGATCGAAAATCGCAAGAAAAATATTGCAAATCAATTTTTGCATCGATTTCTAAGAAAAGACATATGGCATTTGATACACTCTGTAAAATTCATATTGTATGAAATTTTTATATAATATGTAACACCGTTATGCTGCACACTATTATAGGTTCGCGTGTCACTCGAAACCGCGCCGCGCCCAGATAACGTAATAAAAGTTATCCGATTAAGTAACCTGGTTGCAAAAACCTTGACGCATAAAAAGAAATTAAAATCATCACGATACTTGATAAAAATCAGTGAGTATATTTCAAAAATAAAAAAATGTGTTCGCGCAGTTACGAAGCGAAAAAAAGATTAAAATTTGTTCTATATATATTTTCCTATAATAAGGAGGAGAGATCTTCCTCCTAGATAATTTTAGACAATGTAGCGTTGCCCAGTGAATAATTTATCCGCGACAAGTCTACCTCTTTTTATATTGCATTGTCTAATAGCGCGATGTATATTACTCGTTTATCTTCAAAAATTTTCGGATTGTTTATTAGATCATTGTATGTAATTATCCAATTATGACTAATTACAATGTAATTATCCGAATAAGAGTATTATTCGTTGTTCAATTTCATCTTACAAACATTATTAATCTTATTATTCTTATTATTATTATTGTTGTTAATAATTTTTAATTATTGCTATCATAGTATAATATGAGACCTAAAATATGTCTAATTGTATGTAAAACATAAACAAGAAGTTTAATTGTTTTTTAATTAAAAATATAAACAAGCAATAAAAAAAATTAAGTACTGAAATTTTAGAATATTATTAGAAATTAAACAAATACACAGCATCAATAGCAAAAAATCTATCAATATGTTATAATAAAATTATAATATTTTAGGAAATTTTGTTTACTTCCTAAATATTTTTTATAAATGTGTCACGTAATTAATAACATCTATATATTGAGCAAACCATACATAAAACTCTAACTCGATTACATACGATAATAATGCCGTTAACATATGATAATGCGACAAGCAATTTGTTTATCCATTATACATGAGAAATAAAATGTAAAACCAATAATGAATAATACAACAGATCATTTTGCTTCTTCATGTATGTAATCTTAAGGACCTAAATTTATAGCAAATTTGCAATGTAGGGGAAGCCCATGACAAAATGGACACCTTGGGCAAAGCGAATATCTTTTATTTTCGCTTATCTATCTGAGATTGCGCTATAAGTCTCTAGCAATTGAAGGAACTGACCAGCGACAATATGAAAGTACGAACAATGACATATGATTGCGTGTATTTGTGTTTAATAGAGACATATAGAAAATTAAATGTTTTCTTGCGATTTTTCCTTATGTACGTAGTTTATTTGTTATCTGTAATTGTTCTTTAATCAGTGTGAATAATTTTTTATAAGAATTCTGTAAATTCTGTAAATTCTTTAAATGTGTATTCGAGGTTAAAATTTTTCACTTGGCTTCAATTTATTCTAACCTTTCTAAATTCGCGCCAGGTAGATCCTTTGGGCAAAGTGGATGATCCATCCTCTTTACTCGGTATGATTACAATGAAAATGGGAATACGGAGGGACAGACAATCTTTCGAGTGGCACGTTTGTTTACATCATTCATTTCATTTTTATTTATTTTTTACCACAATACAGTATGATGATTTGTTTATGACTGATCCAATGCAGTCATTGCACTGTACTACATATAGAGGATTTGATAGCTACTTTTTGTGACAATTGCCAAAATTGATTCTAATTTTTCAAATTTCATTTGCATTATTGCTCGAGTGATCCATTCGCTTTATCCAGGGGAGTATCGGGTAAGTTACGAGTTATCGGGTAAAGTGAATGATTTCTCTTTTTTTAACTTAAAAACGACATATTAATGTTCAATTTTTTTTTCTTTTATTTCAAAGTT
>Ga0157364_1004271_pt1 | contig 14222 bp, 8 predicted proteins | sample AttsexASBM2_FD_111476 | JGI IMG/M metagenome (GOLD analysis project Ga0157364, IMG submission 111476) | Fungus gardens microbial communities from leaf cutter ant in Ribeirão Preto, State of São Paulo, Brazil - Atta sexdens ASBM2 | ecosystem: Host-associated > Fungi > Mycelium > Unclassified ... | reverse complement strand
CTGATTTGTAGAGAAGTAGAGCGTCAAGCGATTAGTAACTATCTGACACCATGCACCTGCTAAAATGTAGTGTTTTAGTGATGTGTACGTACAATCGGACCGCGGTAGAACAAACTGAATTTTCCGAAAGGAGCAGCTGCAATCCGACTGTTCTATTCCCGATGTCGGTCACGTAGATTTGATATCACGTATTAGGAACGTATAAGCACAATGCGAATGCACGTTCTCGCCTCTCGATAAACCATTTGTCCTATTCTTCGCGGAAGTACATCCGACAAGAGACGTCGACATTCGTCAAAGTGTCGTTAAGCAAGAAACGCTTGCTAGCAGCATGTCGCGAGTAACCGATGTAGGAAACAGATTCACAACTTGTGGAAGTTCTCCGTAAAAACGGGAAATTCTGCCAGTAGAATGCAAATAATGATTTTATATTATGAATTATGGAGACGTATTACGATGCTTATAAAGAAAATATATGTTTTAAGAAATTTAAATTATAATCGTATTATACATATAAATGAAAATAACTAAATAACTAAATAAAAAGGTTTAAAAGATAATATATCAGAAAGGATAATCATTGCAAAATTCTTTCTCATGAATAATTTTCAGAAATTGGATTATCATGTATAATATTAATGCATATCACTTAACTTATATACTGAAAAAAGTCTGCTTTGATAATAGCTACCAAATATTGATTAAAATAATTTCACTCAACATTCAGTTGATCTTATCAAAAATAATTTTATCTTTTTAAATATTTAATAATTATTACTAAACATATTATGTTTGGTAATACTTACTAAATATTTAAAAAAGTAAAATTATTTTTTAGTTATGTTCATCAAACATTTGATTGAAATTATTTCACTCGACATTTGATGGTTATTACCAGACTCTTAAACATCTTCACGTTGCAATTTTATTAAAACAACTAATAAAGGAGAATGTATCTTTTCATAAAAATAGAAGTACACTTTTTTCAGCTTTATTTTTTCAGCCTTGATACTGCAATATCTTTTTTTTTTCCCTCGTCAATCTACCATATTTAGATCCCATCCTTTTTTACGATTACGTAAAAATAACCAATCACGATTATTTTCTGCACGTTGGCGTACGTAATTTTGAGATACAGCGAAAAAAAATCGTTAAATTATACCCAAAGGAAGGATTTGCTACATGAGAGAGATCCATTCGATATACTCGGTCCGACAAATAGCTTGCGGTGTACATACGCACAGGTGGCTGTAAACACGTCGCCAGTTTACACGCGGCGATTGTCCGTGGCACTAAAATGATGCGTGAAACAAATGGGTGGCAGCAATGTAACGAGTGCGACCTGGTCGCGTCGCGCCAGTAAATTGCAACCACTTTAATTTCGCAGCTGCCTCTTTCGCGTCCCTCCGCTCCGTCTCTTGTATATTACTTACCCGGCGAAAAACATAAGAAGAAACCACGAGCCCGGCACAGCGAACACCAGTATCGCATCCTCCGCGTGCCGATCGCCAGCGATACGACATGGAATGCACGCGAGAATGAGCAGATTGCTGATCACGAATATCAACTTGGCCGGTTCGTGGCTCTGAAATGCAAATGCGCGCAGACGGAACGTTAGTGCGGCCTCATGCACTCTTGCAACGTTTCAGGAACGTCCGCAGGGGAATCGATATTTTCGTGCAATTTCGATACCTTCGTGTAACGAATGCGTTATCACGGCGACGCGACGACGCGCGACGCACAGAGTATTTGCTCGATGACATATCGAGGATAGATAAAGTATTTCATACGATTGTTTTAACAACTTTAAGACGATTTTTAAGATATTAATTTTTGAGAGAGATTTTTTAAAATTAAGATTTTAAAAAATTTGAAAAATTTATTTATTATATGTAATATATTTATATTATAAATTTCTCTAAAAAATATATATAAAATACATTTTATATCAAATTGTATGAGAAGGAGAAAAACATTTTTTTTCAAAAAGATTCGATGTTAAGCAATGGTCATGACGTTATGTTTAAAGAGCTGAACATTACATTTATCACAAATAAAATATTTTATTATTTATATATATATACACACATTGATTGGACAAATTAGATTGGATGTTGCGCGATGACGCAGCTTGTATAGGTGCGTGTTAACATTTTTGAACCGTCGTATTAATTACCCACAAATCGAAGCGGATACATGTACTTGCAATAATATATAATACAACGTTATAGCTTATATTTGATTGTATTGAATCAAACCGGCGAATGCGTGCTATATTGATCCTGTACAAGCAATAACCATCATGATATATGTATATACGTGTATATTCTCTCCTAATTGATAGATATGAATAGATAACCAATAGGCGTGCTAATGCGCCAATATTTGTATATTTTTGTGATATTTGTGAAACTTTTTGAATTGAAAAGTACATAATATAATTGTATTAATATAAATTAGTTAATTATAATAATAAATAACAATACGTTACATTATACATAATGTATATTACAAGATAAATTTGATTAGCTGTGATTAAAATAGAAAAATCTCTTAAAATAGAAAACAGAATAACATTGATAAAAAAAAATTTAATTGGAAGCTATACATAGTTTATAATCTGCTGGTGGAAAAATCCATCTTTACTATCGAGAACATATATCGAAACATCACCTCTACCAAAAATGCTTTTAACGCGATCTATCATTATCAACAATCTGTCCTGAGATTTATATGATACGAAAAAAATAGTATTGTTAAATTAAAAGTATTAAATTATATGATTATATTAACACTAACTTTCGTTATAAATTCGATTCATTATAAATTTAATACAAAAATGAGTTTGTCTTTTTATCTATATAATTTGATACAATTATATAACAAACAATATATCGTCTTCAATTATCTATAATATATCGTTTCTAATTACACAACCAATAAAGAAAAAAGATAAAAAGTACCCTTCATCAAATTGCTACCGCGTTGCTGTTGACGTTGTTATTATAATACCGCTATACGTAATGCTTCGATAATCATCGTTCTATCTTTCTCTTATTCTTCGAACTCATTAATGCATGAAAGATTAATACCACGAACGTACAACTTCCTTCGACAACCGTAGGATATCTTGGCGCATCCATAGATCCGTGATTCGTTACAGTTCACCAGCCTCAGGATTTACGCAACTGACTACACTTAGCCTAGCATTGCTGCACTGAAATTGCGCCGTTGAATATCGGCATTTGCGAACTAGCACGAAACAACGGGATATTTCATGATTGGGAGAAATGACGAAAATGCAGATGGAAAACCAGAGCATTTTATACATTTATTCAAAGATTTTTTTAATCTTATTATATAAAAAATTAATTATTTAGAAAAGAAATTCATTAACTTACAAAATTAAATTATAATTCTTTTAGAATTAATTTAATTTTCTACGTTTATATATACTTCGTTATAATTGTATCTAGAATTTTATGCAACTTTATGCAAAATAGCCTGAAAGAAAATTACACATCTCTGTATTTCTTTGAAATTACCATTTTTCTTTATAAAATCCCAGTGTGTTTTGTTCGACAAATCACACTTTAAAGTCTTAAATTTCATCTCTTATGTATCTTCAGTTTAATTATATTTCTGTTTAACAATGCGAAAATTAAAGAACTCCGTACTAATTAGAAAATTAAATCTCGGTTAGTTTTCACAGATAATGTACACTCTCAAAAATATCAGTGGATTTAACACTACGCGATGTCTATATAATTTTCACTGTGTTGGTAATACTAACATCAATATAGTGAAAATTATACATATAAACATCACATGGTATTAAATCAATATCGATATTTTTTAGAGTGTAGCTTATAACATGGTGAACAAAAGGCTTAGTAATGGATACTTTTTGAATTATGGCTTATCAAAGATATTTTGTATACATCATATTTCAAAAACTATCCATTATCGAGCCTTATATCTGTGACATCTTTGATTCACTATTGTACATTATAAGCTACATTATATGTGAAAACTAATTCATTTTGTTAGAATCCAATTTTTTATATACACTGAGAGAAATGATTTTGTTATAAGAACAAATCAAGAGAAAACAAATGTGGTATTTCGTTTTTAAAAAAACGATTGATTAGTTACTATTGCAAATTAATTATTTCTTATACATACATATATATATACAATATATAGAAGTCGTAGACACAGGATCTCAAATCGTAAGAAATTGATCGATTCTAGTCAAGTTTTCCCTATATTTGACTTGTGATTGATCAGTTTCCTACGATTTCTATGTAAACCTAAAGTCTATTCAAAAGATAGGTTAGCTTCTATTATTAGTAATTGATTGGTATAGCATACTAGCAGCACAATCACAAATCAAATTTGTTATTACATATTTATCGGTTACTTGGCTTATTAAATTGACAAAATCCTTTCTCTCAGTATAAATAGTGCGGATGCCTTTGTTAAAGTCCTTTGTTAAATCAGGATATCAGTATATCTATTCATATCTTCAGGTATATGATTTAACTAGATTTTCAAATTAATTGTAAACTCGGGATCCTAGATGGTGCCCTCGCGATTTCAAACGGTAAAACCTGAGGGTGAAGTTACCGCGGCGGGAAAAATGTCCAAGCCTACCAGTTGCTTCAGGAATGATAGCAGACCGACGTTGATCATTTCGCATCCCAGCTGCACCAGGATGTAATTCAGCACGCCCAGCACGGTGATGCACTCCGCCGCAGTGCGGACGACGTCCGTTATCTCCTCGGGCCACTGCAGCAGCACGGCCTCCATGTCCGCGGGCCTGAAGTACATGGCTAAGGACAGCGAGGCCAGGTGAAACACCAAGATAATCAATCGCTTCAGGAACTGCAACTTTTCAGTGGAGAATAGATGTCGGCGTATGCACCCACGGAACTTTCCGCATCGATTGGCCGGAATATAAGAGCAAAGTTTTACGAGCGGTAATATAGGGGCGAACTCGCGAAAATATCGCTGGTCCCGAGGCTGAACTCAGAGAGGCTTGGATATCAGTCGAGCGTTTGAAAAGATTGATTTATCTCGCATATATTTCGAATCGTTTATTCGAATCGTTATTGTATCTGTTTTTTCTCTAGATTCTATTTTCTTGGTAGTGAGAGCGATAATTTATGGATCGATAACCTCCGAGATTATTTCATTACGTGAAATACAATGAAAATAATTTTTCTCTTTTGCATCTAATATCATCATCGCGTCTGTTTCTTCATAAAATTACATCAGTTCCAAATATAGCGAAATTTAATAATTTGCGAAACGGCAGCTCGCGCTACGATATCATTGCCCGCGTTATCGCGCTACGCTCGTATTATTGCGCATAACCAGACGTAACTTTAACGTTGCGTCTTTTTGTTTTATCTTTTATCTCGCGTTATCGCAGCACTTGTTTGCAAAAGTTGTAATCGCACGCGTTTTGTTTAACGAATGAAAACATTTTAACGAGCCGCTCCAAGATTGATTCCGGTACGATCCGATAATAGGAAAATCATAGCCAAACGGACACAATAACACTGCATATTATGCGTTTACGTGCGGTTCGAGTGTGGCCGTGATTAGTGCCATAAATGGGACACGTTAGGTGAACGCGGTGCAGTTATAATATGTGCGATACGCGCCCGTCTGCCGAAGCCATCGGCGTACGTACGAAAGCTCGTTTGTGGTGCGATCGTAATTGCAATCAGTTTGCCCGTATAGCTTCGATAGCCATCGTTTCGAAATCACTGAGCCACCATGGATCCGCGACAGACTGACTTGAAATAACCGATGCAATTATACCGCCATCACCAGAAGCCTCATCGATGTCACTCGACCGACCGACTCGAGTGTTAATCGGTCCAAGTTACGATTCGACAGAGTAAGAGAAAGAGAGAAATCTCTAGTAAAACAGCGTGACAATATTAGTGAAATGAGACGCGCTTCTACGCTCGCATCTGCGATCTGTGAAATCGCGTGAAAATTTGATCTTCATTTTATCAATTTTGAATGAATGTTGCGTCATGCGTTATTTTCCTTCGTTAAATTTCCCAATCGTTTAAATCGCTTTAATCGCTTAATTCTTTCCCGAGTCATTTATGAAACTATCTAAAATAACGGTTTTAAAAGTTTCAGAAACTTCTATACTCTGATAAAAACTATGTTTGATGATATTACCCTGTCTCTTTCATAAGTGACCTAAGCAGCTTTGCGAAGTAACATGTTATTTATCGGCAATTGTCCAGATGGCTCATCTGTTGTCAACTACATAAAATATATAAAGTGAAAAAGCATCGCAACGTGAGCTGCTTTTACGATGTAAGCCGATCTTCTTCAAAGTGCTCGCGTAAAGATTTCCCAAAAATACGGTCTAGCGATGGAAATCTAAAATTGCCTCTTAACAAATAGAAATATTTTTGACTAGAAGATAGATGTAGAAAATAGATTTGCCGAAGGGATCAAGATTGATTTATTCTTTAGATGTTATTTAAGAAATTTGATTAAGGAGTTACTTAAAGAAAGTGACAAGCTTTTAGCAGAAAACAATTTTCGAACATCAAATAAACTCGATAAACGATTTTTGTCTCTACATTATTTAAATTGTTTATGTAATATTTAATAAAAAGATGTCATTTGAAAATTGCATTGGGAAAACCATATTCTATAGTATTTACATATTAAATATCTTAAGTTTTAACATAATACAAAGCACTACTATATTACGCAAAAATATACAAAGTATGAAAAAACGCAAAAATATAAAATTGAAGAACTAAAAGAATCAACTCTTTTCTTGATGCTTTGAGTTATGCACAGAATATAAAAAGAAAAGAAATCTCTCTTTGTTCGACGTAAGAATCAGTTATACTAATACATAATTCAAAGTTATAAACTCTGAATGAAGCTGTCATTGTTTTATGAAAGAAGAAAGAAAATCCTGTATATCATAATATATATCAAGTAATATTTCTGATGTTATTTATAAAATTTTCAAATTTTGATATAAATACTTTTCATCGAAATATTTTTATTCTCAAATATATTAATTATTTTTAAAAGAAGGAGGGCTACTACTTATTCTTTACATTTCGTACTTTATTTCGAAGCTGGATATGGTAGAAAAATTTGATATTCGGGGGAATACCAGTAAAAGATGAATTAATAAAAGATGAGGTGAGTGTGTATGCCTTGTGAGTCTATTGTTACAAAGAGGATCTCGAGTTGTCGAAGCAAAGTCAAGCACAAAACCGAAGAGATGATGAAAAACTTCAAAATATAGTAACGTCTTATAAGAATTATAATTCAGCGAGAAACGAACGAGAACGCCATCACGTGGACGCACTTACTCGCGCGAAGGTCTTCCATTTTTCCTCAAGTAATCGCTGAATAATACCACCGTCCAGCATGTCCAAGTGCTCCTCCTTCGTACCGTTCAGAATGATAAATAGCGCAGAGTTCCAGTCTGAAATAGAAATTCGGAGAGAGCCATTTGCGGTTAATGGAACATCGCTTTAGGGTTTGTGCCGCGATAATTATGGGTTTTGCATTAGTGTGAGCGTGCATATAGTGTGATGTATACAGGTGCAGGTGCGAGTAGGACTTTTCGGCATTTTCTCCCCCTCCGACAGAGGAACATCCGGCACGAAAGATTTCCGCTGCAGAGACGGAAATTTTCCATCTCCGCCATGTGTTATCGTCGTACGGTCAAAAGATAAATCCGCCACGCCATTAAGGTTTTGTTCGAAAATATTCAAAATCGCTAAAGAATAGTACGGCGTTTTCAAAAAATGCCAATTTATGTATCCGTATTTATGTATCAATATAACAAGCTGAACAATATCCGGACCATTTCATGGCGAGATGGTCGTTTAAATATTTGAATCACGATTACTGACTTTTAAACATTTTAGCCCGATCAATATAGTACACCTTTCGTCCTGCCAAATCGCATCATGCAATATTAAGTGCAACATTCATGTGCAACGTTACTGAGAGACTCGGTTGTGTATTGATCGCATGCATCTGTCGTCGCACTTTGCCCGGCTTTGGCGCGAGTGCTAAAGTAATTGGAACTTGGAGGATTGTATCCTCGGGAGTCCTTAATTACCGCTCGACACGAGCGAAGGTACGGTAGCTTGACCCGAAAAACATCGTTTCCCGGATAGGAAACGTCTAAAGTGAGCGCTATTATTTTAGTTATTATTTCGCTATTTTTATATTTATTAATATTGATTTTATTTCTATTAAAATAAAATTTTGGGAGTATGTGAAAAAAAAAGAAGAAGATTTGAATAGATCTTAAGGTAGAATTCTAAATTTCAATAATGAAAATCATATCAACATATGTTGTAGCAAATATTATAGCATTATACTGATTGAGATTCTCAAACGATTATAGGTTTATAATTTAAGGAGTGTAATTCGGATGTCAGATAAGTCAAGCGATAAAACGGATCAGATGTTAATGTCAAATTCTCGATCATCTGATTCTCAATCTTGCACGACGACCGTTGACCTCTTGACTCCAAACCGGTTGGAGTATCCACGGTGAAGTTACTAACGCGTGTCCGTTACCGCATCACGTAATTATATCTGACTTTGGAACACAGAGCCATGATAGTTTTCCCCAACCTTTCTCCTACAGTATATTCTCGGCCACTACTAACCTCCGACCGGACATTGAACCGAATTAAATAACAAATACCACTTTGAGCGTCTCATTTTTTACGATCGGTAGTAATTATTTCGGAGGATTAGTCATGAAATTAATGAGAAAAAATACTTTCGAAGTATACTTAGAAATGTGATGCTATAATTTATAAATCCATGGGGGCGTTCCGAGTTACGCATGAAGCGCATGATATATGCATTATTTTGTTTTTGTTGTTCACAAAATAATTAAGAATAAAACGATACATCATGTGTTTCATGCTTTTCATGCTTTCAACTCGGAACGCATTCATGATTTATAAATTATACGCACCCTATATGTATGATTTTAAATAGTACTAATTTAAATTTTAGACTTGGCTTGTCAGATCCAATATTAACATTTCCAGAACATGTCCGAGATCATGATTGAAAAATGAATCATTAATTATTCGAGCTAAATCTTGTATTAGTTAGTATCCCCATATAAACTATGATATATATATATATATATATATATGTATATATATACACACTGATCATTTTTTATGATAACATTTTAAATTGAAATAACTTTTTTTAAGCTAGAAAGGCGGATAAAAAACTAGAATGTATAGTTTCCTTGGAAGTTTTATCTATTTATTTAGAAAAAAAAACTTTCAAGAGAACTCAGTGATGCCAAAATAAAAACACAAATACAACACAGTGTTGTAGACGTGCTTGTGATTGTATCATATAATTTTGTATCAATCTTTAAATGTCAATGGTTGTGATCGTGAGAAATAGCTTAAAAAGTATGAGATAAAATTTGTTAGGATTTCGTTAATATTATGGCATTTCCGGAATAGAAAACTTTAATCACTTGACACGGGATCAGCTGAATTCCGAGACTTTTTCAGAAATCCTGGCAATCCTAACACAGACACGAACGAAATTTTTTTCCAAATAATAAATAAATGTAAAATATATTCAGAGAGACTCTTTCTAAAATCGTAAATAAATGTAAAATATTCAAATTAGAAATAACTTACAAAGTTATTTAATTAAGAAAGCCTTTAATAAAGCAAAGTTTTAAGTTTGTACAATAATTTGTTTACAAATCCGGCTTAAGATAAAGAAGAGTAATTAATTACGAAAAATAATTTAAAGAATAAATTTATTACTAATATTAATCCGGATAAAGTACTCTATCCGTGTAAAATAATCTTTTGCTTAACTCGTTTTAGGATTTACTCATCTATATCATCTTATTTTTTAAGGCTCTCATCGCGATAAAGTCTGCGATGTGCGATTCTGTGCAGCTCTCGAAATAGACATCAGCATATTTCTATGTTTTTTTTTTTTTTTTCGAAGAGTCAACAAGTTCTGATATCGAAGGTAAATAATAGAAAAATAACTTGTAAATTATGAATAAAAATTCAATAGATAATAAAAATCGCGTGAATATCTACTGGATGTCATTAAGTTTGCGAAGATGATTTTTTTTTTAGCGAAAATTGGTTTATATTTTATGTTTCATACTAAAAACTATATGTGTTACGAATTAAACTTTGAAAGTGTCAATGGAAATTAAAACTTCGCATTTATCAGATTGTAAGTAGATATTTTAATAAAAATAAATTAAAAATTAATTAATTGTGATAAGTAGGTAATAAATTTTTTTTAAACTAAAGTTTAAATTTATAAAAAGATTTTGTAAACTTTATCGTAAATAGAGCACTTATTGTTAGTACATAGCTATTGTAGCTGCAATTGCGGATTTCATGGTGCACTTATGTGAGTTTTATGATGTCATATTATTTACGAGTATAAATTTCAACAAATCCATTATAAAGAGAAAGGAGAATCGTTTTGTTACTTTTTTGCTTTTTTTCATAATATGTCGTGTTACTAAATAATGATATTAAAAAAAAAAATTACAAACGTATACAAATATTAATAAAAATTTTATTAAAAAGTACAACGAAATTTTATTATAATAATTTTATAATGTTATATAACATAACATAACGATTTATATAAATCACATATTTCTATAGAAATATCTCGAAATCGCTACCTCTGTAAGATGAGCGTCAGTCATTGAAGTCAATTCAGCTAATTTGTTAGGAGAAAGAATGACGGCCATCTTTATCCAGTCGTGATTAAAATGTACCGAAATGTACCATTATAGATTTTATTTTTGCATTTGCAATGAAGCATATTTATATGCCATTTTCCTATTTATGCAAAAATAAAAATGTAAGAAAAGTATTATTTAGTTCTCATTTTTTAATCATAAAAGATGTAATTATATCCGAGATAATCTTTACATTATAATATAGCATTCACAATACAGGTTAACATCAATACCCTTAAAGCACCACAAAGCGCTATGTGATGACCGGATAAATATGGCGTCCCGGCTTTAGCTTAATCCGTAATAAACTATAGTATGTTAACGATCTAAGTATTACTACGGAAATCTGTGATAAACTAATTTACCTAATCGTTGAACATGTGGTCTATAATTTTAACTAAAATAATTAATCACACTTAATGTTAAAGCTTTATTAGCATTATTAATTTTAAAACTATACTCATAAAACAAATATGTTTCTTGAATTATAATACGAAAAATAACTTTAAATTAAAAGATTCTTCATATTTTTATTTCATTTTAAAATTCTTTATTTTAGTTTTTTATTTTCCATTAATTTTTTTATTTTCCATTTATATATAACTACAATATTTTTCATGAAATTACAACTCTATATCAAACTTCAAATTTTTTAAAATAATTTTTAATAAATTAAAATGTGGAAAATTTTGGTATACATGAACTCAAATATATATTTTTCTCCTCACATATACAAACATTGGACAAATTTTATATCACGAGTTGTTTAAAACTCGAAAGCTACTGTCTTCTTATGTAACGTCGCTTATGTGTAAAGGAAAAGTCTGAAATAAGAGCTTGTGCAACGTGAAAGATGGTAAGCGTCTTAACGATCGCGCATCGTCAGGAATCTGTTCCCGGTCAAGAATACCGTAAGCGGTTCAACAGAGCATCATAGTGATCACACGTGTTCGATATATTGTAATACTTTCATCGTCACGATTTCTCGCAGAGGCTAATCCTCTTGCACTTAAGAATATAAATACAACGCATAAATGTCTCTCTCTCTCTCTCTCTCTCTCTCTCTCTCTCTTTCTCTCTTCAAAGGAGAATATAAAGAGTCTGTGATAAAAATTGCAACATTCCTTAATTTTGTTTTGAAACTTTTCTAATCGCATTCAAACGCCACGCTTATACTTTTACGTATCTGTGTTCCCAACAGAATTGTTCTTAATTAACTCACGAAAAATGATGACGTTGATTGCGCGCGAGTTGTCTCAAAGTTACAGTCAGTTTCTAGTGCGACGATGATATCGGAAGTTACGAAAACTAACATTTTTCGCGAGCGTTACGTAGTTCTCGGATTAAAACGGGAAAAAAACGTCGGGCTGAGACGAGGGAAATGGCTTTTCCGTTGAAAGCTCGACCTTTGACCGCCGTCACCGAGGCTCTTTTGGCCAACCGCCATCATCGTCCAACCCTCATCCTTCGACTGTCTCTCTCTCTCTCTCTCTCTCTCTCTCTCTCCTCTCGCTCGCTCGCTCGCTCTCTTTCTCTTCTCTTGCTCTTTCACTCTAACCTTGGTTTGGAGTAATTAAGCGTGCCCGTAGGAGAGAGGTACCAAAAGTTCGGTTCGCCTCGATATAGCACTGTCCTCTCGCCATCGCGGTTACTTTCCTCCATCCGGGTGACTCCGCCGACGATGCGACACCGTTACCCTTTGCGAAATCGGTCGACGCTCGTGCCTTAGTGGAGACGCCCATACTAGCTACGAAGGGATAGATATAGGCGGGGAAATGGCTAGGAAGGATCGAAGGGATAATGGATTCCGAAACTAAATGAAACGCAAGCTCCGACGCGCCGCGTTGCGCCGCGCCGCACCGTGTCGGCGTCGCATCGGGTCCGCGGCTAATCTCGAAACTTCGTTAAATGCCCGTAATTGCATCTCCTACGACCCACCCACGCTCCCAGACATCTACGTCGCGCTTCGCGGTATTCCTATTCGTGAACAATCCAGGGAAAATCTGAAGCAGGTAACGACGAACGCATCTATTTCTCGGCAACGCTTCCCGGTTCCAAACTTCGATACAATTTCACGCAAGTTTGACTGACGGTCCTTAAAATGTGAACGGCAGTATGCAAAACTTTACTCCTCCCCTGTTCCCTGCGATTCTTTGTTGGGAAATTTGATGAAATAACAAATGGGAAAGTAAAATTGAATTGCATCGTCCGGACAGGATACTTCTATCATCATTATAGCTGGATATCATTATAGCTGGTTCACATTCGAATCTGAACAGGCATTCGTTGACAATTCTTTATAGCATTTTGAAGATCAGTTACTTTGTTAAATCGAATTAATTTGAGATCGTAAACTTTAGGATTGTATTCTATAAGTAAAGTTTGGTACCTTTAATACTTAAAATTTCGTACGAGATCTTTCTCTCGAATTGTCTTTAGATTGTATTGTCATTGATTGTCACTAATTACTTTGGTAAAATAAACTCCGATACTCAAAACGGAAACACATTAATAATGCGGAAATCTTTTAATAAAACTTGTATACATAAAATTAATGTACCATGTATAAATCATTGGCATCAAATTACGTCGCTGCAGTTTGCATCGCGCTTCCCGGAACGGAATTTCATTTATCTCATCGGATACCAATTAAATGAGAAATCAACTTCGATTCTAAATTACCGTCAAAGGCAGGGAAATAATATCGATAACGATGGTAAGAGTGGCGACGATAACGAGCCAATATCAGCTAGTTTTTACCGGAGAGTGGCGTGTTATTCGCATGTTGGGCGAAGTTGTTGGCAGTATGGTTTACTATCCGCCTGTGCTCTACGTTCGATGTAAGAAAACTTTGTGAAATTTCTTTTTTTTTTCTCTCGGAAACTTCGCAACCCGATTTTGTCCTCGATTTTGTCCTTGTATCCAATTTTACGGGGAAAGATAGTCCCTTCTTGTTGTCGCTATATATTGGTCCTTTTTTTTCTCTCTCGCTCTTTTCTCCTTTTTCTTCTCCTGTCGTCTACACTCGTGTCGCAATTTTTGTTCTATTGCCACCTTCTTCTTGTTGGGACACTTTACACGGGGGTAAGCCGTTGAAAACCGTGAGAACAATTTTACATAAGTTGCGCATATGATGCAGCACAAAAAAACTCAACGCGGAATAATTTACCGAATATTTCAAAGACGTTCCCAAGAATACACTGTATTCCCGCGGTACGTTATAATATTCAAATTTACAAAAAGAAGCAAGAGAAAAGAATAGGATAGCGTAGAGTGAAATTAAAGCACTTTATTTTATATATGAGAGCAAAATCTCCTTTTAAAAATACAATGAACGAAAAAGAGGGATGAATTATAAACAGCAGAAATCAAAAGCAAGATAAATTTCTAAATAGTACACTACTAAAAATATTACTTAAATATT
>Ga0157364_1004270_pt1 | contig 14223 bp, 1 predicted proteins | sample AttsexASBM2_FD_111476 | JGI IMG/M metagenome (GOLD analysis project Ga0157364, IMG submission 111476) | Fungus gardens microbial communities from leaf cutter ant in Ribeirão Preto, State of São Paulo, Brazil - Atta sexdens ASBM2 | ecosystem: Host-associated > Fungi > Mycelium > Unclassified ... | reverse complement strand
ATTACACATATATATATATATATATATATAAAGATATTATATATATATATATATAAAGATATTATACAAAAACTCTTGCAAAAAGACACATATTATTTTTTGGGAAAGGTTTAGGGAAAGGAAAATGTTAAAAATTTTTTAAAATAATAATGGCTTTAGAATTCATGAAGCAAAAGTATTTATAATTAACAAAATAAATTACTTGAGTTAATAAAAATTTTTTAATATTCAAACAATATGTTCTTAAAAAAAAAAATAAATAAATAAAACTAAAACGTATACAATGAATGAATTTTTATATGAAAAAAAACTCGAACAGGAATATATTTCGCTCATAATTGTCATAGAAACCGATCAATAAACGTATAAGAAAGAATGACGATGGGCATTGTTTATAGAGATCATAATTCTATATAGTAAATTTTCTATCATAAAAGATGTGAAAGATGTGAGAATATAACATGATTTATTAAGATTGATCTAAGTTTATTCACGTGTAGCACGCGAGAAGAAGTAATTCTAACAATAAATGAAGAATATAGGTATGTTAAAATTCAATTAGCTTTACAAGAAATGGCTAAAGGGAATACTGCCGCTATAATTCAAGGAAACACTCTTAGCAATCTGTGACAACATTCCGCACAGTTTCAGCTCGAGTGTGCCGTTTTCAGTTTAGTATCATTACGCGTAATTTATAATGATCACAAGATAGGCACTTCACTTGCTTCGCAACCAATACAGGAAACTTATCGTCATTGCATGTGAAGAGAACTGACGTCCAAATATTCCAAACTCTCACCATAAATTTAATTCATAACATATGTATATAGAACTGCATATCATCAGTCTCAAGTTTGTTTACTATGAAAGTTTAACCCTCTCTATTTTTTGATAAGATAAGCATAATTTTATTTGACTCTGTCGTACAATAATTAAAAAATTAATTTATTCAATTATTTTATTAGTTTCCAATGTTATTTATTTAAGTCATTTAATTATTCTTTAATTAAATGATTAAATAAATAATTAAAGAATAATTAAGTAAAGAAAAGATAATTTTTTTATCTAAATGAAGCTATACATATTTTAATTGCACACGACACCATTATTTTATAAAAATCTCAATTTTACCAATACATGATATATTTTTACAAAATTATAAATCAGAAATTGTAACTTCTTAGCATTTAAATATGAATGGATAAAATATTGACATAAATTAAATAAAACTATACAAAATTACATAAAAATCTTATTTTGTAAAGTTCCACTTATATAACTCTCTTCCTCATTTCTAGTTTTTAATTATTTATAAAAATATTTATATAAATATTTTCAATTAAATAGTAAACCCATTGTGTAAGTATTATCTTTCGAAGCAATTTATACGTACCGTTAACCAACCTTTCTCGACAACTTGCACATGTTGCGAGTTCTCTATGCGACGTGCCCTGTTCCCTTGAGCTGGAATAACTTGACGCCACAAGCCGCTAGTTAGAGGGAGAGTCTCTTCGGAGTCTTAGAAATTCATTCGTGAAACATTCCACATAATTTCGTGTCGGCAACGCTGTTTTCGGCGCATACCGTCGCGTCGTCCATTGCACGCGATTTAGAATACTCGGCCCGCAAAATCGTCGCCTATATATTGTCAGGATTATTTGCGACAGGTCCTGCCGCACGAGCAAACATGTATCATGCTCTTCCGTAGACTTCAAGCTCGCATATATTGCAACAACTCGACATGGAAATTTATGTGAGTTATAATTCATGTATATTGAATCGTGCTTCTCCGTTCAGCGGATTTTTCTTATTTATTATAATATCTGAGATATAAGAATTTGAATATATAAAAGAAAAATTTAAATGTCTATATTTATTAAGTATTAAACAGAGAATAATTACTATATAATCTTCTTTTTGTTATTTTTTTTTTTGTTATTGTTATAAAAAGATACAAAAGAAATCGATTAAGAATCGAATGTTATTTTAAATAAAAATCGATTATAATTGTTTTTGTTGATTTAAAGTATTTACTTTAAAAAAAAGGGGGGAGCAATGTAAATATTAATGTTTGCGCAAAAATAAGAATTCCTGTGAGTGAAAATTAATAAATACATATTACAGAAATCCCAATTGCAATTAATCTTTGTAATGATTTCATGTTTTAAATGCAATGTGACGGATTTCAGATTTCTGATGATCATGATGCAATTATAACGTGACATTCATTTAGTGTGGTCTCTCTCGTTACCTAATAGTAATAAGAGTTTATGTATCGCCATCACGGATCGTAATTAAATATTGTCCACTGTGTCATACTAGTGTCCACAAATCTTAGATAGAAGGAGGATGCAGACGTTAATTGTTATTGCGTGTATTATAATTGTTTCTCATTGGAACGATTCGGACTATTACTCTGTTTGTAATTAATAGTCGTAAAACGAGCTGTATACAACTTGTACACAACTTGTTGTCTCATGAGAGTGGATTAAAACGGAAATCGATTGAGATAGATAAAATATCTGCCCGACGAGGTCTTAATCCGGGCAATGATCCGTTGCGTGCGACTCTTAATTGGTCAGCCCTCAATGAGCTTGATGTTACGGATCCGGCGATAAGACTGCATGTGCAGACTGGAGGAATGTACGATGAAAGGATGACATTGCAAATTATGTAAGATAATAAGAAAGGTTTGTTAAAATTGTCAGAGCTTTGTTTAAATTTAATTCATCTATTTTATTTTTGAAAAAAGATATTGATGAAATATTATTAGATTTAGTTATTATTAGTATTTTAAAAACATTTCAAAATGCATATTAAAAATTCAGATTTAATTCGTTAATTTTGTCGGAAAAAATAAAGCTAAAATTATTGCAATAATTCTAAGCACACCGCAGAAATAGTGTTTTTGAAATTTATTATTTTGTTATAATATTTAATACAGATAAAATTTAATGCGAATATTTCAAAAGTTTATAGATATGTTTATTAATAAAGAATACTAAATTGTAATAATTTTTTATAAATATCATTTTATTTAAAATGGTTGGATATAACAGGGCAATTTGTCCTATTATATCCAATCATTTTATATCATTAAGGAGTCTTTAGGAATTAATTTATATTTTATCATTTTATTCTTTCAAAATTATTTTTTTAATAAATTTATTAAAGTATTGTGCATTTAAGTATTTATTAATTATACAAATTATACAAATATTTCTGTGTGTGTGTGTATGTGTGCGTGTGTGTGTGTCTTACCTCCTATATTTTTCTATTAAAGAAAGAAAATTTAATTATCATTTATATTTTAAAAATTAACACGGAAAAAAACCTTGAAGGAAAAATGTTAAATGAAAATAACATTATTTACTAGCATCTAATTCAGCCCCACCTGTGCTTGAGCGTGCGCGCGCGCAAGTACTTATGAAACCTGCGCGGCACGCGGCTCGGCGACCAGTCCGATTCCTCGTCGCAGTGCGATACGGTCGATAGAAGCAAGCCACGTAGTGTAGCCACGGTGGTTGCATTGAATTGCAGTAACGAAAGCGACGCTACCGCATGGCATATGAGAGTCACCCCTTGGCACTACGAATTTCTCCCCTCGACATCGGAATGAGCCTGTTCATACTTCATTCTGTCCATGGATGCTGAAGAAGTTACAACCACGTAAATGAAACGTAACAATTAATTTCGGAATGTTTATCGTGGAGTGTTTAATATTAAAACCTTACTGTATGGTGCAAAGAATAATTTTTATACTATGAAAAAGTTACGTGTTTACAGTATATGTGATTTATACACAATTATATTAACTGTTTTACACGAGGACGTGTATTGTAATTGTTGACTGAAAGTTTTTGCGGAAACCTTTAATAATTTTATTTTTGCAATTCCATTGAATCTTGTTTATTGTCAACGATATAATAGCCTCGAAGATATAATAGCCGGAGATTTTACGCATTTATATGAGGTTCTAAGGCTCATTGCGAACTTGGAAAACAAAGGTGTTTTCAGGGTGTAAAGAATTTTTAACAAGACCGCGACAATTGTTGAAAAGATCGGAACCGACCGATTCATCACAGTCACGTGAATCCTTTTATCTGCAAGTTAAACAATTGAGATATACAGTATAGTGAAGATTTTGTATAGATCAGTCGCTTCAGAATTGGAATCACGAAGTGGAACCGTAACAACCGCGATGCAAACCTAAAGCAAAAAGAAGGTGAAAGAGCCATTGAAAAACTATGAGAAAGAAGTACAAATAAACATGCTTGAACGAACATCAGCCAACTATAACGTCTCATACAAATAGAAGCACCTCAATTATCGTGACATTGGTTACTACTGTGAAAACTGTTTACATATATCAAGCCGGCATTGGTAGGATTTTATGAATTCACCTTACGATTCTTCGTGACACGAAAAATCACTGATCTTAGGAAGAAACTCGTTCCTCTCTTATTTTTAATTCCGGATCATTCAATGATAAATTGTGATTTGCATCAAAAGATTCACACGCCGTATGTATCTGCTGAGATCAGGATAATGCCGTCGATGTCAACATTTCTAAATTTCTTTTCCATAAGATAACTTTGAGTCAACTTGAGGAGATTACGTGCATGGGCTACAAAGTACAATTTAAAGGGTGCAAGCTCGAAGACGTGACTATAGAGATATTTGCGAAGTATCGATCGACCTGCATCTTGAAGAGGATGCTTCCTTTGGTCTTGTAGCGAAATTCTCGTTGTAATCACGTGAGAAGCAACGATAGACGCAGCGAGGAGAAAAACGAGGAGAGAGAGACATTTTCCAACAAGCGACATCACGTCGCCGTCATGGAAAATCGATTCGCCGCCATCGACCATCCCGCCACAACCACCCGCCGCAGTGCAATGACCTCCAAACCGGGAAGATCCTATAGCGTGAGGTAAGCAGCTTCGTAGTAATCGAAAGGGTCGTGACAGAAGAGAGGGCGGGAAAGCGATGAGTTTACTGAAGAAAGAGCTTGGCCCTCTTGTAGAAAATAGCCACAGCTTCACGTGGCATCCCCGACGTCTACATTCGCGATGTTTTCCTTTATTTTACTTCCGGCCTCGGCTTTCTGAGAGACGTTTTTAAACTTAGGGCCTCATCATTTCTTTTTTTTCTTTTTTTGACAGAAAAGAAGAAGCTTCTCTTGTGAAGCTGATATTTTACACATGATCTCATTAGAATAAATGAGAAGATGTAGTGTGTTGTATCAATATTTTGTTTTATCATGACACTAATTATTCATGTACATAATATAATTGATCTATTGTATTAATCACTGTGAATATTTTGCAATAATAAATTAGTGTGTTTTTAAAATTAGATTTTTTAAGGAACTTTTGAAAAAAATCACATTTGATATTTGAAACTTTGTTCAAGAAAATTATCACTTTTTATATATCTATGAAAAATGCATTTCTTTTTAATTTCTTTACGATAGAAAAATTTGAAATGAATCATACATGTGTATATGTTACCGTGTTTTAATTGCTTGAAAAGATAATGATTGTAAGTTAAAGTTTTTCATTAATGTTTACATATTGTTTAATTTACCTATTTAACACATTAAAGAAAAAAATAATTGTAACTAAAAATAAAAATAACTTTTATTCACACTAATTTCATACAGAGAAATAAAAGAGTTGCCAATTAAAGATACAGGAATTTCTGCTGCAATTTTTGCAGACCTGTTTGCTCACATTTTTTTTGATAACGATATTTAAATTGGATGTTCTAAAGCTGAAGCAAGGTCATCTTTGCGAAGTACGATGCAAGCATGATACAACAAAAGTGTATCTTTTAAATGTAGCATCCGTAATTTATATGTGTGCGTAAGCACGCTTGTCATCAAACATTGATTCTACATTTAGAGTGCATATAAAGAGAGTGTTCTTACTGTACGTTTAATGCTAAACACAGCTGTCTGATTTTAAATCGTTGTATACGATACATCTGAAATAACGAATATATCTAAATATATTTTGAATTTACTCATAATATCAGATAAAATTCAAAATTGTGCGATTTAATGTGAATGGTGAGAGCTAAAATTATACATATCATAAATTTATCACAGAATGAATCCAGAGTTTTAAGTTCTATTTATTCAGAAACATCACGTTTAATGTTAAGGGGCACGTATTTTAAATGCTGAATATGCAATCGGAATACAAAAGCAAAGCATTCGTAGAACAGTTTTTGACGCGTCACATCGTTCCAGAAGAATTCGCCGACGAATTACGAGATAACTGACGGGCATAGTTATTATTCCAACCTCAAACTTCTTTGTGCGCGAATGCGCTTCAGTTTTTGAATTCTCTTGGAAATTAAGATTGCCCCTTCTAGCCTTTTATCGGAGATTTCTCTATGTAAATAAACATAAGAAAGTCTCGTGCATGTAAATCGCTTGTGAACAGATTGTATTAAAACAATCTGTGATCGTCGAGAATGTTTTCCTTTCATTCATAGATTAAATAATTACTATATATGTAAAAAATGCGAAAGTAGATAATAAGATGACCTGCGAAATACTAATTATAATATTTATATATCATATTAATATTTTAAACAAATTAATGATAACTGATTAAATGATAACACTTATTTTAAATAATAACTTACTAATTAAATGATAACATGGTTTTAAAAAAATAGTTATGGCTCAATGAATTAATATAGAAGAACTTATTCTTTCGTGTAGATTATCGATTTTCTTCATGTCTGATAACTGATTATTAATTTTTTTCTTACTTGGTTGCAATGTGACTTTGCAGTTTTGAACTTTCTACATTGTGTTTCATTTTAATGGTTAAGAGGATATTATAAATATGAATAAATAGTAAACAACATTTGTCAAAAATTCTGATTGCTTTTAGTAATTATTTTTCTATAAATTTAAATTATATTAAATCATTTATTTCGTTATAAACATTTTTTCATGGCCTTTTGTATTATTGTTTGTTTTATTATATATACATATATATGTATATAGAGACATTAAAAAAATAGTCTTCTAAAAATATAGTAATTATAATTAAATTCAAATATTAATGTTAACACGCACATGTCAATAATAATTGTAGTTAATTGATTACATCAAATTTTTTACATATTTGCGGAAAATTTTAGTAAGATGCTCAAATGATTGATTGTTGAGATGTTGCATAAAGATGACTTAAGAAGTGGTAGATAACAATTTATCTTACCTAGAGAGCCTTACCTAAAGAGACTCTCTAATCTTACTCATCGATTGAAATTGATGATTGCATATGAAGTGACTATAGCTAGGAGATGCAAGAAAGATCATTAATCGAATATTGCACGATTTTCAACGCCAATCTGTGTAGCCCTTGATTAAATCTTGATTTGCCTTCATCGAATTTACTCATTGTTTTCGATAGAAGTATGCTCCTAGAATGCTAGATCACCTACTTTCGAGGCCTTCGCGATTTAAGAGGATTTTATTGTAACCAGTAACAGCAAGTTTCCGTCGTTTGTTCAACGCGCGCGCGACGATGTGAATATTTTTTCAAACGAAACGTTATGCAACACGATTGAATTTGAAGATGTTGTGCATATAAAAAGTAACGAGTATGAAAGCAAGAGGAAAAGAAATTTGAAAATGCATAAAATCAAATTGGATCGCTGTTTTTCACGACAAGAATAAATTACTGCAGTTAATCTTAAAGATTAACATGGCATGAAATGACGAAAATTAAAGTGTTTTATAAGAAAAGTTATGAGAAGACGTATGTATATATAATAAATTGAAGTATATCATGAAATTACACTTGTCAGCGTTAATGAAGTCTTCCTGTTTCTCTGCTATAATTAATCAATAAAAACATGTATAAGCAAATATCAGTTATCATAAAATTGAATTTTCACAAATTGCATTGCAATCTTCTGAGAGACGTGTAAGCGCATCAATTTAACGTTTAAAGCAATGTGCTATTAACACAAGTGCGTTATATCCCGTATATAAAAGGTATATGCCGCGATTACGTAAAAAGGAAAGGACGTGTAATGGGGATTGTCGCACATGTGAATAATTACCTCGAGATTGTCATATTAATGTGTTCTATCACATTCGAGACACTTTTAGTTTGATTTTGATATACAGAGTGTTCCTTCACACTATCGCCATAATTTTTTAGATGTTTTTGATGATTTAATAACAAAATGTTTCTAATAAAAGTTTGTTAGTTTCTAATAAAGAATTAATTTCATACGAAAAATTTAAAATTTGTTCATTTTTTAATAAAAAATCAAAGTAAAATTTTTTTAAAGCGAACCATATAGTTTTCTTTCCATATTTTTATTGTATATAAAAGACAAATTAAAAAAATTTTTTTAATGCAATTTTTTATTATAAATTAATTAAACTATAATAGTAAATTAATTAACTTTTGTCAAAAACATTTTATTGTTAGTTTACTGGAAATATTAAATTATGGCGATCGATTCGATCGATAACATCTTAATGTATACAGAGAATCCCAGAAAATTCCACTAATTAATTGTAGATGTTTTGATCAATCTGAAATTAATTTGCTAAATATCACGAAATCTTTGTCAATAGTTTTTAGCTACAATTGAAAATAAAGAATTTTTAAGTCTTAAATAATAAGATCTAATTAATTGTTTACACATTTTTAGATATAATTTAAATCTAATTTTTAATTAAATTTTTTTTTATTGTATTGAATTATAAAACATTGAAATATTATAAGTGCTGTTCCTTATAAATTTTCACCATTAATATTAAGGCTAAATTAATAAAATAAAATATATCATAATTTTGTATTTAGGTTTATAATATTTTAAATTAAAGTTTATTTTCTTATTATGCGTGAGTGATGAAGTGGAAGACGAAAGTTGAGGTGTATTCGATGAGAATGTCGTGGTGGGAAACTATTACGTGGAAAAATATCGAATGCAACTAAAGAAGTAATGGATGGACAATAATTTTATCTAACATTGTGTATTTTTATTATCATTGAGTATTATTACATCAGATTTCAAAATAGCTCTCGTAGCGAAAGGTGTGGCGTGGGAAGCTTAAGCTCACTAGTCTTATGTATCTTGCGTATCTTTTATTCGTTGTTATTATACTATGTGTTTCACATTATCGTTCGTGGCATCGCCGGCACATTGCCCTTATTGCTTGTAACTGAGAATTAATCTTCCGATTCACTGATAGGAATACTCGAACTAATGGATACGCATGACGTAGCTTTTGAAGAGCATGAACATGAATAGAAAATCGATTTCATTTATGAAGTTTCATTATTAATAGTACGCATTATTTCATGTATGTGCCATAATAACAATATATGTATATTACTAACAGAATCTAGTAGATTTTTTTAAATTGAAAGTTTCAAATCGATAAATATTATGTTCGCTATATTTTATTTGTAAAAATGATCAAAATATAATTTTTTAATTTCTGGAAAATTTGGAACCAAATTATAAACTCTTTTTATTTTGAATCACTTTTATTATCTTTTAGAAATAGATAGGAATGTTACAGATGTTCTGCACAATAAACTTTAGCGCGGATAACATGATATATCCATTGAATAGATCATAATAATGTACCACACCTTTCCATTATCGTGATAAATCCGTTATAAGTTATTGTCGAAAAAAGGAGCAATCGCTAAAGCAAACTGAGTTATCGATAAACCCATTTGCTACAAAAGATCAAGACGAGGACGTAACTCATTAAGAGACCTACGCATTATTCAATATATTATTTTACGGATAGCTTTTAGGTTTTTTTACATCACAATGATTATGTGGATAAAAATTGTTTTAAACAAAAATTGTAGGTAACAAAATTAATTAATGTTTATTTATAAAATGTCATACTTATAGGTATCTGTTTTAAATAAATTTAAATCTGTGCGCATTTATTTAAAAGAATTTTTTCAATATGGTTCAAATAGTTTTTATATTTCTTTAAAGAATTATACATTTTTAATAATATTTCACTGCAATAAAACTTATTAACTTAATAAAATGATAATCGCAAAGATGTTAATTATAATAAGATTCAAATGTGCTAATGTAATTTATTGCTTGAGTGAATTAGAGATTTTGATCGATCCTTTTCTTCTTGCTATAATTGAATAGGATATTGTACAAGTTATAAAGGTTACATTAACTTACAAAGTAATTAAATCGTGTTCTATCAGTGGGATATTAATTTAGTAAAATTAAATGCTAATTTTTATGTTGTGTCTCCCTTTCTCGTATTTTATGCAAATAGTATTATATAATTAACAAATATAATAAAATTTTACAAATTAATTACATAATTTAATTACGTAATTTATATGCATTTTAGTTCTTGCGTTTATTCTAAAATGTAATCGAAATATTATTACTGAATAAAATACGTGTCTTTGCAAGAGAGTTCAGTTTTCACAATATTTAAAAAGTCTTATCTTACTCATACTTTGATCAGGTGTGCTTTGATCATATAACATGTCAAGATGATAAGGTGTTAATTGTGTGTGACGTTAGAACGTCCTTGCAACTGATGACGTTACATGTATACGTACACAATGAATAAAAAACAATACAATCTTTTTGATTGTGAAGGAGTGGCATAACGATGTAATTTTTTTTGTCAAATTATATATTTTTAGAGTTATTAAGTTTATTATTGTTTCCTGTAACAGAAAATATTCTTATTTTTTGGATTACAGATATTAAAATAACCAATATATTATTTTGAGACAACTTTAAATTCAGAAATTTAAAACTAAATGTATAAACTTTTGTTATAAAGTTAATTAATTAACATCGAATATTATATATATTATAAAATATGCTCAGAATTATCTTAAGAGAATTCTATATTTTTTTGCATCTTCGATCAAAGAAAAATATAAGTTCTAGTGATCTTATATTAGTTTCAAGTGATCTTATATTAGACGCGATAAAGTCCATTTGTAGCAAAGTTGCTTAGTAAATTTTATTATTTTTAGTTCTATATTTTTGATATTATTATTTTTAATTCTATATTCTTATATGTTGATAGTTCTGAAACTACTTTTTGCAGTCTGGAAGTCCGCAGAATATTTTTTCAAACTGTCCGTTGAAATATTAATGGACAATAGCTATTACGCAAGCCACTGACTAATTATCAGCTATTACGACCGACTAATGGCGCGGTCCTGGTTGCATCAGAAGCCTATTTGTCTAGTCTCTTCTAATGTCAGATCAAAGAGAAATTTCAATGTAGGATTGAAGTAGGATTGAAGTCCAAAGTTTGAGATCGTGTAAAAAATTCAGTTTTTCCATAAAACGTTCGCAAATTCGTAGAGTGCTTTACTAGTGTTATCTAAAGTGCTATAAAACATTCATGACAGCGAGAATTTCTATCTTGTGATTATTCTTAACTCTTGTCTCAGAACAATTGCGTATCAGGAAAATGTTCTATACTGCCTTCAATAGTTAGTATTTATATACTTGATGATGTAATATGCCCGAAAAATGTAAGTAGAATTTAGATTTTAATAAAAATTACAAATAAAGTAAATGTCTTAAATCAAAATCTCTTTATTATGTATGATTTCAGGGAAATCCTTGTAAATAGTACTAAACGATGAAAATTTTCAATGGTAAATTATTTCGATATTATATACGTGCACGATAAATGAGTCAATACTCTATTACAAAGTAATCTTAATTTTTTTTTCAAACATTGGTATTAAAGTTACTTATTGACTTGCATGTATTAATATTAATCATATAAAGAAAGAAAACTATAACTAAGACTTACACAGAAATTTATCGTTATATAAGGGCTAAATAATTGAAAGCATGCTTAATAAAAAAAAAATAAAAATGCTAATAAGGAAAAGAATTAATGTAATAATAATAAGTGCTATTTCTGTCTTTCACAACTAAATGTGTGTAGTCACTATAATATACAACAAATTTTTTTTTATATCGTTCTCATCAATTATAAACTATTTTATTTTGCTCTTATACGCTGAAAATTCAATTAACTTTTGCGTGGATTTAATTAACTTTCCAAAGTATCAACTCATAACAAATTAATTTGGATCGCAGTTCCGCTGTAGTGAGAGCTAAAATAATTATTCTGTTTCTTCCATCGAGGCTGCTTCGTGTATTGATTGCGTAATAACGTCTCGGGCGAGCATTTTCGTTACGTTACAGCAATGTTGATATCTCACGGATTTTTCAAGTGCGAGAGTCGCACCTTTCGAGTCACAGTGACCTCGTGGATCGAATTACTACGTATCTGTAATTATCACACCGGAAACTGATCGTGTCATCCTTGTGCACGCAATGTGTTGCTTGATGTGTAAAAACACGTACTTTGAATAAAATGCATTTTCTTATACATATAAGTCATATATAAAGCATTTTTTTTAAAGTCATATTTCCGCTTAAAATTTACAATCACATTTTTATTTTTTTTATTTAATATTTACAAACACATATTACAATTTAAAAGATAGATAGTATATACATATGTACATATTATTTCTTAAATTATAATAATATCCAATAATAATATTCAATAGTTTTTGAATCTAATAGTTTTTACTGTATTCACAGATTTTGAATACAATTTTGAAACGTGTTAAAAATTTTAGATTTTAATATTTTTTAATAATTTTTATTTTATACAATATAACATTTTTAAAGATACATAGAATATATGTAATTTGAAATCAATCTCTCTCGTAGTTTAAAAAAAGAATTCAAAAAAAGTTTTGTTTCTATAGGAAAGAAGAAAGATTATTTAACTATATAAATTTTAATGTAAATTTATCGATAAATATAAAGTCTAATGTGTATTTAAATAAATGCTAAAAGAGAGAAAGAAATATTTTCTTTTGTTAAATGCACATGTATGTATATAAAATTGATGGAGTTCAAGAGTCCGTTAATTGAAAAAGATTTTAATTTCAAGTATAGAACTTCTGTTAAGCAAATTTCGAGCTGTAATGAATATCGAAATTACGTGGTTTCATTAAAAACTTTTCCAAATCGATACAACGATCTACTTTCCAAGCAATTAAGGGAGATTTATCGGGTGATTTGCGAAATTGCGGTGTGGATTCGCGAATTGTTCCGCTGCTTTTACGCATTTAGTTGATAAAAGTCGTGCTATAATATAAAAGTTAAGACTAGTTTTTTCTTCTGTTTTGCGATGCTATTTTACGTAATCGCATTTTATTGTTCGCCGCTAGCACTAAAATGAACCAGTTATTATACAATTTCGTTTGTGTTTCGTTTCTACTGACAACTAACGACATTGTGATGCAGATTACAGTGCTGTGTATGGTTGCCAACCTGACTCGACCTTGAACGAATGCCGATACTTGTTTCGTGTACACTGCCAGTGAATTATGCAACGCTTGCTTTATCAACCCTTGAATGCGGACGAGGACACGAAACGTTTGCATAGTGATTTATTATACAGTTTCAGTTAAACCTCGTAATACTTCGTAATATTTCACATAAGAATTTCTCTTTTGTCAAGGTGCATAGAAAAATCAAGTTTTATGTGAACTTATCGTGTCTACTAGACATTTAAAGATTATGTGTCATCACAATCTTTTCGTAAAACTTCAGACGATGTTCTTTTCGTCTAAATAAATTGCTAAATTTCTTTTTAATGAATGACATGAATGTTATAAAGCCGTAAAACTAAGTCTTTCTTGTTTCGTAATGAAATATTGGAAGATAATATCGAACGCTTGGAAAGTTGGCAGAAAATTAATTACGAAGAAGAATAATAGTTTGATTGAAGATCAATATAATGAAGATAAGTCTGGACAATGACATCACATGACGATGCATCGATTAGGGGCTGTTATGACATCAACAGTACCTTCCTTGATGGTTAAGAATGGCTATTCTATAAGTACAAATGAAAGTAGCGTGTGAACGGAGTCTCTCTTCTCAACTGGAAATAGCTTGTCCTTTTTATGCGTTTCGTAAGGCTTCCTGCTGTCCTCTTGTTAGTTGGTCGCTCCGATAATCTGCACGCTCGAATGTTCCGCCTGTTATGCGAGCGTGCTGCGCACCGGCACGTGCCGTAGTTATAAATTAAATTCGTCGATAAATCGTTCAGATAAGAAGAATCACGAGAAAGAACACAATATAGCATCTGTTTCACTGCTATAGTTTTTATAT
>Ga0157364_1004269_pt1 | contig 14229 bp, 9 predicted proteins | sample AttsexASBM2_FD_111476 | JGI IMG/M metagenome (GOLD analysis project Ga0157364, IMG submission 111476) | Fungus gardens microbial communities from leaf cutter ant in Ribeirão Preto, State of São Paulo, Brazil - Atta sexdens ASBM2 | ecosystem: Host-associated > Fungi > Mycelium > Unclassified ... | reverse complement strand
AGAGCGAGATAGAGAGAGAGAGAGAGAGAGAGAGAGAGAGAGAGACAGTAGGGGAAGCCGCGAACGAGGTCCCCCGCCCAACCTAGGTGAAAGCCTTGCACCGACTCTTGCGAGGACGCGGGTTACAACTATGGAAGAGCCTCACGGAACACGGAACACCGTATCGAGTTTCGCTTTGCTTTTATGTCGTTCTCTCTTTATATCCTCTCGTTACCGTATTGTTAAAAAATACATGCTTGTTTTATTTGTTGATAGGTGGAACAACCCTTAAGCAAAAAGCGTGCAAATTTATGATAATGCGACACACGATGTAATTGATTTTGTGGACATGACGATGACATGATTAATAATAAAATTAATTATATCTTTGCGAAATGTACAAATTTGCAAAGGACATTGAAACGACGCTCATTTATCATTGTTTTTGAAATAGCAAGATGAAACCATGCGGTTCTTTGAATTTTTCGACACCTCTTTTTGTAATAAAGTTTTGCAATCGATTGCAGCTCGCTCATACCGGGTGTCCAAATACGAGCTTCTTATTCATGAGTGACTTGCTATTGACATTGCATAGTGATTCAGAAGTGCTCAATCATCCTCTCGTTCCCAATACGCTCGGATAAAGATGTGTTTTAAGGAGACTCTTACTGTGCACCCTGACTCGACGATAGTTGTACATTTCTTCTTTATTGTATTTAGTTATTGAAACATCAACGGTTAATCTCGCTCAGGTCTGATCTTATCTTTACTACTATATACATATGGGACCGAGATATACATCTTATTTACATGGAAAAAACGAAATATCTAAAAAATTTTTTGCTGGAGTAAAAATTATATATAACTACAGATTTGAAAATAATTTTGGATTATTAAAATAGTTATATATGACGCAAATTAATTGCTAGAATCAAAATGCTTTTGCATTGTTTGAAAAAAAAAATTCTAAAAAATGAATTAAAAAGAGTTAATCTATACATACAGAAAAAATCATTTTATTGTTAAAAAAAAGTGATTACTCAATTTATTTCTTTCTTTTTAACAATTAAGTAATAGTTATCTCTAATAAAGCATATTTTTGATAATAATCTTAAAATATAAATTTTAGAAAAACTCATGATTATATTTACTTAAAACAAAAATTTATTTTCATTTGAAAAATTGTAAAGTTGATAGAAGATACGATTTATATAATAAGCAAAAAAGATATTTTATATAATAAGCAAATCAAATTTAATTTAATAATCTTGATTGAAGTATTAATTAAGCTTATTAGGATTCAGAATATAGTTTGAATAATGATGTTTATAATGATAGATTTGCGGATATGAACTTTCGAAATACTTGAAACAAATATAATAATTATTACTTGCGTACAAGTAACATGCGTTACATGTATTTTTCTGTTAAGTTTTGATCATATCAATTAAAATTTCGATCATCATAATTGGACATCTGGTTATCTTAATTAGATTATTTAGAGTTTCCATCATGAAATGAATCATTGCATTCTTATTGTTTGCCAAAGCAAATTTGTTAAAGCGATTTTTTAATAAAGTTACCATAGAAACTTGCCTAATTTTTTTATATAACTAAGTTGAAGTACTGAAATTGATGTGTGCAAAATTCTACGGTAGATTAACGATAAAATAAGAGAGAAAAGATGTTAAAAATATAACCTTGTAACTTAATGATATATAAGACTCGCAAATGCTTCTTTGATTAACTGCATACAAATCTTACTATAGACTTTTCTTAAAAACGAGATTATAATAGTTTAAAAAATTACGATTTTAATGATCACAAAAAAGTAACAGATCAACGACCATTCTGGAAAGATATTTACGTGGATAAACTTGCATATAAATTTAACCTCGAAAAGTAAACATTATCTCATCTTGTTTTCATTCAATGAAGATGCAGTTTTTGATTTACAATTCTATATTCCATACTATTTCATTAAGATATACACGTAGTCAATATTTCATCCAAATTATGCAGATATTTGTATTGTTAGGTGAATCTTCGTGAGACACCCTAAATTTTTAGCACTTTATTAAAAAAACCACCTAAATGAAATGATCACTGTGTTACACTGTGTCTCTTGCTGCAAAGCACCAATGACCATAAAATTCTGATTCGTTCATTTTCAACCAGAAATTTTTCTCACCGCACGTAATTATTTTGATGGTTTAACAAATTATTTTCAAATCTAACTAAATTTTTTAGATATTTTAGCACCTTTTACCGTGTCCGTTGCGGTGTTACTCGGAGTTTTTTTCAGAAATCACGTTTGATATCAAAATCCTTTGTGCGTTCGTAGATTGTGCATGTCGACAGATTCAGGCCAAACGTTTTCACCGTTGACGGTGATTAACCGTCTTAAGGATAATTAAGGGGAAGAGACGGAAGTATTATGGGAGAAATATCGAGCGACGGCGAGTCTATATTCGCTGAGAGGGACGCGAATCCGAAAGAGGCGGCGGTTCCACCGCGGGATGAAAGGCAGACGGCGGGTGCGATTCCGTTACTGTGTACGGTTCCTGAGGAAAATATGCCGGTGGAATCGACCGGTGCGGTTCCGAAGCACAAAGGCGATTGTCGAAGGCGAATTTTAAACTATTCGCTGTGATTTGGCGGGATGGGGAGAAGCAGAGAAACGAGAGGGAGGAACACGCGACGAGGAGGGCTCTGTGTCCTGGCTAATTCCCCCCCTCTGAGACAACAACGGGCTCTCATCGTCGTTGCTCGCCTGTCGTCTCTCAGGTTCGAAGCTTCTTTCTCCTCTCTTTCTTTCTCTCTTTCTCCTTCTACGTCTCCTTCGTCTCCTTCTCTTTGCTGCATCCTTTTCTTCTTCCTTCGATCCCGGCGACTTAAAAATAGACTGAGTGCGAGGATATTGTGACCGATTAGGAAACGAACGGTTTATATACAAGGTGTCTCTCACTAAGCACCCTTTCAATTCGCGGATTTTTTGGTGATTTAGGTCCGTTTCCGTCAATGTAGATTAACTTTAATCTCGATTTTATTTCTTAGAAAAAAAATGAAGAATAAATCGATTAAAGTTAATCTACATTGATGGAAATTCGCATTGGATTAGAAATGCATTTGTTTTTAAAATGTTTGAGGACGATTCATGAGGACTATAAAACTTTAAATGTACTTTATCAATACGTTTCGAGATAGTCAATGATATACATTTAAAAGTCGAGTTTCCCGTCAAGCGTATAAAATGTTTCGGCGCTTGATGCAAGGTTTTAGTGATTTTACAACAGTAATTTCGTAAACAATTTGCAAACGAGTTTGCTAGCGTTTATAAATAAATATGCGTTATGTATACGTAGTTGCATACGTATGCAGTATATGCAGTACATACGCTTCAAGCGAAAAACGTAGTTTCAAAGTTACATTAATTCTAATAAATATTAATCGACACTTATAGAAGAGGAAATATCGAAATGTTGCTGTGTCAGAACAGCAAATCTGGGGGAGGTTCGAGCAGCACTTACATTAAACATACAACTCTATCATCTTTTTTTCACAGAATAATGAAAAAAAGTATCTACTTCCCTTAGTTTCGGCACAGAAAAGGGAGATAGAATCATTCAGAAAATTTTACAAAGTTCCTGATGAAAATAAAAGCGAAAAGATATACATTGTATTGAACGAACGAAAATAAGCAAATGTAACGAAATCCGTAATTACAACATCAACGATTTGCTTCTTCTTAGTTGAAGAGATCATCCACTACAACTCCGCTTATCCTGGCCTTCACTAGTCCAAAGTTTACTTAGCGATTTGTTTGTATGTATATACGGCATAATCGTTACGCTTCACTACACCTAATAATCGCACCATTATTTCGAAATGCTGTTCCTGTCACGCTCGTTAACATTGCGCCTTTCCGAAAACTCAAACGCAACTCGCAGCAAGACGCCTTTCCATGCTGATGCTCGACGCTCATTTTCTGCGCCAAAATAAGTTATATCGTTCACTTGCTGCAACAGTGACATAAATTGAAAAACAAGGTTTTTTTCAAAAAGTGTTTGAATATTTTGAATTAAAATTTGGTAATATTAACTTGAAAATACAATTTTGATAGTAACTGATGATAGAAGATTAAAAGTATATTCTTTTAAAGTATTCCCCTTTTTCTTTTTTTTCTTTTTTTTATTCTTTTTTATAAAGTTCTATTTTTAAGCAATTAAAAAATGATCATTTCTGAGTTATGTCATTGTTGTAGATTGTAGAGATGAGAGATATGATGGCGATAGAAAATGAAAATGCAAAAAGATGTAGCGTCATGTATGTAGCATTTAATATCTTAAATCAGATTCAACTTCCAGTATCAGAGGTTGTCAAAATTCAGAGCATGTGATCATATTAATCTTTCCAACTTCAACGTCTCATAACACTGAAATAAGGCTGATATTCATAATCAATTATTATATTTAACTGTCTTAAATAGAGTTTCAAAATGTCATAAGACATCTTAAGACATTACTTAAGACAATCTTAAAATAAGAACGAACTAAAATATGAATTCTGACCTAAGACTATTTTGAAGATAACTCAGGGAAGGAAAATTCTTTTGCATTGATTTTTAAAATATCTGCTCCGTATCACGGCAACTAATGCCGAAGAGAAAAAAAAATCGCGTACACGATAAGCAAACTCACTAAGCCATGCCTCGCTTTCAATTTCCTCTTCGAGAGTCTCTCTCCCTCTCTCTCTCGCCTTCGCGGAAAAACAGTCGAGTTACGTTATAAAGCCTTGCTCGAACGACGCGATAAAAAAAGAAGGAAGAAAAAAGGTTTACGCGCGAACGAATAAGTCTACACATGCGATAAAAGAGCGTCTCTTGCTCGCGGAGAATCTCACCGGTTAATCTCAAGCGGTCGGTCGGTTGTGCGAATCGGCATCGGCGATGCATCGCGCCGCGATGCAACGCAACGCAACGCATCACAGGTATACCCAACGCATTTTCAATGTTAACGCGCCTTCTTCTATCTCGCGGCACGTCCTACACGCCGTGGTACACGGGGTGTCTCACAGTAACTGGATTGAGATTTGAATTGAAGCTCGGAAACGGAACGCTCGACGCTGAATGAAATCGACGCGCTTGTTTGGCGGAACGAGCTTTCGCCAATTGTATAAAAACGTCCAGATTTCGAGGATCTTTCTAGTGCCTACCACAATAGGGCCGTAAGAAATTAACCAATAGTCGATTATTTTTCTTATATTTGACTGTGATCAAGTAAATTTCTCAAGACTTAAGGCGAGAGTGCAGAAGAATCTTGCATAACACAAAAGAAAATAAATTGATCAAAGTCTTGCATTTCCTTCCTTTCTATAGAATAAAAGACTCTGGTTAATTTTTTTCTACTTTATGCATTATGTGTTGAGCAAAGGTCTGTGTTCCGGCCTTTACTGGTTACGATCCTATTGTAGAATAGACACAAGCGCAGCTGTGTGCGGGACACCCTGTATAAACATGGAGAACGTCAAGCTGCAGGAATCTACCGTAGCAGAGGCAAGCTCTCTCGACTAAGGCGATTACAAGGCGAGGATCCGTGAATCTACTTTCGAGCGAGCGGCTCTCGGCTCGTTCGTTCGCGAGAGAATTTTACCTCGTTACGCACATGCACGCGACGTAACGTTCGTGCGGCTTTAACGGCGACGGGCGTAAGGAGGGCAGTAACAGAAATGGGAACCTATAGCAGGCGGGAATGCTCTCTGGTACCGTAAATACATTGCAGCGCAATAAAAATAGAATGCGGGATACCCCGCATTGATGATATGATGCCACATTGATATTTTAATCGTGACTGACCCCGCGCGGCGCGTCTTCTTTGCGCACACTGAATACACGATTCTTCTTCTTTTTATTTTTTTCCCACATTCATGCTTATCACTGGTCACGATACTGACGATGATACTTATAAATTTTCTGCTCGGGTGGCAATGCGGTTTGATATCGGCGTATAAATTGCTATGCTGTCACGATCATCTTCGTAACGTTTAGCATTACCTCGTGCGATTAATAGTTAGCTCGTCGTTTCTTGTAGACGATTTCATATAAACGTTTCAGCAATGACGCTATATTATATCGTATTTCGCGCGGTATATACCTTCACAAATATCAAACGCTTGAAAGATCGTTTACAAATTCCACGTTTTACACTTACAAATTTTCATTGTATCTATGAAACGTATCCCTGAACCGCTGGAGGATTACCATAACAGTCGTCTAGAATGCGAACCTCGCGCGACACGTCGACCATCGGCCGGATCTCTCGTGGTCGCGCGAGAAAAAGGTACAGCCGGTTGGAGGGGGAGGGAGAGACGAAGAAGGAGAAGGAGGCAAGCCGTCCGATGGCAGAGAGGAAAGAGAGAGAGAAAGAGAGAGAGAGAGAGAGAGAGACGGAGAGACGCAGCGGCGCGCGTGGACGGATGGTTCGAGGGGATATGGGGGTTCCCCGAGTCGAGTCGAACGCGCGAGCCCACGCGGGCGGCCTTGCACGTCGCCTTGCTTGTATTGATCAGCGAGCTTGACAGCCCCGTAGCGTTACGGCGGGCGCCTTTGGTTACTCGCTCCCTCTCTCTCCCTCATCACATTCGAGCGATTGGTACGCGAATATTTTGTCTCGCCGTTGCACGATGTAATACATATCTTCCGCGAAGAAGAGAACGCGGGAAAGAGAAAGAGATATATAAATAGCTTTTTTATTATGCACTCTTCAGTGTTAAAACATTATAATGAGCGTAAAAGCAGTACAAATCATACAAAGCAGTAAAAGAAATATTACAAAAAAATAATAAAGGAAAATGTACACATTAAATGTGTGTGTGTGTGTGTGTGTGTGTGTGTGTGCAAAACAAGAGAGGCCAAACATAATCGCACTGCACTGGCATGTGATAGGCGCCACTACACGCACGGCGTCCCTACCTTCCGACAGTGTGCGATGTACCGCTCGTCCTCTCCGTGGAAGGCGCGGAACGTTATCGACCGATCGTTACGCCTCCACGAGACTCGACCACCGCGTATCACGCACTCTCGAGAAAGAGATGACGCTTCTCTCTTGCCGCGATGGAACGAGATAACACGAAAAGTCGCCGAGATTCTCGTTTCAGAGTCTTGAAAATTTTTTTGTGCCAATCCTCGAATTGTTATAGGATTCAGCATTTGTTACGATTCTATATATCAAGAGAGAGATGGAGATATGACGCCGTGAGAGCTATCTCGTATCAGTCAATAACGATCCTGACCTGGTCACTGAGTAAGCGCCACATCCTAAAGGCGATGCCCTCGATCTTTGAGGAAAATTTCTATCGATCGGTTGCAGCATTTCGATAAAACTTGCCATCCGCCATAATGGCGAAAATACATGACCGGGTCAATGCAGAGAGCGCTGATATCCCTTCAGTTTAGAGAGAAATCGATATGTACACGCGCTTATCTAGATATGTGTTTCAAAAAAAAAGTAACCTCTTTAAACTGGCTTTCAAAATTAAAAACAAAAGATCTATTTGCCGATTATTCTATTATATAAGCTAATTAAAAAAAGAATGGTTGTGTTCGAAAACGATTAAAAGGATTTATTTTAATCTTAAAATAAATTTTGTGAAGGAAATTATTTTATCTTGTATATAGAGGGAATATTATGGGTGAAACGGATTTTTATTTTATTCGAGTCTTGACGCGGCCAACTTCAGATCCTTCTGACGTAATTCGCGCGATCGGGAGATCCCCGAAGGTGCCAAGATCTTATTACCTGCCTGCGCGGTGGTTGTATACACATTTGAATCGTTCTGATTATGTCAGCTGGTTCTCTGACGTAAGGAGACGCCCGGCGCCGATTGGACGATAGACGCGCGCCCACTACGCGACTGTGCGCGCGTGCGCAGTTCTCACGGATTCCCTCAAAGTTGCCGGAGCTCCCCGAATGCATCGGCAATGGCGTCACACGGTATCTGCCATTATCCTCTGGAATGCCTACTGGTTAGACGCGAAGGCACAATTCGCAATTCTTGCATGCTTCATTCTGGCAGTTAACGTACTATTGTATATATCGCGAATAATTTCAATGAAACGAGAAGATTCTCGATAATTTTCATCCAATAATCGGCGTCAATTGTACGCACGATTTGAAGAATCTTTGCGTTAGCAATAATAAACAACGACCAGAATGTTTTTAATATACTTTCATCCCATTCCCATGGAAATTCGTACAAAAGATTTGAAGAATCAGAAATACACATTTATATTAAATACATGTGAGACTAGAAGTCTATCGAAATATATCGCGAGGAAAATTATAAAAATATAATTTTTTAATTATAAAGAGAAATAAATAGATAAAATATTTTTCCGAAGTTTGAAATAGAAATAGTTTAATAAAAATGGACAGAGCAAATAGAAATCTTCCCTCTGAAATCTGGCGTAAATCATCGTTTAAAGTGAGCTTAAGCGCGCATTGTTTATACGCGCGCGTCGCTCATTGCATTGTCAATCAGAGTTCATGAGAGAGAGCGTGCACGCGCGCGTGCGCGCGCACGCACATACTTCGGAGCGAGACGGCGTGAAGTGCGCCGCGCACGCGTTCGGTACACGATCGACTCCCGTGACGCGCGCGTCGATGACTCGCCGTTGACCGCGCAGCGGGACACCCCGTCCCTAATCGTCGAGGGACCGGCGCGGGCGGCGCGCGGTGCGACGCGGCGCGGCTGGGAAGCGCGCGCGGAATCAGGTGCGATGAAGATACCAAATCTGGGGTGAATGGACTCTCTCTCGTTAACGGAGATAGGACATTTTCCGTCAATGTAACGAACGGATACGGGCGAGGGCCCCGCGCGCGCGAGATCTTGACGACTTTGACGTTGACCTTACGCGACGCACTCGATGCTATATGCTGCCTTATTTTTGGTCTAAAAAGATCTTTGAACTCGTCGATAATTATATGCTTCTTTGTTGTATTTTTTTATTAGTAATTAACTAATTAGTAAGTAACTAAAAAAGTATAGTGAGTACACTTACGTTAGTATACTTACATTTCTTACTCACTAAAAAGACCAAACGACTAAATTACATGAAAATAAAAAAAGTGAGAAAAAAACCAATCATTCAGTATAAAGAATATAATTATCGAAACATACAAAAAATATCTTTTACATACAAGAAATATTAACTTAAAAAAATTTAAATAACCAATAATAATTTCCAATGTTGACAGAAAAAATGGTAAGAGAAGAGAGAAGCTTTCTGATATTGAATCACGACGTATAGTTTAATAAGCATCAATAACTATTTCGGTCTACTTTAATATACTTCAAGACATAGTTATATTAAAAATGAAACATCGATGATATGTCAAAAAGAAAAACGGACTTTCAGAAGATTAAAATTTCAATAGATATTTCTTAGAAGAAAATGTGGAATCGAAGCTTGAGATACAAAAGCAAGGTCAGAGAGAAAGTTTTTTGCAACATAGGAATTTTTAAATTCCGAAAAGCCTGTTCGATATTAGAAAATACGTGATTTAAAATTTCAGATATCAAATGTCCTTGACGAGGAAAGAAATGATTATTATCTGATGAATTATCTGTCATCAAATAGCAATTAACTTTATCTCGATTGCTATAGTTTCGAAATATATAAAAAATTTTCATAAAAATGTTTTTTCCTATTGTTATCATGGTACATCGATCAAGTTGGGTGATTTAGCAGAATATTAAAATGGCTGTTTATCAAAAAAAGTGGCTTTCCAATTGTTGTGATATTTAAATCTAGTGAGGAACTAAGGACATGAAACAGTTACAATAAGAATTCTACAATTTTGTTGCATTAACTGGCTAATTAAATATTCTATTCGAGATAAGAATTTCAATTAAGATAACCAGAATTCTGATTTATATTATCAGAATTATTATTTTGTTTGTAGTTCTTGTTGATACAATCAAAACATTTTTCTCAGTGACTCTATATCCAGATTTATATACCCGTTTCTATCAGTATAGATTATCACGGTTTAACTTACGCTTCATCTTTTTCTAATTCTTAGAACTAGAAAAAAATAAGGAATTAATTGAACCAACATTAAAGTTAAACTATTATTAGAATGAAAACGAGCATTAGTTGAGAGCTTGGTTCAAAATGCACCAATGAATGGGAAGTAATGCGTCTCAGACAGGAATGGTCGAAATGCAATTAATCAATCGAGCGATTAGCGAGTCGATTGCGCATGCCTGTTTTGTTGAAAACGTTTCATGGTACGATTGTATGCGATAATATGCGTTTGAATAAATTAGCGGCTTGTCACGTCGCGTGACAAATAGAGACACTGTGCCGTAAGGTCAAGGACCGACCCGATGTCGCTTTCTCGGCGAGCCGCGCGCCGCACTCCCTGTATATGTCTATTTTACTGGGTAATGCACGTTTCGCCGCGCTCAAAGGATAATTTATTACCTTGCGATTTAACGTCTCCGTTCGCGAAGACGTTATTGCCGCCGACCGTTCGTTCACGGCCAATGTTATCTTTTGTTCGGTAAGAGTGTATATATTTTTACGTTCGCATTTTCATTGGATTGTTTACGGCTTATTGTTGATATTTTGCTGGCAAATCTGATCGATTATTCTTCTAGAGATCTAGAAAACTAGATACCTCATTATTGCGAATTAAACAGCAACGGTGAACTAACGGAACGTTGATGATTTTTAACAGCCGTTAGATTCGAGCAATCCCGTTTGATATCACTCACTTTTTTTCATTATTACTAGATTTACAGTTGCATTCATGCGTTCAATATTACTGTATAAAAAAATAAACTCGAAAGTAGTAAATGTAATCTTTGCATTTTTACAAATAATTTATTTGTTTAATTTATCAAATGAGTAATTTATAAGCAAGATTTTAAACATTTTTTGAAAATAAGGGACAAACCAACGTCGGAATCCCAAAGCCGCTTATCGCGATTACGTATGATGCATGATTGCAAAGGAATTTCTAAATGGAAAACCTCTATTTTCGATATCGGAAAAACAAGCATGTGTGTCACTGCAAATTCGCCAGTCACGGTTCTGCTTTTATTTATTTATTTATTTTTTTTTTTTATTACAGCGTTATCGCGCAAATCCCGCGTGTATTCATGATGAGGGGGATTCTCCGGGCAGAACGCGTGTTCTAATTTCCGATGAAAATCATGACCCTCGCAAATCCCTAACGAGATATCCCACCTCACCATCGATTAACCCTTTGATCACTAATCGTCGCTATTGTTTGACAGACATCCCTCTGCGGCATTAAATGGAGGAAACTCGTGTGGGGCGAGGTGGCCGGTGGCTTCGGCGGCACGCCCCTCGAGGACCCGGTGCTGTCGAGTTTCTCGCGATGTTTAGCTGGTGACATTCTGTGCGTGTGGCGACGAGTGGCCGCCACGCCGGCCACCTCCGGCCCGGCTGCGGCCGCCACCGCCACTTCGGCGCCCGGGGCTGGCATCTTCGACCTGGGCATCGCGCCCTCGCCCGCGCCCCCGCCGCTCTCTCTCACCGCCGCCAAGGAGCTCTGGATCTTCTGGTACGGCGAGGAACCCGATCTCTCCGGCCTGGTATCACCGGAGCTCATCGCTTGTGGTGAGTATATCTTCACCGCGGAAACTGAAAACGCACCAAGTCGAACTTGGAGATTATAGACCAATGAGATGAGGAATGTAAAGAAGAATTTATTTTGCGAAACTCGTTACGTGAATTATATAAAAACGTTTGATTATTATAGAATTCCTTTTTTTTTTTAGAAGACAGTACCGACACGATTCTAACGCCATTCTATCCTTCTTGGCATTTAATGAATAATAAAAATAAAATAATATTTGTGTTTTTATTATGTTTCCTAAAAAGAAAACAGGCTACGTTACCTCAATCAAAAGTTATTATATCTTTCTGAAAGAAAGCGGCTAAAGACTTTTTGACAAGAGTCTGAACATGAGAAAGTTTCTTTGATGGATTCACCATATTTCAACAATTCCTGAGAGAGAAAAATAAATAACAGAGAGATAGAATAGAGTGGAAAAAAGAAAGGAATAGTAAATATATGTCCTTCTTTTTCGTAGATTTTTATTAAAACTACTATTCTGCATATAAAACTACGATTCTTGTCCAGATTCTTATAGGAAGGTCTAAAAACAGCAAATCGCGTAATAATCGAGGATCAAAAATGTTCACATGAAGATGATCCGTGTCATTTGCTCAATACATGGCCAAGTGATAATCTCGATGTGTAATATTTATGTAGGCGCGATGTACGGTATATTGTGTACGCCGGACTGGAAGTAGCAATTACGTGATGTTTATATACCGTTGTGTGATGTTTTACCTAACGTCAACAAGGAGACCGTGACTAAGCTAACTTTTATTACGTACTTTCCAAGAGGAAGTTTCGACACGTAAGAGACACGAAGGGACCACGTTGCGTTAACGGATTTGCAGAAGCACTTGACGCGCAAAAATCTTGTACTATACACAAGATCTATAGACTGTACATATACAACGTTCTGTCGATATAGCCGACCGAGGCAACGTTAAAATCACAAGGAGAGAAAAAAGGAATACGATTAAAAGTGAAACTCTCTTAGTCTTTAGATCGTTGCGATAAGCAGCGACGTGTATAAACGCGTTAGCACGTGAATCACACATCAAATTATCACTCAACTGTGTATCTCCTTTCGGGCCATCAAATGATTCTGCCTGTTTTAAGCGACGTTTACAATGAGATTTTAAGACCATAAAATGAAGTCTTAAGTCAAAAAATTGATCGATCACATCGAATGTGAGGAGAATAAACGACCAGTATCGTGAATTTTTATGATTTCTCTATGATCATTTTGATAAAAATTCGGACAAGCAAGCCGAGCCAGTTTTGTTTGAGGATACCTGCGTGCCGAAGACACGCGACGAAACTTTTAAAGTGGTAGCGAACCGGCTAGTTATAATTCTCGAGATTAGATTAGGTCAAGGAATATGCTCAACCGTGACCGGTCGATTTAACAAATTGAAGCTTTCGTTTTCTCTCTCACCGTAGATATATCGAGTTACATTACTCGAAGCATAAAATCGTACGAATTCTTTTTTTGTATTCTGCATCGAAATAAATTTTTTTTATATATTCAGTAAACAATCAGTAAAATATTCTCTCCAAAACTGGAGCTTCGAGCAATGAATAAATTAATCAATCGCAGTTGAATGTTCTCGGGGATGGTAGATTAGACCACGAAGCTCAGAGAGAAAGAGAGAGTTATCAAATTTGATTTACTCATCCTTAATACTTCGCCAACGACATGGGATTTCAACTCTATGGAATCTTAATTCTGTAGTAATAAAAATCTTTGAGAAACGAAGCAAAATTTTTTTTGTTCCAGATCACATAAAAATTTGAAAAAATTCTGATATACTTAAAGCTTCAATAAGTTTTTACTATTATAGAAATCGAATTGTATTTTACTTATTTTTTATAGATTTAAATCTACCAGAATTCACAATCGCACAAAATATCGATAGTGCCTTTAAGGATCCCAAGTTATCCGATGGATTACGTTTTCTATCGTTCTTTTAACGCTCAGATTTCACTACTCAATCTCCAACGACTGCGACGATTATCCTGCCTTTGAGAAGTGTGCAGTAACGTCGTTGTCGTGCAACGGACCAGTGTTCGAGCCGAGTGCTGGACCGAGGCCCGGCCGGTGGCGTTTCTCGACCGGCGGGGTCGCTGAACCATGCACTTGTCTGCAACTCGTTGCAGCGCGCAACGTATAGATCTGCTGTGTTGTGCATCGCACCGCGCCGCGCTACTCTGCCGGAGAGTGCACCAATTGCGAAACTGTGGCCGACCGACCGCACGGTGAACCGTTAAGATTGAAAACGACCAACATGGCCTACCGCTGCGATGGTGACAATCACGACAGTTTAGCGACTAAAAAAAAACCGTTGATCATTCGAAGAATTGAGATAAGACGCGCCTCTTCGCTCTTATCGGATATCGATCTCCTTTCTTTTCTTTGTTAGGAGAGAATATTTTGGTATTATCAGTTTAAAAGCATGGAACGGATAAATGTATCATTATCGTTTTTCTTTTATGTCGTCAGATACGTGCGATAATTAATATTGAAGTAGACAGTAACAACTACAACACAGTCAAGCCGAGTGCGCTCTACTTTTTAAGAATAATATATAATATATTT
>Ga0157364_1004267_pt1 | contig 14232 bp, 7 predicted proteins | sample AttsexASBM2_FD_111476 | JGI IMG/M metagenome (GOLD analysis project Ga0157364, IMG submission 111476) | Fungus gardens microbial communities from leaf cutter ant in Ribeirão Preto, State of São Paulo, Brazil - Atta sexdens ASBM2 | ecosystem: Host-associated > Fungi > Mycelium > Unclassified ... | reverse complement strand
CTTTTTTTATATATTTATAGTAATTCTTTATTTACAACGGTAAATAATGTAACAATAAATTTCTGTTAATTCCTTCGGTGCCAATCCTAATGACATATCCGAGATTTTTTACTTTACTAATTTTTTTAAAGTGAAGATACGTATATTTATTTATTTTTTTATTTAGTTTGGCATCGTTTGGCATTGAAAAAAATGCTATATGTTTTTTTATTACGATATTTTTTATACAATAATATTTAGTATGGTAGATAAGTGATAAAACGATATAGAGTGTAGGCATCAAAGGATTAATAGTTATCCTTAATTAATAATGAATGATTAAAGTTAAAATAAAAATCAACGATAATAATATATATTATAATTATTGTATATAAAAAGTTCTCTAAAACTTTTAGAATGAAAATTCACTCAGAAGAGTGAAATCTTATTCTTAATTGAAGATTAAGTTACTCTTTTTTAAAATTGGCTCAATTTTCATTCTTCAGAGTGATTTCACTCCAAAGAATTTAGAGAGTAGTAATAATTTAATAGCAAAAGAAAATTTTGTTTCCCTTAATAAATTATTTTATTTTCGATTGGCATTTAGAAAAAGAGGCACAGTTTAAACACTATTTAGTTAATTTTGCCGTGAATCTCTAGCAGTGTCCGAAATATGTATTATTTAATCGGTCTCATTTCGCGCGATACAATCCAACCGTTTGTCGTGGGGAATGCAAAAAGGCCGGTTGCGTCCGGCAGCGAAAAGTGTTTCCGAGAGCTTTTTAATGACTCGCGTTCGGTCAGGTCTAATTATTTGTGGGACCTGCAGGTTATCCCGAGCGTTAAAGCCGAACGTGACTGGACTATGGAACGTTTCCTTTTACACTGCGACGAGTTACGCGATTTCGCAAAATTTCGCGATGTCCTCGTCGGCTTACGCAATTGAATCGATTCGTCGATAAAGTTCTTTTACAAACTTTCATCGAGAAATATCTTGCGTTCATGATCTTTACCAGAAATAGCATATAAAATATGAAACTCAAAAATTAAAATATAAAATTGAAAATGCGTTTGACATCTTGAAAGAATCGAAGAAGTAACTTATGAAAAAAATTCTATAATTAGTTTGCAAATCTTTCCATATAAAATTTAATAAATTATTTTGTATTTTTTTTCAGAAGAATTAAAATTCCTTCTCGTTTACAAATTAATTAAACTAATATAAAGAAATGAAGAAATCACGATGTGTATGTGTAATAGCGTCAAACACATCGTTGTAATTTTTGTTATTAGGAGCTCAGTTGAGATTAAAATGTTTCCTTTGACTTGAAGCCAAATACCGACTTTATCTTGAAATTAATTAAAAATTTGCATTTCTTTTTAAGAATGTCTTGGCGAAATATTTGCATTTCTGTATCTCACGCTTATAGCAGTAAACTCAGTAGTATTTTGATAAGCGAAATCCAGACGAGTGAAGATCTGCAATCTGGTTTATAAAAGAAAAAGAAAAAATAAATTTAATTATTTCATTATATTCATATGAATACGTTTTAAAAAAGAAATTATTAAATTAAAAAATTAAAATAATTTAAAATTTATATGAAATTATTGATCACATTTGCATTTTTAAATATACAATAAAAATAAACAATTTGAGAAAATTTTTTACTTTTTCATTTTTTCAATAAATTCATTACTAGAGATTTTTAACTATATAAAAATATTTTAATCCTATAAATAGATAAAATTATTTTAAAATAAGATTAAAGACATAATATTGCTATAGATTCATAGCAATATTATGTCCTTAATCTTATTTTAAAATAATTTTATGCCGAGTAAATTCTTAAATATATATTAATCACTTGTGTCAAAATAAAAGTAGGTATATTATTAGAAATATATTTATTAAGTGATTATATATTTATATCTTAAAAATATACATCATATTTTTAAAATTGAAAGTAAAATGAAATTAAAGGAGTTTTTTTACTTGCATTATTTCTTTCTGATATGTTTAATTCTTCGTTACAGTGGAGCGGCCGATTTATGTCACTTCCGCGACAAATGGAACCAGTTTGAGAATCACTCATAACATGTCATTAGTATGTATTACGCGCGCGCAATGCGTCAGTTTATCGTGAACGAATCGCCGTAGAAAAGGCAGACGGTGTTATTTTTCAGTCCGCGTATCGGCTGCTCGAGTATAAATCGATGTGAAATTACTGCAAATAACGAATACGGAGTCGCGGTCGCTGATACTGTCGGTTAACTGGCTGCCAGCACGAGACACTTTGCATAATATTTGGATCGCATAACAAGACTGAATAAACTTTGTGTGTCGGAAGGTCGACCCGATAATATTCCCCATACCAATTGGACCTTGCCAATGGCGTGTCATTTTAGAATATATCCTCAAAAATCTTTGAATGATCTATATTTCAATTTTTTATCGAAAAGAGAAATGAAACAATCACAAGTTTTATCGCAAAATCATGTTATATGTAGATAAAGCTCTCTCTCTCTCTCTCTCTCTCTCTCTCTCTCTCTCTCTCTCTCTCCAGATTTTTTTAAACATGTTAAATATTTTGATAAATTTAATATTTTTTAAAAATCATGTCGTTATAAAATCCACTTATAGTCTAAACTTATGCAAAGTTTCAGATTTTTTTAAATGTTTGTCGAACTTTCCTTGTAAATATGATATTTTTATCTAAATATCTATGTTGAATCTGAGATTCTAAAAACGTATGGCTCTAAAAATTTTTTTTTGCGTATTTAACTTTTGGCTCTAAAATTTTTTTTGCATATTTTGCGTGTAATATAAAGTACAAAATAATAAATAACATTTTTTTAAACTTTATTTTTTTCGCCTCTTTTGAGGGAAGAATAATTGCTAATTATTATTATCAGATATCAAATTAAAAAGGAATTTATGAAGATTTAAACCGGAAAAGATGTTTCTTTAAAGGTTGCACATGTAGGTATCTGCCTTTCGCGAGAGTTCGCTCTAAAGGCGTAATTTATCGATCATCCGAGTTTTCCACCGCTCGCAAAACTTACGTTAAAGTTGTCGTGCCTGTTTATGCAAAGCAGCCTGGGACACTGATCTTATATTCCGCATATACAGTAGCACTTTAGGCACTAAGTCTTTCTAAGCGAGGGAGAAAGAATGTAAGTCATCCAGGTTGGCAATGAATTTCAAGTCTACGTCGTTGCGTAATGTCGGTGTATGTGACCATTGTAACTCGTTGTATCTTTTGAATGAGTGGTCTAAAGAATATTTTATTGCAGTTAAATTGTTTATGTGAAATATGCTGCATTTCATGCATTTTTATTTGTATTTTGATAAGATATTAATTATTTAGAATTTGCTTGAGCTCGATTGAATCGAGAATATAATGCAGTACGTTCACAATTGTATCTTAATCCTTTGGTTCCACATTATATGTTTCGTTTTTTTAATACAACACACCAGGTACTGTAAAATATTTACTGAAAAAAATGTACAAATATCGCATACTGCAATGAAAAAAATGTACTAAATTTTAATAAATATTTGTTAAAAAATAATATTAACTTTTACTTACAAATTTACTAAATAGAAAAAAAGTTAAATAAAATAAATGATTCCCGTATCAAATAAATATATGTTTACATTTAGTAAATTTTTAACGAATACTATTCAAATAAATATTCATTAAAATTTAGTACATTTTTTTTTCAATATAAAAATGGATTTATTATAATAATACATTTTTTAAAATCAAAATTTGACAGATATTAAAGAAAGTAACGGTATCAAGCAAGATACATATATGTACCTAATAAAAAAGTTATAGTATATAAAATAAAATAAAAAGTCTGGTATGCCATACCGAACTGATGCTGAAAAGTTAATATTCTTTTTCATTTTATGATATATTATTAAAATTTAAAAAGACAAATCTGAGAAATTAAAAGATAAATCTTTTCTTTCAATGTTTGATTAAATCTGCATTATTCCTCATACAAAAGAGTAAAAAATTCTAAAATAAGAAATAAGTCGCGTTTGTTGTTCATGATCCGTTTAATAATTATATTAAATAATTGCATTATTCAAGGACATCGGAAGCAATTCGGATGTATCTGTCATTAATCTTAACACATCCTAAAATCGTCTTCTTTCATAGAGATGTAGATGTGTAAACTTTAGCAGAAACGATTCATCTTTTTCGTGTATCTCGTTTACCTATATAATCTCGACGCATATTCAAAGCCTTTATTTGTCAAACGCCCGGTGTATGACATAATTCGTACGCCAGCCCGCAGAAATATTATCCGGCCGAAAATGATTTCATCCGGGAGATGATATATCACGGCGCTCGTCGACGAATTCTCCGTTTTCGCGACATCATTAATTTGCCTCCCGCAGAGCCATCGATCACCGTGAATCGTTCGACTCGAATATTCAACTCGTCATAACGTTTTGAGGAAATTTGCGCGAATCAGGCTTCTTGAAAACCAATAATTTGTATAATATATTGACTATCTTTCCTATCGACTTATTTGAACTTGCAAATAAAAATAATTTTATGATTAGATCTACAACTAAATAATAGAAATTAAAAAGTAGGATAATAATTATTTAAAAAAACTTGATTTTTTAAACTTTTAGTAAAAATGCTTTAACTTTTTATTTTAGTCAATATAATAGAGAACGCTATTAACGGTCAAAGTTAGATGTTTCGAATAATATAATATACATTTTTTATTAAATCAATTTATTTCAGACATTATTGTATGCCGATAACTTTCAACACAATCAGTTTAAAACGCTAATAATTCTCCTAAACTAAATTAGAAAAACTATAAAGAACTTATTGGGAAAAATATTATTTCAGCTAAGGTTCGAACCTGAAACCTTTTTATTTTAGGATATAAAGAATGTATATATTGTATAAATTTGAAAGATTCACAGCTGTAGGATGCTTCGAACAGAAATCATGCCGCACATACTTCATACACATTTCTCATAGCGGATGGAATCAATGACTGATTGCAAGCTCACGCGTCAGTGGCTTTTATTAATTTGCTTTCGTTCAGGATCAGCATGTCAGCTATAGTTGAACGAACATAAATCTACCGGAGTTGATACGATGAGGAAGGGAGGCTTGCAAGGTAGGGCGGTAGCCCTTATCGGTGTCGGTAGATCGATATCATGGGCCAGGTAACCTACCCCGTTAACAAGGCAATCAGGGATAGTTTCTCGATACCGCACGAGTCGAGGTTAACTTAATTAAGGGTTGTTCTACGATTGCCGATTGTACCGATTGCGCGAGTCGGCTGCATTCGCCGACTGTATATGTATATATATATATATATATATATATATGGATGCAATTCGACGCATCGTATTGCGTACAGCCTTTTTATTAGAGTTAGAAATATTTAATACATTTTATATCAAGATATAAGTGAAATTATTTGAAAGTTTATTAGAAGATAAATAAAGATATGAATAGATAGATAGATGGATTGATTGAGAGAAAGGGAGCAGGAGAGAGAGAGAGAGAGAGAGAGAGAGAGAGAGAGACAAAAAAAGAAAAAATGCATGCATTTATTTAAGGCGTTCTGGCTGGTATTCCCTCAGGTGCATAAAAAATATAGAAATGTAGAACAAGAAACATATTTTGATATAATATAAAAAAAAATATAAACAAAGTATACTTAATTGTATAAATATATTTGAAGTGTGTGTATATGTGTGTAAGCGTGACAAAAAACATATTATGAAGTAAAGATGAATTGGCAAATGTTTGAATTTGCTTAAGCAAAGTAAATAAAGTATAAAAAAATTGCCTGGAACAGAATGAAATGTAACATGCAGATGTATGTAACATTGTGATGTTAAAAATTGTATAGGTACAATACGTATAATAATAGGATAGCATCATTACATGTAAAGACATATTAAGTGCATTATTAGTATACATATATGCATCCAACATGAAATCAAAGCAATCAAGCGGGGTTGTCATTTACGATATTGTCACTTGTAATAGATATTCATGTACTTAATTTTGAATTCATCAATTTGTGATTGAATACTCCGAAATTCAGGTGGAAGGTTATTCCACATTTTAAACGCTGTAAATTAAAAAAAATGCTTGCTATAAAAGAGAGAGAGAAAGAGAAGAAGATTAAATCAATTTATATTTATTTTTTAATGTTAAATCTTGAAAAATTCTTTTGTATTTCTACTTTTTGTATTTCTGTGGAATTTATAAATGATTAATATTGAACATTAATGACATTAATTATTTAATACATAAGTAATTTCTATAGAATAAACAACATAAAAGAAAAGAATAGAAAACGATAAGAAAAGCAATTATGTCAAACATATTAACTTTTTTATTTTTTTGTTAATATATGTATGTTCTACTTATTATTACTTATTACATTATTATTATTTATTGCTTTGTTATAGTCTTATTTTTAATAATAAGAACTATATATATATATATGGATATAGAGAAATGTGTGAAGTATGTATATGCGTGTATATATCATATATTATATGAAATATACATATATATAATACATATAGAAGAGTTCTAAAGCACAATGATTTTAATTGGATCAGTTAGTCATTTTTGCTAAATGGTTTAAATGTTTAGTGGAAATAGAATGAAAAGCTTAAAAAATAAATTTCTTCTCCTTTAATGATATTGAATGCATGAAAATAATCACCGCTTGATAAACGCTTTGTAATAATGGACGCTTGAAAAGCATCGGATAATAACTTTCCTTTGAGTAACGAGGAGCTCTCGGTATTCAAGTTCCATTTATCAGAATTCTAGCAAAAGAGGTGCTTGCATTTCTAACAATTTTTTTTGATACATCGCTACATTATTCCAGAGTTAAACATTAAAAAATGCCGATTATGAAACAAAAGACTAGCTAATTATCAATATATTGAATCAAAATATTGGTACAATCTTTATCATCTTGAAATAAAAAAAATTATATAAATTTTTTCGTTTTTCAAGAAAAGAAAAAAATGCTAATTCTCCAACAATCCACTTTTATCATTATATATTTTAACTCTATTAATTTTGCTACAATGCTTTTCTAAAACACAGTGTTGCTATTTGATATATCGTTTTTCTTATGGTTTTTCTATTCCTCTTTTCGCATCGGGCCACTAGAGGAACGAGACTCATCCTGAGATTCTCTTGAGTTTTATCCGGATATTCTTTTTCACGTCGTCGACCAGCGCCGAATGGCGCGTCGAAATTGCCTCCTTTGGAAGACTGGAAGACTTTCGGAAACAATGAACCGATGGGGTTCAATGGAGCCTGGCTTAAGGCACCTCGAACCGTTTCGAAGAGCGATTTCGATTAACCGTAAAAGCATTCGGTGTGCATACACACGTACTCACGAACTGGTAGCATACAGACTCACTCATTCACGATCGAGAAAGGAACGAAGAGAAAGAGAAAGAAAGTAAAAGAAAGAATGGACATGAAGAGAGGCGTATGCAGTGAGGAAATCTTCTCGTACTCAGCGATGAACTATATTATTTCCGGTAGAAAGCGCCTCTTGACTAGAGAGGTGGCAGGTAGGAGCGGCTTCAAACACAGCCCTGTAATTGGTTCACTTAAAAGCGGATCGATACACAATTACAGAGTAATTGGAGTACCAATTAAGATGACAACGATTCACCGTGCTGTTTTTCTCTTCTTTCTTACGCATTACGTTTGCGTACGCGATTGTCTAAGCATCTAAGAAATCACCGAGTATCATGATGGAATATTTCACGTAATTAACAGTATCGATTCAGAATACTTCTTTTAATTAAAAAAAATTGTTTGTTTATATTTAATAAAAAAGTTTAAGAAAACTACTACAACTAAGTACACACAATAATCTTGGAAATTTAAATTAACTGGTTTGAATTTTTGTTTCATAAAGCTTACTGTATAATGATTAAGAAATTAACAATATTAATTAAAAGAGAATCAGTGATAATACAATACAAGTTTCTACTTTATATTGTTATTTACAAATTTATTGGTTACATATACACGCAAGTTTCTCATATTCAACACGAATATGATAAATTGGACGGCAAAACAATATCGTGGGCTTCCTTAATTCCAAAATAAAAGAGCGGGACAATTGTGATTGCAGAGGCATTATCGTATTTAGGGCATATAATGTTGGAGTTTTTCGACTTTCTCTCCTCCCCCCCCCTCTCTCTCTCTTTCTGCGATCGTTGAGCTATAAGCGGATTGCGCTAGCTGTTCATTAAATTAAGTAATTAATATCGGAAATGGCCATGCGATATAATGCAAGCGGCATACTAATGGTGAAGCTACGTGCGTTGCGCAAAATTTAAATAGATTCATGAATCTCATATTGTCATAATAATTTAATAATACGGATAAGTGTGGCTCGTTATTTTTTCCATAAGTTAACGTTGATTAAAGTGGGCACGATTACACGGATACATTTTACGGATTTTCAGATTATATTATATTTTTTAGCTTTATATTTAGAAATAAAAAAAGATATGTTGCATTTTCTCTATATAAAAGTTACTTTTATGAAACATTTAGTAAAAAGATTAGATAGAAAGAAATTTATAAAAGCATCATTTATTAAAGACTTTATTTATAAATATTAAAAACATAATAAAAATGTTGTTTATATTATTAATGCTAGCAAATTTTTGAAAAAAACAAGATGTAAAGAATACTTGTCGTACGTGCATACAATTTCTTTCTCTAAATAATTAAATATCTATTATTTTTAAGAGTAATAACTTTTTGAAATTTGTCATTAAAAATTTTTTTTTTTTACAAAATTTCTTAGTTTATTATACATTAATTTAATACCGTTACTTTTAATGAAGTTGATCTATGGGTGAAAAGTTCTTGCGCAACATTTATTTATACTTTAGTAAATATCAATTTAACTTTATTGATAACTTTAGCAGACTTTAAACTTTATATAATATTATTTATGTGCCTCAGTTTTTTATTATATATGATGGAATGTAGGATTTATATAAATAATTTATATAAATAATTCAAGAATTACAATATCTTTTAGATACAATACATGTATTTAAATGCAACTTTGAGCTATACACAAAATGAAAAGAACTGACGGAACAGATTACTTTTGTTCAGAAACCGTGTGTTAAAGTGGTGTAAAGATATAATTATGTCAGCCGGGATAATTAAGCGCGGTAGCAATTATTCAAGACTAATGATGCGCAGACACATTTATCAAGGTATAAGACTGCTTCGTCCAATGTTCAGAAACATATAATAATATCACCATTTCATAGTAATAACATGATACAAATTTTTTTTTTTGAATGTCAACTCCCGAAATTTACTTTTTATTTTATAACTTACTAATATTTATGTCGAACTGATTATTTCCATTATTTTATCTTTAGTTTATTAGTCATTCAAATTAATAATTTCAAAATTACATAATTCATTCAGATAATTCCAAAGTTATATAATCCGTTGTATTTTTATCGTTTTTTCATCATGCTGGATGTTCATTTAGTAAATTGAGAAGTTAGAAACATGCAGGTTCAAGCCGCGAACTTTATGAGTGACTTGAATTGAGGATTGTCCGAGATAATCTTGACTCGCTCATCAGTCTTCGTCGAGCGGCACCGTATCGATCGTTTGCTACTCACAATTATCCCAGTTGGGCACGTGAGATTTGTGTTTGATATTTATTTATCGACCGCACGACATATTCCACGTCGCACGAGCAAACAATCGCCGTGCAAACATTTGGACCGCCCCGGCACGGAGCAGTGCACCGGTGCACGTTGCTGTCGTTAGGTGACATGAAATTCCGTAATTTGCGTGTCATCGGGACGACAAGTGCTTTCGATATTGAGGGAACACATTGCGGTTAATTCTATGGCTTAGCGGATATGCCGTTTGCAACATACCAATAATAGAGGTCTATTTAGGGATAAGTATGGTTTACAAGAGAATTTATGCTGCACGAAGATAGTGTAACTATATCGTGTCGAATTGTTAGAATATAAAGAACGTGACAGAGAGATTAAAAGTGAATAAGATTAAATTAATATTATAGTTTGTTAATTTTCTAAAATTTTTTTAATTAGCTTCTTAATTGTTCTTGTTACTATTGATGTAATATTATAATTATTATTTGTAACATATATGACACTGCAAGTATATATTATTTTTCTCTTAGTAAAAATTTAGATAAATTATTTTAATTACATTTATAAATAATTCGTACATTAAAGTTTTGTTAAAATAAAGTTCATTTGAAATTAAACGGTATTACGATTTTATTACATATATCATTAAAAGTCAATTCATCAAAAATCTGTATATTTTTATTCGCTTATAATTTAAGAAATATTAATGTTTTAATATTTAATAAGAAATAAGCTTGAAGTTAATATATAAGCTAATATATAAGTATTTTAAATATAGAAAATCTAAGATACATTGTACTTTCGTCTGTCATAAAAAGTGTAATTACATAACAACATAATAATGTTGTAAACTTATGTAAAGTTGAACGATTTTTTAATCGATTTATATCATAGAAAGTTTTAGTTTGTTCCTCAGCTACGTTTTCCTCTTTTCTAATAACGCGAAATAAGTGCACTATGTGCTTTTACAAATTCCTAAATGGGCTCGCGTTTCTCTGCGGAAAGTGGTGTAATTGTACAATAATAGAGCTCACCAACGTGCAGTGTTTGCATACAAACGTCGAATCTGTAAATTAGTGCGATGAACATGGCTCTCCTCTTTATTCGTGAAAATAATATAAATTAAGTGCCAGTTTACTGTGCTGGGCAAAATTCGTCGTTTATAATATTGAAAGAAACTGAAGGAAGGTTCACACAGTTAAATCGAACGTATAATGAAAATATCCATTTTTATATCCGGTTTTAATTACTGGCGACTGTATTCTGCTTATCACATAATCATTAAGTCTTATTTTCAGTTTTGCTATTTAATGTTGTTTCTATGTTTCTACCAGTAAAAAATCCTGGAACGGAAAATGCGCGGACAAATTATATTAAAGTAACATGTATGAACTTCATAATTAGTAAAATGAAACAAAGAATTAATTTTTCATGCGCGGGTAGAGAGAGAATATTTTTTAAAATAAAATTTGTCGGTAAATAATCACGCGTGACGGAGCCAAGAAGAGATCCGTAATACTCGTTAGCAGTGCATCTATGCCGAGATGTTGATGTACTCTCGACAGTAATTGACATTCATTGTTTAAAGACGACAGCTAACATCAGAGCAGCGGCAAATTGTAATGCAATGACTTTACATATTGTAACAAAAACGGTTTTCTAAAATATCAAAACGAAAGAATGGTTTTAATTGTTCTCTTTGTCTCTTGCTCGATTATAGTAGCCAGCAAGCTTTTTTAATTGACAAATTGAGAAAATAAACAAGTAGAAAGTATTAACTCTTTAGATGCTTGTTAGCATCATTATTAAATTAATAATTAATATAATTTATATAATACAATATTATTTTTACATTTAGTTTATGCTTGCTTTTTAAATCTGACAAAATCGAATTGGCGCGCAGTTTATACAATATAACTGAAAAAAATCTATTACAAAATCGCATATAAATATTACTGAGCACAAAAATTTGCTTCAGCTGAAAATAAAATTCTTTCTCTTATTGATTTATTTCTATTGGTCTAATTTTTTTCCATTTATAATTGTCAATTATTTAGTTTACATAATTAATATAATGATCTGATATAATACAAAAATAAAAATTAATATAAAATCTAGTATCTATCTGATATTATGATATAAAGAAAAAAAACATGTTTTTATATCTCGCTATATAGGTCTTATTTGCAATTTGCAACTTGTTTTTGAACAATATTTATCAATCTATATTTGCGAGCATCCATACTATATCCTGATATCGTTCTCTCAATATTGATCTATCCAGTTTATTCAATAGATTTTTATAACGTAATAACCTGACAACAATGTGATCTTTATTATAGGACGGGAATACAATGTAGGTATTTTCTGCATCAAAAAGCCATCAATTTATTCCAGCTTTATGTACTATCAATATACTAATTACGCAGTGTGTTATGTGACAAAGCGAGCCAATGTGATACTTCGCAGCATCGCGTCTAGTTGCATTAATACGCACTCTGTCGCATTGTTGCAAACGAGTGCAAATCTTGCGCCATAACTAGTAACGCAGCTATTCGAATTGCTCAATAATTGGCGGTATAACAATAGCCCGGACTATAATCGTAAGGTCATTAATATTCGAACTTGCATTCGCGGGCCTGCATGCGGCGAGAGCGGTGCGCGAACAATCAACGTGTCCGTCGCGCATGCACAACATTGTATTTAATTCATCGTGTTTTAATATTAATTTTAATATCCATGCATACAATTACCGGATGGGTTTCCCGTAATTTGCATGCAATTACCATGCGTCGCGTCCAACGCGCCGGAGCGTTTGACGGTTACGAAAACAACACAGCTATGTGGTGGTGACGTTGAAATAATATTGTCGGTCAGCTGGTCGGTCCCTGAATTATTCGCTTGCACGAACGATTTTGTCTGTGACTTTGACGAATTTTTGACCATAAATTAGTATGTCTGTGATACTCTTATTATTTTAGAGAAAAAAATAGCATTATTGATAAGCAAAATTTTAAATTTCTAAAAACAAGTCACGATAACGACAAAATAATCATAAATCATAAATGATTGAAAAAGATTTTTAATTATATATTATAAATAAATTTATGCGACACTAAAAATCTTGATAAATAAAAAGATAATTTTTTTATATTAGTTACTTTTTGTATGTTTTACATTAGGAAGGATATGTTTGTTTATGCAATTTTTTCTTCTAATGTATAGATTCTTGAATCTTTTATTTTTCCCTTGGCCAGAATTGTGTTGTTTGTCGCATGTTTTTGACTTTCTGCATTAAATATTCTTAATAAGATTTTACATTAAACTGTCATTAATGTAAATTTAAAATTAACATGAAAATGAGATTTTAAGAAGCATTTTAATTACATTTAGATATTTGATTAAAGCTTGACTCCACGGATATCGCCTGATACACGAGGCGTCGTTTACGGAGTCAAGTCGTCGCCACAATGTCGATATCGCCATGATACCGAAGGTAATTCGATTCCTTGCGGAATTACGTCGTACTATAGGATAATCCATGATCTGGAATCACCTTACCGTATTATGTGACCTACGCGATACACAAGGTATTTGGAGGAGATGAAATCGGTGTTACAATTGCAAGCATCTATTCCCGAGATAATCTAATGAGAACGGTGCAAGTTTCACAAGATTGTTACCGATTGGATTGCGAGTAAGTATCGCATTATTTATAAGCTGTACAATATTAACGCGATTCAGGTGGAAAATCAATGTATCATATGTAAGTATATCGTATACCCTATGTTTCATCAAAATACATTATAATTTAATATGATTGGTTGGACATTCTCTAATTGCACGAAACTGACAACTTGTACGTGGTATTTTTTAAGAAGTTATAGAAATTCATTTTGCTGGGGTATGTCATCTCACTTGATTCGCGGAGAGTTAAGAAAAAATACCCAGTTTACTTACTTCCCCGGTCTTTCTTATGCAACTTGCTTCTTTACCTTTACTTCGTTTGAATCAGTCGGTGTGAAAACACTGTAACTTTCGCAATTAAAATTGTTTGAGAAACAATGAAAACAGAAGTCTGAAACTTTTGTCTCAATATCTTGATAACAAAGTAAAGAAATTTGAGAGAAAGATATCTTTATACAATGAAACATTATGAATTTTCCAATCTCCATCATTTTGTTTAGTTGTTAGTTGCATTATTTAAAATTTATTATCATAGATTTACATGCTCTTTTTTTGTTTATTTATTTTTACAATAGAGAACGTTATCGCGCCATTTTCATTAATATGTTATAATCATGTAAAAAATACAAAAATAATCAATTATATAATTTTATATAAAAATAATCTATAATACTTATATGTTTTACCGTGTACTTTGAATGATTACTATCTAAATATTGTTAAAAGATAAACTATGTTAGATTATAAAAAAAATTATAAGCAAAATATTATCACTATTATCTCTTGTACGTCACTTATGATCTTTATTTACTTTATTCATTATTTATTTTATTCATTATTATCTTTATTCT
>Ga0157364_1004266_pt1 | contig 14232 bp, 8 predicted proteins | sample AttsexASBM2_FD_111476 | JGI IMG/M metagenome (GOLD analysis project Ga0157364, IMG submission 111476) | Fungus gardens microbial communities from leaf cutter ant in Ribeirão Preto, State of São Paulo, Brazil - Atta sexdens ASBM2 | ecosystem: Host-associated > Fungi > Mycelium > Unclassified ... | reverse complement strand
AAAATAATTTTGTGGGATTGTTAATAATTATGTAGGACATTTTCAAACATGATGTAAGTAGTTCTGACATTCTAACAATCAGTATTTAACATAATTATTTTGATGGGCCAACAAAATTATTTTCTGATCTGAATGGAGCTAAATTTTTAACTACTTTAGCAAAACCGTTCTTTCCATGTAGAATTATTAAATTAATTATAAATCACACGCAATATTAAAATGTCACATACATGAAAATATGTAAAAATATCTATCCTTTTTTTTTTGTTAAATAAGTGAAGTTAAACGACGAGTTCATCAAAAAATGTATGAATATTTAATCAGGATTTGCGTTTTGCTTACTCGAAATAAAATAACTTACGTTTCAGATCGTTGCGTGGGGGATTATAAATAGTAGAAAATCGATTATATGATAATAAAATATAAGACAATAATACATGAAGATCTAGTCTGAAGATTATTTTGTTACTCAGCTCACTTTCGAGAGGAACGAAGCTTCCATTTATGGTAACACATCCTATTTCAAAGTAAAAGAATTGAATTTGAATTAATATAATTTCGACGAGTTTACCTTTCGATATTACGAGTAAAGAAAAGTTGACATTTACTTTATTCGGCGCAGTTCTATCATCGCGAATGAGAAATTTCGCATATCTATTACTTTGAATGCTGAACTCGCTGAAATTTTATCGGTGGATTCAATCACTGTCGCAATGCTATCGATCACAAATGGATTGTGCGCGAAATATCGTTCAACAAAAGAAATATGACACTATATCTTGTACATCGATTGTGTGCACATAGTCATAGAGAATTGTATTGCACATTCGATTCTATATATGGTTCATATTTGATAGAATATAGAATTAATATTAAAAATTGAATAAAATTGACGATTTATAATATATAAATGTATAACATAAAAATAATTTAAACTTTATGGGAATAAAAACAAAAAATAAAAAAATAAAATGGATATTAAAAAATATTTAAAATATTTAAAAAATTGATTATATATATTACAATAAAAACACAGATTACAAATAAAAAAATCTCAATATATGCGTGTAATAACTTTAATTATATTGTAATATATGAAAACATATTTAAGTAGGTATAATAATATTTTTCGTATAAGAAGATAAAAAGTATAATAGTTGAAAAGAAATCTATCAGAGTCTTGCTTATATTGTCTTCAGAGCTTAAATGCAATGATCCGGCCTCTCTGCACATATATATCTGCTACATTGTTATTTCTTTTTTTTTCTTTTTTTTTTTAAAGCTCTTTTATTCCAGCAGGTTTAATAACAAATCATCACACTCTGTTACAGTCTTATGTAGCAACCGGGTGAGCCAAATGACAAAGACCTATAATGATATAGAGGCAGTTACAAGGCTTCTAGAGGAGGTAAGTCTGACTAGGAAGCAAGAACTAGTAGCAACTAAGTCCGCGCTGTGCATATCGGGTCGTTAAAATTTTACGAATCTAAATGTCCATATCTAAAAATATTAACGAGACATCTGGAACAAATCAATATAATGAAACGAACCGATAAATGATGATCGTTTAGATTTGTAAACAATTATGTAATTAGAATTCGTGAAGAATTTATAATAGAGTTTTTGTCAAATTATTAGAATTTTATTTGAAATTTGTTTTTATATTCTTTTCATATTCTTCTGAATTATTAAATTTTATCAATTTAAAGATAGTTATTAGAAACTCCCTTTAAAAGTGTATTGATAAAAGTATAAGTGTTGCAAGGAATATTATTAAAGCTATTTTAGGAATAAATTAGTAATAATTATAGAGAAAGTTTTAATTATAATAATAACAAATGACAAATGGCTACGTTTTTTTTCGATAGAAAGAAAAAGACTTGGAGCTTACAGCGCGCATCGGCAAAGAATTGCTGGCACACAATCAGAAGCTCGAAACCACAGTAAACGCATTAGAAAATGAACTTAAGGAAGCGAATGAGAAAATTACTCAATTGAATCATGAAGTATTGAAGAAGACCGAGCTGATACAGGTACTGACGAACGATGTGGACGAATCTAGCTCAGAGGCTGGAACTCCCACCGGCCTACGCGGCATTAATTTGGAGATGTTACAAAGAAAGGTTTCCTGTTTGGAAGACGAAAATAAGCAGCTTCGCAGCGAGTTCGCGAAATTAGTTTGTGATGCCGACAATTCCGAAGAACAGGAGGCACGCCTTGTAAAAGATATCGCAGCGCAATTAGGTATCTTATCGTATATTTTGTTTCTATATTCAAATGTATTTACTTGTAATGCATTTTTTATATTTCATATTACATAACGCTTTAATAATTTTGGCTAAATTAAATAACATTAATTAATAATTGTACGAACATCAGACAAAATAAGACTAAAATATTATTAAATTATTTCTGGCAAATAACAGCAAACGCTAATATGGAGGTAGATGGTATAGCGGAAGAGCTTGGGCGGCAAAAAGATGAGAATCGATTGCAGCATGAGCAAATAATTAGTCTTACTGCAAAATTAGCTGAGACAGAGCTTAGGCTCGCTCAACTGATGGCGGAGCATGACGAAGTGGGAGCAACTCTAGTCATCACTAGGGATAATCAAAATACACTTGCCGCTGAATTAGCCGAATTCAAAGAACGATATGCGGAGGTATGTTTGTATATATATGAGAAAACAATAGATTAATTAATTATTCTGTTAAGCTTTGTATGCGAGAAATATATAAATGAAAAATTAATAATTAAAGAATAAATACATTAAGATCTGAACTATTATATTTTGTTCGTATAAATTGTATCGTATAATAAATCTGTATCATGCATATTATGTGTGTCAGGTGGTGAACTTGTTAGCCGAAACACAAGAACAATTGCGAAAACAGAGAAAACGCGGAATGCCGACTGTGCGCGGTGGATCGCTATTCCCGTCGATGGGTGCGGCACCTCAACCAGATTCTATCGCTTCTGAATTGGAATCGTCCCTTTACTCGGAATTAAGCATTGACTCCGGAATTGGAGCAGGTGATAGAATGTACGTTACAAAGATGCATTTAATGATCTGTTATTATTTAAAATTATTTAAAATTAGAACTAATTGAACGTATACATGCACACACAATACATACATTCTCAGATGTTCGAATTATAATTATAGTTACTTAGCAATAATTACTTAGCGATAATTACTTAGCAATTAATCAAATTAATAATTCGTATTGCACTTGTTCTATAGTCCAACCTACAAGAAAGTATTTGAGACTGTTCGTACAGCATCTCGAGCAACACATGCGGGAATGGATCCCAACCAGTTTCCTAGGTTAAATTCTATGACGACATCGACATTATCTAGCAGTTCTGTTGGTCCGCGAATGAGTTGTGGACAAGTGCGACCGCAAGCATCTATATTTCCCAGTTTGGATTCTACCGGTCATAGTGAGAGCGAAGGATCCTTGCTCATCGAATCCGAGGATTACCCGTGTGTATCCAATTCTTTATGAAAAGATACGAATTGATTTTCTTATATTTTCAGTAACACTCTGCTGTTTCAGAGGACCACAACGAACAGGTGTACCTGGTGCTCCTGGTGCTGCTGATCTAGAAGCCGCTATACGTCGTCTAACTCCTGCGGAAGTATTAGCAAGGCGTGCATGTCTCAGTACAGGTGCTGGTTACAGTTACGATTACGACGGTGGCATATTACATTCCCCGCCAATCTTCTTGCCTTTTGATTGTCGCACTCCGGACAGCATTATGTCGACTGGCAGTAGCGGCAACCTAAGCGGTTACAGCGGCAACAGTGGCAACGCTTGGCGTATTCCGCAGAAATTACAGATAGTCAAACCAATGGAAGGTTCCCAGACGTTGCATCATTGGTCACGACTGGCGACGCCAACATTAGGTGGATTGCTGGAAGACAGACCAGGCGTTAAGACTAGAGGTGGTCGTGCTCTCGAAGATCTCGGTCTCATAACGTTTACGTTAAGCGATTTGGAGGAAGATGAGGAATACACTAATCCTGGTAAACCGTTCCAAGACACTGGCTCCATTTACACCTTTACTAATAGTACCGTTATGCATCCGGATGATCATACTACCAGCGTAACACCGAGCATCGTTAGTAGTCGCGTCGCTTCGGCACCCAATAGTGGTATGAACTCTGGTATGAGCACCCCTCGTACGCACAGCCGTCGCAATTCAACATCAACGTTTTCCACTACGCTTGGATTGGCTAAAATGTTAAACGAAAGAGGAATCAAAGCTGTCACACCCTCGTGTATAGGCACGCCTACTGACGATCGGAATTTCTCACCGACTGCTACACCGTGCAACAGTCCAGATGCGAGTCTGTCACCGACAAGGTCATCATCACCAGTCCCGGAGAGCGCCGCCTCGTTGACATTGGGACTGCTCAGCACCGGAGCGGAATTACTGAGGCGTACTTTTAGTTATGAGCCGCCAGCGCCAGTACAAGTTAAGAAGAAGAGACCAAAGTCGACAATTTCACGCTCCGACAAAAAAGCTCTCACGGGTATACGTCTGGTGGAGAAATTGGAGAGAATTGGTATTGATACGATCATAGCTACTACAGCCAGCTCGTCAATTTCACCGTTAGCTTTACAAGGTGCTTTATACACGCGTCGTTCGACTGGAAGTCCAATGGCACAATTGACTTTCCTCAAAACTTCGATGTCCTCCAGTATCAGCCAAGAGAAGTTAATATCTCCTTCGTCTTCAACATCCTCCACTAATGACGAATTTCCGCCGAGCAAATCGCCATTATTGCTCGGTAAACGAGATGATAGCAAGGAGCCTGAACCAAGCGTGTCTGGTTCCAATGCATTTAACTCGAGAGCAACTGGTCAGTCACCGGATCGACAACGACGATCGGGTGCTAGAGCAACGAGGCCCGATCTGGGTAGAGTTAAGCCACCAATTCCGACGCCTGTAACTAAAGAATCCAAACAGTCGGCATTGGGAGCAATAAGCTCGCTTCTTTTTGGTCGTAAAGGTGGCTTATTGTGAATATTTTGTAATGGGATAGGGGACAAATCATTCAATTCCAGCGAATTATTTTTTAACATGTTCGCAGAAAAAGAGCTCATTTTTTTATTACTTGGAAATTTCGATTCACTTCGGTACGGCATTACTTGAGTACACGATATGCTTTTGTCGCCAATATTATTGATTGTCTAGACTTGGATGTATTCGCTAATGTAATTCGTACAACAATTTTTGAATCTAATGTGATGAATCGCTGTAAATAATCATGAAGATATTAACGTTAATGAGATAAATCAGAGGTTGCTAAATATTCTATATAATAAATATTATATTTTAAGTTTTATCCTAAAATTCTTGACTTAAATGTGAGACAATTATAGGGCAGAATATATTCTGTACAGCGACGAAATTATTATACATTTTAAATTTTATTATAAATTTAAACCAGAAGGCTGGGTTTTTTGATAGTTTGTGAAGAGACATCTGTAAATATTATTAGCTTAAATGAAGACGAAAGATTATTTTGTGTTTATATATTAAGATCTTTGACTATATATCTATGGACTGCTAGTTGTAATATTTACGCATTGTATTTAATAACATAAAAATTTAGGAAGCAAGACATAATTGATAATATAAATCATCAGTTTGTTACGTTAAATTAAAAGTACATATGAAAATCAATATAAACTTTTTATTTAATAAATTTTTTTTTAGTATATATAATTTCTTTTTTAAAAGTCAAAAACGATTAACAACATATTTAAGTATAATTTTTATAAAAGGATATACAATATATGTGTATAATAGTAAAACTGCCCAAATTGTAAAAAGTTGTAGCTTTTAGTTTTAGTTTCTTTTTTTATTTTTTATTTTTATTTTCTCGCAAAAAATATGTATCAATATAATGGTCCATATTTTTTTGCGAGTGAGTACATACTATATCAATATATTTATAGTAGATAAATATTAATATTTTTTCGTAAATTTAATAAATCAAATAATTTTTACACTTTGGAACACTTCACTCAATATTATAAGATATACAGATTATTTAGTGCAGTTCATATTCTTACATAGTTAAAGATTGAAATATATTTCCAATAATACATATGAAGGAACAAAAACAAAAAAACAAGGCAATTATAATGTAGTTATAATGAAATTAAAATATCGTGTATTCGAAATTTGTAGCTAATGATTGGAGAGTTATTACCAATGCAACAATTGTAAACAATTAGTATACAAAAGTCAGGGAGGACGCTGAGAATGGTGCAAAGTACTATAAATGCATTATTTTACGTAATTTAGCACAAAGTCAAATTTCGGTGCTTATTTATTTTCTTTAGCGAACGCTTGGACGACGAGTAATCGTAATAGCATCGTCAATAGCTATTGTCAGTCTTTGCACGCGGAAGATTGTGCATTTAGCGTTGATTTATAAATATGTACTGTACATAGTTGAATGAAATGCAGCGGAGCGATAAAAAGCGTCTCACATTCATTCTTTTTTTCCTTAGCGATTTCTTTCGCGTAATTTCGTAATTTATTGCAATTTCATTTCCTGCAAGTCTGAGTATATATATATATATATATGAGAGGACATGTAATGTGTATTATAGAGAAAAGTGTTTAGCTCGATGCAGCTTTGTACATAGACGTACAAATTAATAAATTAAATTGGAAAGTAACGTTGTGTAGCTATTCTACCTCGTTTGCATTTTCCCTGCATTGTTCTAATCATTCGAGAGGCCTAGAGCTAACCGGAAAGAAATCGCAGTGAAATGGCTGCGTATGTATTGTAAATAGAGCGATTGACGAAGTGAAATGATATGTTTTATTATAATCATGCTTTGTATTGGCAAATAAATTCGTTCGGTTTTTTAGGGTGGAATAAAACAATTTTATATATGTTTTATTTTCAAAAGAATTGGCAATTACATATACCATTCGATAGAGGAAAATTTTAGCATTAAGAATCTGTTTTTTTTAATTGCGATACGTTTGCGTAGATTTCTCTTGAATAAGGAATAATACCATATCTTCTTTGTTATAACGTATAATAAGGGCGTTAAAAAAGATCAACTATTAGTATAATGTATAATTATGGTAAAATTGCATGAATGCGCAACTATTTAAGAATATATATAAATAACGGAAAACATTATGACATAGATTCGCGTTGATTTCTTATGAAAACAGGAATTGAGAGAAAACGCATTTACGCAAAATAAGGTATAAAATATGTATAAGAACAAAAAGAGATACGAAACGTAATATGAAAATAAATTTTACGGCAATTTACTCATTTATTCAACAGATTTTACACAATAAAATAAATTATCCAAACCAATTTTACATTCAGTTTTCACTAAAATGAAAGAAAATAAAAGAATGATATGTGATTGTCACACAAATCAATAGATTAATTTTCTTGAGCATAATCGAAAAACTATTGTTTCGATAAAATCAAATGAATGTATATATGATTATTTAACGGAATGAATAACGAAGGATATTGGGAATAAGGAAAAATGGTTGTAGTTTCTATGAAAACTGATAGAAATTATAAAGAGTGCGCCAGATAAGGCATAACAAGTAAATTTAATGAAAATAAAAAATTTTCTGCGTAATTTGTTCAGGTAATTACAATTTATATTTTAAGTAAATTACCCGAACAAATTAATTTCACATTCAGTTTTCATATTAAACGAAAGGAAACACAATTGTGTCAGAAAGCAACAAATAAATTAATTTTCATAATTATGTTTAAAGAACAGTATCGATGAATGATATTTCCTCGAGAAATGTGTAATTGTTGTAGCTAAGAATAAAAGGAGTTGTGTATTATTACGTGATTATGTACACTAATATCTGATAGATTATATACTGAGATTGAGAAAGAGAGGCCTTAATAAGCATAAAATTTTTGTTTGATATCCGAGATTTCATTTTAAATTGTGATATATATTTATGTTGGCATGTGTACTTGAATTTCGTAAGCTTATTTTCATTAATCACATGTACAATTTGCCATGATATGTTCGATCGGACAACTACTATGCATTTGACAAGCATATATGTTTACAACAAGCCCTTGTTAAAGGTGCTATATAATCATTTTAGATGTATATGGCAAGTAGAAATATATCATATACCTCCAAATTAAACAATAAATATATTTAAATATTAATATTGCAGTTTCTCTTACAAGTTATAGCATTCTTCGTCTATCATATAAAAACTTGTAAATAAATATTTACAAGCTTTTTATAATTCTTTTTTATGTACTTAAATTTATTTTTATTTGTTTAAAAGAAGTAAAATTTTAGAACTTAATTTAAAATGAAAATGATTTAAACTTTGATATTTAATAATTTATAACGATATATAATATTTATGTTTAAACTACGCTGTGTAACTCCATATTTCTGAATTAATTTTTCCAATCATTAAATTTATTGCAATTTTAAATATGAAACAAAATGTGTTATAAAAATTTTGAAAAAGTTTAATAAATTTTATATTGTGCATATTATTTTTATAATCATGGATGTAGCATGGACGAAAGCACCATAACTTTCGACACTATTTTATCAGCAGTGTTGATAATGATAGTTTTCATAAAAATATATTGTGCCGTTAGCGTGCATATGAGGACCTTCGAACGTCAACGAAAAAAGCTGAAAGGGCCGTTCTCAAGTTTCAGATTTCTGCCTATAGCTACTTGCGTTGTTCTGTCAGCTGTCTACTGCTATTCTTTTTTTTCTTGCTCTTCTCTAACATGGCGGTGAGTGTACATTTTTTGCATCTCTCTCAAATCTCCAAAGAATTTTATTAAATATTACTATAATGTGAACATAACTGATAAATTATCAAAAATACTAAATTTTTATTAAAGCCATCTATTTTAACAGTTGTCCCGCTCACGTGGACGAGATTTCGCATTCATAACATATTGTCATTGTCATTAACACATTTGCACAACAATAAGATTTCTTGAATCATTTATTTTTAACTTTCGATAAATTAGTATCAACATAAATAATTCATTAAAAATATATTTTATTCACGTTAATAGATACTTATCAAATGGTATTTAAAAATTCTATAGGTTAAGAATTCTACATCAATTCTACATCGATTAATAATTTGTACTTGAATTAATTAGGATACGAAAAGTGCTCCTGAAGAAAAATTCAAAAAGAAGCTTTTGAAGAAGCCAAAGAAGGAGCCAAAAGATGCATCCAAGAATATAATGCGTGAAGTCCGAATTCGGAAGTTATGCCTAAATATCTGTGTAGGCGAATCTGGTGATCGCTTGACGCGTGCTGCCAAGGTAGATTTTACAAGTATGATTTTATTTTTATAAAAATATTTCTAACAATTGAGAATCTCTAAACTTATAATAATCTTTCATATAGGTCTTGGAACAACTGACTGGGCAGCAACCAGTGTTTTCCAAAGCTCGATATACAGTACGTTCATTTGGTATCCGTCGTAATGAAAAAATAGCTGTACATTGTACTGTACGCGGCGCCAAAGCTGAAGAGATTCTGGAGCGTGGTCTAAAGGTGAAAAAGTCAAAGAATCTTTAGATATATATAATTTATGCTTCTACTATAATGCTAATATGTCATTTGATTATAGGTGCGGGAATATGAATTAAAGAAAGAAAACTTTTCTGGTACTGGAAACTTTGGTTTTGGGATTCAAGAACACATTGACTTAGGAATCAAATATGATCCCAGTATTGGTATTTATGGCTTAGACTTCTACGTTGTACTTGGACGTCCAGGTTAGTAATCACTACATTAATTATATATAGAGTATCAAAAAATACACACACACACACACACAAAATAAATATCATTTGTTTGATGATGAAATATATTTAATTTATACTTTTTAATATGTTAGGAAATATTTCATATTTGTGAGAACTATGTTTGTTTCATTTTACTAAATGATTATTTAATTGTGTATGAGATTAAGGATGCAACGGATATTCAGTAATTATTCAGTATCCAGCCCATCTAGTCAGGTTTTTATAATCCAGCTATCTGGCTGGATAATTTAACTATCCAATCAGATTGTAAAAAAGTCATTTTCCACAATTTGGATAGAAATAATTATTCATATTAAAAAATATTTTAATTTTCAAAATATTTTATGGTGTGTATATGTGGCCAATTTATAAATTACATATTCTTTTATTAATGTTTCCATATTAACATATATATAATATAATATAATTTAAAAATTAAATGAAATAATTTTTTACGTCTTTATTCTTTGTTTGTATATTACATTTTTGTTACATATTATTTTTTTAAATATTTTTTTATAAGAAATATCAACATTTCTGCATTATTAAACAATAATTTGTTTATTTTCTGTATAAATATTAAATTTTTATAACTTAACTAACCTTAATGTTTACATTTAAAAAATTCTTGTTTTATTGTGAAAAAACAATAAAAAATTTTTAATTTTTTAATCTCTGAACAATTTTCAGATAATGTCTGATTATCCGTCTGATTTTTGTCGAATAAAATTTAGTTATCCGCCTTTATCAGATAAGATTTAGTATCCGATTATCCAAATCATTGTCCATTGCATATCCGATGCTTAAAATAGTGTTTAGCATGTATAAATATTTTAATATTTAATTAAAAGGTCTCGATTAGGAATGCAACAAATAATGATTCGTCGGATAACTGAGCACCGGATAAGTTAGAAGAGAAATTAGATAGAAGTGCTATATTTTATATATGAATGTATTATATATGTTATTAAATGTGTATTTTTTATTTACAGGATTTAATGTAGCACACAGAAGAAGAAAGACTGGTAAGGTTGGTTTTCAACATCGTCTTACCAAAGAAGATGCTATGAAATGGTTCCAGCAAAAATATGATGGTATCATTATAGCTGGAAAAAAATAATATGTATATTGTAACATATACGCGTTCTTCATAAAAAGTTTTATCAATAATTATTTACAATTTAATTATATATACCTCACGTATATACATATATGTATATATGTATTCTATTGTAAAATTCTATCGCTATTTCTTAATAAAAATAATAAGATAGTAAAAAATCTTTACTATATGATTGGCTTAATTCATATATTTATGAAAATAAAAATTAATGAAAATAAAAAATTTCACTATATAATAGAAGCTAAGAATGAAAAATGATAGAATTTTACTAGTTCTTGCCATTAAAAATAAAATTAGGTTCCTGATGCACGTACGTACACTCATCTGCAAAAAAGTGGTACATTGAAAATTTAGGAAAAATTTACCAAACTTCAAATGATCATAACTTGGTAAATAATAAAGATAAAAATATGTTTAAAAATATAAAATGAAACTTGAAGTGTTCATTTTAAGAATATTTATGAATAAGAATTATACAGGGCCATTATTTTCAAAATGGCAGAATGAGAAGATGCGAAATTAATAATCAAAGGTCCGAGATTACATGGTGTCGCAGACTAATAGGACAAGATGAAAGTATGGAATTTTATCTTTAAAATGCTTTGTTACGGAGTTCGATAAAATAGTTTTTCACTAAATTGTTCCAAATTTAAGATATCGCAATCATTAGCTCAAGTTATGATTGTAATTCATCCTATGTGTGCGCACGTGCGTGCATTCATTATTTCATTCACGCACATACAAAAATGAGGTTCAATTTCAATCAATTCATGTTGTATTTTAATTAAATGCTTACGTAAATATAGTGTTTAGCATATATAAATATTTTAATATTTAATTAAAAGGTCTCGATTAGGAATGCAACAAATAATGATTTGGTGGATAACTGAATTAATGTCGGTTAACCGGAAGTTAGAAGAGAAATTAATTAGAATTGTATACTTCTAATTAAAAATGGAATTATTGTATAATGTAGTTTTTCAATCTAATATCTTATTACTTTAATTACAAAAAGTAACAATTCATTTTTCTAAGTATAACGGAAATACCTTATTATTTTTATTTTGAAAAATAACATTCCTAACTTTGATTAAATTTGCTAAAATGTATGTTAAAAAACGAAATGCTTGAAAATAAAAATACGTTGTAATAAATTCTGGCAATTGTATATTGACATATTAACATCATGCAATGTCGTACATGATATAACGAATTATGAAATTATTGAACAAATAATTCCATAAAATAATCACTAGAATTCGTCACGTATAATTATAGCAAAGATACTAAGAGAAGTCATATATTATATATATATTTTATATTGGCCATAATATACATATCACCTTCTTTATTAATAAGCAATTACGTGCCATATATAATTAGACAAAAACGTAGAGTTTAATTTTCTGTAAGACAGGAATAAAAGACGCAACATAATGAGATCTTTCATCTATATGTTTTAATTAATAGATCGATTTCTTTAATCCAGTCTCTAAAGGATTTTAAGGAAATAAATGAGATTTATTTTAACAGTATATACAATTATTTCTTTTAATTTTATGTACAAATTAATTTAAGTCTGTATTCACCATACATCAGATTTAGAAATTTTTTTATGTAAATGTCATTTGAATGATATCTTTTTTTTCTCTAAAATCATTGCATTAAAGGTATCTCTATATATAATTCGCAAATCACAAAACGTAGTTCTCAAATGCTGACGCAGAATGATGATCACGCAAGACACAGATGAAAACTAATCGCACGCAAAGAAAAAAACAAATGCAAATTTTTATTCTGCGTTTGCGAATTATGTAGATTTAGACAATAATTACTAATATCATTATATATTGATGTCATTATCTTCAAGATATCATTGTCAGATTTTCAAATATGAACCTTTGAAGAATTCTTTCTGATAACATAATGCTCGATCGTTATTCAATGAACAATATAATATATTATAGAACCGTAAATGTGTGATAACACAAATTATAGAAATCAAAGCTTTAAATGATCTAGTTGGCTTTTATTGTTTGTATGATTCTTGTGTGAATTTATATACTACGTATGTAATCCATAGAAACGTTCGTTGAAATGATTTTTCGGTTTAAACGGTTTTGAAACATTCTATTAAATTACCACAGTAATATCACAAGTTAAATTGCCTAGCAATTTAACAAATTTTTGATGCTTATTCACATCTTCGAAATGATCTTAATAATGTTGACTGACATATTAAAAATCTATAAATAATTAATTCTTATTATAAAAAATATCGCACGGAATGCAAGAGATCCGGATTTGACTCCGTGATAATATTTTTCGCAATAAAAACTAATTATTCATTCAAGAAATCGAGCATCCATCGAGCATTCCATCTTTATATTATATAATGGAAAAAATTACGGATTATATTAACTTTAAGCAATATATATTTTTGGAATATTTCATTGAACATGGAATTTTACATACAAAATATAAAATGTAAAGATGAGCAGATCTAATATGCCGCTTTGCCATGCTCCATTATTTTCTAGGCGCACTGAGTTTAGATTGACTACAATAATCACACAATAAATGTAAAATTCTATTTTTTCGCATAATTCTGTAATTTCGCATAAAACTTTTTTTTTATCATTTATACGTTGTAAAAATACCATTTATATTTAAAACTACAAGTTATTAACTTTTACATAAAAATAGTATCTCTGACAGAAAACAAATTTTTACAAAAAAATATAAAAAACTACATAGATTGAGATAAAATTTTAGAAATTCTTAATTTTTCATTGATATTCGTAGTGGAATATAGAGATTTGTTTGGCTGTGGTCTCACTATAAATGTTTTGAAACATTTGATGGACCAATTAGAAGAGAGAATTTTACAAACTGTCCAGTTAAAAAACGCTTCAAAGCATTTGCAGCATCGCGTCATTACCCATTGGCAATCGTGTCGTACGTGACCATTAAACTGATTCCGCCGGTTCTGCGCTAGTGGCACCACTAGCGCCAATTCAGCAGCGCTCTCACCTCTTACTTTTCAGTTCTTTTCTTCAAAATGGCGGTGAGTTTACTTTCCTTACCTCGAAGAAACTTCTCTTAATCTGCATGTATCTCTTACATCATTTATTTTTATTAAATAAAATTATGACATAGAAATAACTGAAATTGTTATGAATTATCAATGATATTTATTTTTTTATTAAAGCGTCGATATTTGAAACTGTCGCGTATGACAAACCGATAAAAGTCCACGCTTGTTTTT
>Ga0157364_1004265_pt1 | contig 14233 bp, 4 predicted proteins | sample AttsexASBM2_FD_111476 | JGI IMG/M metagenome (GOLD analysis project Ga0157364, IMG submission 111476) | Fungus gardens microbial communities from leaf cutter ant in Ribeirão Preto, State of São Paulo, Brazil - Atta sexdens ASBM2 | ecosystem: Host-associated > Fungi > Mycelium > Unclassified ... | reverse complement strand
ATAGCGACCCATTTCGTAAATGTCAAACAAAAAACTAAATTTCTGATACGTCATAAATGTTATTACGCCTTTCAAACTCAAAATAACCGGTAGTTGAAATTCCAAACGCTAGATGGCCCACCCGTAGAGAACACGATTCACAGGGAAAGGAACTCGGAATACAAAAAGGAGAAGACGAAGATTAACAGCCTTATGCTAATACAGTCCTCGGATTGACTTACGAGATTTTAAGATTGTAAGTATGCCAAATAAGGAAAAATTCAATACCAATTTCATGGCGCGAAATAGGCCGATATTTATAGTCGATTCTTCCATTTAAGACTGTCTTAAGTACGGTCTTAAGATGTCATAAATCAATCTAAGGACTGAATTAACATTTTAAGACATTATTTAAGACAGTTTTAAAAACGAACTATGAATATCGTCCTATTTTGCGTTTCACAGCTAGTAGCCCACTCACACTGCAAATCCATAGACAAAGAGAGCAGAGATTTAATTTTAATTTAATTAAAAAGACACTGTCCAACTGCACACACCATGTATGAAACGTAAGAAAGTGTATTTGGGCACAAATATGTTTGGGTTTACAATATCGCCGTTATGCACAATGCTTCATCTTATACATTTATCATGGTAATACCAAGATTTTTGACAACTTATTACTCTGCGTCCCTATATGTATGGTCTGTGTATCGATAGCAAAGAAATTGTATATCTATGACTTTATTGTTATAAGCAGAAAATTCACTATTATAAAAAACCCTGTACTTAAATCCCTTTCATAACATGGTTAACTCCGCAAATACAATAGAGTAGTAAGTCTTAAGCCTTAAAGAACTGACCAATCACAGTCGAGTATTTTTCTCATGATCTTCGATTATAATTGATCGATTTCTTAAGGCTTAAAGTTTACTATATCTATTATGTTTGACTAAAGAGTAAGATATTGAAAAGGAATGCATTTTAAGGAATGAACAATTCATGACTTTTGAGCGGAATTTCAAGATGTTAACTTTCTTTATAAGAAATATCAAATATCATTAAAGTAATTTTTAGACATTAAATCTCAATTATTCTGGAAACTTGAGGTGCTGCAATTCTTTTGCGGTAATGTTTTCAGCATTCATAAATTTATAAAAAAACTTCTAATCCGGCTCCGTTTACGGTACATTAATAGCTTGAAGAGGGCATATGCAGATACATAACGCGAAAGTACATGACACTCATCGTAGTGAATGTGTTCGCTTATGCTTTCTTCAGGTTATTAACGTGCCGCAAATGGAAGTGGCATTCTTGCTCCTCCGATTTGAAGTAATTTTTTATTATAAACTCATGTTATCATTACGCAATGCTTGAAACCATCAATCGTACTTTTCATGTTTAAATTTAAACAATGTGTCGAGCAGAGAACTATACTAACTATACGCACAGCGTAAGTAAAAAATTTAAATATTTTGTAACTTTTATGACAAAATTGTATCAATAAAAAATATGATGTTGCAAAAACTTTGCAAAATTTATGAAAAAAATTTTATTATAGGATGTGAATTATTAATAGCTTATATTTGTATGCATCACAAAAATATGTACTAATTACTCTTAAATTAATTTATTTTCCCGATCTCCACCATCCTTCGACAATATTGAATTACTTGATAAGAAAACATGTGTCACATTCGTATTATTAAAAAGTTATGTATTAAAACTATCCTAGCTTATTAACAATTTTAATTGTTAATAATTTAGCAAAATTAAAAAATTTAGTTTTGCTGAATTAGCAAAATAAAAATCCTAAAATCAAATTCGTGTAAAATAATACACTATGCACGTACAACAATTACTGTAAAACTTACGAATTTTGCAGATTTTTAAAAAACTATATAAGCTTTCAGAGGTAGTAGTACAATTTTTCTAAGTGCATATTAAAGGGATCCTAAAGCCGTCTATATTACCGACTAAATCGTATAATTTTTGTATAACAAATACTTTTTTTCTCTTTCATAGATTCGAAAATTCTTTTCCAGGATTAAACTAGACGCATTACGTACTCTATACATGTACTATACGTACTATACATGTTTGTGAAGTAGAGTTTATATCGAGAATGATCAAAAATTTCGAAATTGATGTATTTTTTATCATTTCTTACAAGAAGATGGCATGAATTATGAAATACGAATTGGAATCCTATATCATTCGAAAGGCAGGATTGAGAGTGTAAAAAGTGTAAAAGTGTTTGGTGAATGTTTAAGAGATATTGTGTGTGAGATTGGGCAATCGGCCTTTTGCACGGTAAGTACTGTGAATAAGTAGGGGTAAAGCAAGAAGCGTGGCCGAGGGGCCTAAAATACGCGTACTACTTTTACATCATTTACGACGAAAGAGAGTTCGAGACCACGCAGTATCAATTTTTTTTAAATGAAAATTAATATAAAAACATTAGAAACACAACAAATAAGTCATACATCACAAACATTTTATAAAATAATATTTCGTTTTATATTTATTTTTTATTCATCATTATTATTATTATAAAATGTTGTGGGTGAAAATTAATATAAAAGCATTGAAAATATAAATGAGCCGCACACCACGAATATTTGGTAAAACAATAATTCGTGTTACACAAATTACATTTCAAGTTATGTAGATATACAGGAAAATATAATTGATTAACATTATAAAAAATTACATTAAAAAATAACGATAATATAAAAAATAATGATAATGATGAATAAAACATAAATGTAAAAGAAAATATTTTATAAATATTTTCCAATGTTTTTATATTAATTTTCATTAAAAAAAATTGATACTGCATGCTCTCGAACTCTCTTCATCAGATGTAAAAGTAATACGCGTGCGCCTTAGGTCTCTCAGCAACGCGCTTCTTCTTGCTTTACCCCTACTTATTCACAGTACTTACCGTACAGCAGGCCGATTGCAACTTCGTATGTTTCAATATCTCTTAAACAAGGGCCCACTCATCCAAACCTTTTTACACTTTTTACATTCCTCGCCTTTCAAATAGTATACGACATATTCCAATTCGTATTTCGCAATTCGTGCCATCTCCTTGTACAATATAACATAGCGTCTCGAGTAGGCTCAGACAAAAAAAAAGATTCAAACATAAGATGAATGTAATTAGGGTGCATGTCCTAATTAGTGACCAAGCACGTATATTTATTGAAATTGCAAGGAATTTCTGCAATGTATATCGCCAATATTATTTTTTAATGTTCCAATATCAAAGTAGTACATGTACATTTTTATCAATTTCCTACTTTATCTTACTAGTTGCAGCACATTTAATGTAGATGGATTGTGATTCAAGACAGGCGTGTAATGGTCGCTACCTTGTAAATATCAGTGGATGAATTTTCATTTACGTAGATACAATTTACTCTAAAAAAAATATCAAGAGGATTATTTGAATATAAAAGAAATTAACGGTAAGTACAAATATACGCAAAGCATATTGGATCAAATAATTGTGATGAACAACAATATGTACCGAAAAAAAATACATATCAAATTAATGTCCGACTAAATAAAATAGCTTGAAAAAAATGTGATTTTTATCATTTTCGTCAGGAAAAAATCTTATATTATTGTCTAATTTTAACTTATATTCATATTAGTTTGGCGAATCATACCTTAAAAAGGTGCACATAATAATCTAAAGTAATGCCACTGAATTCATAGTCTTCATTGAGAAGGTTATTATTTGGGATGTTATAATTTTGGTACCAATATTACTGGATTATTTCATTAATGTACATACAAAATTTATTTTTACAAAAATTAACTTAAGTAAATGATAAATAAGTCATAAAAATATTACTAAAAACCCCATAAAATCATTTGATCATTTGTTCAATCATTTAGTGAAAAAAAAAAAAAAAAAAATTAATATAAAAAAAAAATCATTTTTTTAAAAATTAAATAAAAAAAAAAAAAAAAAACATTCATTGTAAAATCAAGTCGTTTTTTTAATCATTCATTTAAGAAAATCATTTTATCATTCATTTAACTCAATGTTAAAAAGTAAAAAAATAATGTATAATAGTGTTAAAATCTCAAAGTTCAATAAAAAAAATTTATAATTTAATACCTTACTATTCAGTAGTAATTTATACTTACAGGATATATTTAAAGTTTCTATAATGAGAAAAGTGCGAAAAAAATGGACAGACAATGAGCTTCAGTCGGCATTCGCTGTTCTGACCAATCTGTTTCAAATGTCAGTAAGGAAAGTGGCATTCCAAAAACGATTTCTATACAAACTCAAAGGAATGTCGCCAATAGGCAGCAGACATATACACTTGCAGCAGATATATTGCAATTCCGATCACTAATCAGGCTGTTAATATGAGGCACCAATCATTAACTGTCAAACATATACATAGTCATTAACTAGAACAAAGCAAAATCGAGCGGATATCGACACTAATAGGTTTACATGTAGCGATATCTGTTATTTTATGAATAAAAATGTATATAGTATTACAAGATTATAATGATGATTTTCAATTGACAAATGCTTTCTAGCTTTCCTATAATAATAAGAGTTTTAATTAAAAGCCAAGTTTTGTTAAATCTGATTCATTACTTTTACTAACCTTACTTGGTCGCTAATTGGTACATTCATCTTATTAAATATTCAATCTATTCGAAGTTTGAAGTTTAAAAAAATGAGCATCTAATTCGAATATTTCGGACAGTTTGAATAGTTCGAGCTTAAACAGTATGAAATGTCAATTCGTTATGTTTCGTTATGAAGTTCAGACAATTCGGACAGTAAAAGGATAATATGTCTTGGAAACAAAAAGTTTTTTACAAAACTTCAATATATAAACATTTTGACAAAAATATCAAAAAGAAAAAGTCGCGTATAAGAATATTTTATTAAATGTAATAATAATGAAGCCTAATATAACTTTTGTAAAAAAATGTTCAAAACGCATTCATTTACAACTACATTGAATAGACACCTCGAAACAGTCCACAATATAATTGTAAATGCGTTTAAATACGTATTGTAATTGTAAATACGTATTGTAATTGTAATTACGTATTGTAAATGTTTTCGTTTAAATAGCAAGTCTTAATTCTAAATCTAATACGAATTTATTTATCGTTTAAGTTTTAATATACAAAAGTACATGAATGTACATGTAAATACAGTTCAGAAGATGAAATACATGTGTAATAATGTCATAATATATATAACTAAATGTAATTGAATGTACATATTAAATTTACATAAAATTTCTATTAAATTTCTATTCTAATTTCTAATCTACTAAATTTACATAAAATTTATTGATATCATCCTACAAATACTCATCTTGGACATATTCAGGATGATTCTGAGGACTTGTGATATCTGAGTTCGAAATGTAATAATTCTGAATTTTCAGCTCTGAAGTGGGTCAAATAGTTCGAACATTCAGTCTGAACTATTTAATGTTCGAACTTGATTCGAACTGTTCGAACTGTCAAATCATCTGATATTTCCGAGCACTAATCTCGAGTAACAACATTTGCTTGATAAAAGTTTTAATCCTTTCTTATAATAAGTGTGATTAGCTTTTTTTAATGTATTTTTTTGTTTGTTGAGCCCAAATCCATTGGCTAAATTGGAGGATACGTATATCCAGTTAGACATATCCACTTACATCGATCAGTATAAATAACGATAGTATTAATAACGTATTCGATGTGCTACCTTTAAATAGTATTTATTATTATATTTATTATAGTTATTTTATAGTCTGTTCTTTTTAGCTACAAAAAAAAAGAGCTAAACTGTACAAGAAATGCAGCTAAAAAGAATTTACTCGGAGTCGACTCGAGTCAGTAAATCGAATTAAGATTGGGAAAGTTATAAGTTACGTTTTAGTTTACCTTAAGTATTTATTATAGAAATTAAGTATAAACAGTAATATAAATTGAAGCAAATGATTAAAATATAATATAAAAAATAAAATATCGAAACTTATTGTTCTCAATTTCTATAATAAAAAATAATTCATAAGTAAATTGTAAAGTAATTTTCCAAACACATTGAATATGCTAAAATATATTAATTTGTTTTGTAATTTATTGTGGTGTGTACCAATTTAGAGTTCATCAATAAAAAACAGATCTCAAATTTGGCGTAAGAGTCCCAATTGAATACAATTGCTAAGTGTGTCCAATTGGGACTCTTACGCCAAATTGTTAAAACGAGATATGTTCTCATCGGGTGAGCATCGAGTACACACGTTACGACACCAGCCACTCAGCAGCATTTAAACAGAAGCGAAACCTGTAGGTATCGGCTGCTGTGAGTGGCTGTGTTCAATCATAATGTGATTAATCGGGATCCTTTCGTTTTCATTGATCGTATGTACGAGTAACTGGAAAATTACTAGCCATTAGCCGATGCGAATGGATGTATTCAATTGGAATGTGCGCATCTAGGATCTTCTCAATTTGCCAAAGGATTCGTGTATTCAACAAGTAAGAATACATAAAAAATGACTATTCATATCATGTTGTAAAAAAGTTCAAAGGAGAATGTTAAAAAGGCGCCGATTTCTGTTCAAAAAGGTGAAACTACGCGGAATAGCGAATTTATATTCTTTTGGGCAAAAATCCGTTTTTATCCTTCAAAAAAAGAGTAGATTTTTTTTAGACCCAAAAAGATGTAAGAAATATTTTTTGTAGATTTTGACCTTCTGAATATGATGAAATTATTAAAAAGTTCGTGACATCTGGGCAACACCCTGAAAAGTAAACAAGAATGTTGAAATTTTTTTAAATATATCATGTTCATGTTTAATTTTTAAGGATTCCTTATTGATCCCGAATTTTTATTAACATTGTTATATTCAGGAAGTTAAAATATATTAAAAAACACTATTCCTTTTACTTATACCTTTTTGGGCAAAAATCGATTTCAACATAATCCTTTGTCGGACAGTGTAATCAATAATTTTATAAAATTATATGAAAATTTTAAAACAAAATATGTTTTGCTAGAGGATTTGCAGGTTATCGTCATGTCATGGTCCATTGCTGATGTCAATGTTTCGTGAACTTTGTCGTTCCTTTTATTAGGCGAGGAACGCACTGATACTGATACGGATACCATGACATGATGATAAACCTTCTAGCATCGTAGAAGTAAATACCCATAGAAACTTCAAAAATATTGTTACACTCGCATCATATTAGCAGAATATTTCATTCGCATCGCGGATCACGAACGGATAACTCTCGAAAAAATAACTCCGGTCTTTTAAGAACGAGAAATGATGAATTACAAAATGAACACATATTAATATACAGAGAAAACCGCAACAGTATGTAATGGCTTGACGCGCAAAAACGTCAGTTACAGTTCAAGTTCTCTTTATCCAAAATTCTCGATTGTTGCTTGTTCAATATATGTCGTCGCAGAGACAAAATACTTTCAACTTTCAAACCGATAATAGCAATCCGGTAGAACAGAATCGAAACCGCTAATCGTAACAATATTATCAAGTATTTTTTATATAATATTTAAATAATATGAAAAATTATATTTTTTTAGTATAAGAATAAATTATAGTACTAAAACGAAGAGAAAATCAATACATGATTATTTATATATATAATATATACCTTGTATCAGTGAAATTATTATTCCTCAAACGTAAATCTTTTCGGCAATTAATTGCCACTGATATACCATTTGGAGATTTTGGTGGAGATGTAAATCCAATAGGTTTTCTATCTATTGTAGGTGAGCTGGGAGCTGATCGTGGCTGATGAAACCTCATATTAGTTTCGCTTCTATTCAATCGTCCTGTCTCCCAAATAAATAAATATAATAGATATAATAAATATTTATAATAGATATAATATTTATAAATATACATTTAATATTTTTATATGTCATAATAATAATACAGATTACAAAGATCACATACCTTTCCATTTCAATCCTTTATATGCCGTTTTCATATCTTTGCCTTTATCTTTTACCTGTAGATATCAACCTTTATAGCATTTCTTCCATTAACTCTTATTATATTCTAATAGATATTAAATAATATAGAAAGTTATAAATATAACAAAAATGTTAATTGATAGCTCATACATGATTATATATAAAACAATGTTTGTAATAAATTATGTTTTAAACTTACTGATCTAACAGCATATTTTACTGCTGGATTGGCCTGCAAGATAACAGAATAAAATATTATTTTATTTTCTTTTACAATAAAGATAGCAGATATTTTAGAGATAAACTCTAATACTGTCCAATTTAATTGAAATGTTAATGTAACATGCCTTATCTTTTACACTACGAAAAAATGCGGAGCTTTCTTTTCGCATAGTGTAAGTCCATTCCCTATATTGTTGCATAAATTTATTACTTGATTTGGCTGAATAACTGCAGGCTTCCATTTCGAATTCATCTGAGAAGCCTAGTCCTGAATTAAGCATATTTAATCTTTCTTCTATAAACTGAAAATATCCAAAATGTTTTTCTTTAGATTATATCAAGCAGTAATTATACTATATTGTAATTATACTATAATATAGTATAATTAGACAGTGCTTAGAGTAATAGTCATACATTTCGGCCAATTCCTGAAGCGTTGTCTGGTGTTCCGCTCAAAGCTCAAACTGCTGACATCGATGAGATATTATTAAGTCCATGATATAAAAACAAGAAGTATGTCTATGCGCAGGATATAATCACGATACTCGAACGATCAATTAGATTGTTGACAAGTTATGTCATCGTTTCGTGGTAAATTCGAATGTATTATTTATACTTACAGTACTCCTTGCAATATATTTTAACAAATGTACAAAAGATATTAAACACAAAATATTAAAAAATACAATATTATAAATATAAAAATATTATAATATAAAAAGAAACACTAAAAATAAAAATATATATTTCAGAAATTTATTTAACCTTCAAGTACTAAGATTGATCCGTGAGATCATGCGAAAGAAAAAACGCTATATTTATATCTGTACGCTATGATACAAGGGCAATAAATTCTTGGAAAATTTGTCAGAGGGCACTCGCAGTGTCATGTCACATTACTTTTTTGACAAGTAACATCTCTCAGCTGATACTGTCAAATTTTGAATGGAATTCATCGCATGATTTCTGTAGACGATTAAAGCGAACAATCTTTGTATTTTTTGCAAAATGGAAAAAAACCGAGTTTCGTGCAGTGATCAAATATCTACATATGAAAAATTTAATGCCGAAAGAAATCAAAGTCGAGTTGGATAATGTTCATAGCACATCTGCACTAGCGTTTGTGACTATATACAATTGAGTGAATGAATTTAAACGTGACATCGTACATCCTCGTTCGGGACATCCAATTGAGGCTGCTACTCCAGAAATCATCGATAAAATCCACGATATTGTTTTGACTGATCGACGAATGAAAGTGCGCGAGCTTGTTGAGGCCACAGGCATATCACATGACATAGTGATTTCAATTTTGCACGAACAATTGGATATGAAAAAGCTATCGGCAAGTGCCGCATTTGCTCATTGTGAATCATAAACGCGAATGTGACGATTTCAAAACATGTTTGGAGATATTTCAACGTAATCCAGATGAATTTCTGCGTCGATTTATTACTGTGGACAAACATGGATCCATTATTTCACACTCGAAACGAAGGTACAGTCAAAATAATAGACTTTACTGGGTGAATCAGTTCCGAAAAAGGCGAAGACGGTAAAGTCGACCGGAAAGGTAATGGCCACAGTTTTTTGGGATGCACGCGGTAATTCATATCGATTGCCTTCCGTCAAAGCAAATGATCAATGGCAATTACTACGCAACCTTATTGGACCGTTTCAACAATATTTTAAAGAAAAAACGTTCCCATTTGGTGAAGAAGAAAGTGCTCTTCCATCAAGACAATACACGGGTTTACACATGTCCGGCACCGATGATTAAATTCAACGAATTCCACTACGAATTGTTTCCCCATCCAGCATATTCGCCAGATTTAGTCCTCTACGACTATTTCCTGTTTCCCTGAATTCTTCCCTGAAGAAATAGTTCATATAGAAATAGGTCCAATAAGGAAAGAGATTCACCACCAGAGAGTAGCTCATCACTGAAAGAGGCTTATTTTGAAGGGTTGGACAAATATTATATTATTTGAACGGCTTGAAAAAATTGGAGAATCATTGAATCAAGTATCGAGTTGAAAGGAGATTATATTGAGAAATAAAAATGATCAAAAAAAATGTTTTACTATGTTTTTCTAAAAACTTATTGACTTGCCCTCGTATATCAGTTTGATTAATAAAACATAGATTTCTAAAATTGCTGTTTTTATTCTAGTTCTTTTAAATAAATATCAGGGAATAACTTCGAGGGAAAAATATCGTTATTTTACCTTAATGCTTAAGAGATGCTGGAGTGGTCAAATTGTCAGTATTTCGCAGATCAATATAAATCTCCGAATTTATTGAACGAAATCAAAAATACTTTTATAGGATTAAAATAGATTAGACGCAAAATTTGAGTGCTGTATAATAGATTTTATACTAAAATAGGAAAAAAAATTAAAAACTTATATTTTTTTCACCTCGTAGAGCTGTCACTTGACATAGATGTTTCCTTAATACAAAAATTTTATAGCTCATATGGATTACACAATAGTGCACTCAGCACATGACGTGCACAAATAATACTGAATTTATGAAACTAAGATTAAAAGCTTCAAAAGAAAGATTTATATTGATCTGCAAATAACGTGATACATGAACGCTGAGCGAAAACTCGGAATGATAAATAAAGTAATAATTGTATCTAGCTAGGTGTTCGATCTTCTAAAAGTTGGCATTGCAATATGTTAGATAAAGACAAATGAATGTTTAAGCGAGACACAACGATATATAATAAGTATAAAAAATGAATGAAAGATCGCTACTACCGAATTTGGAATAGTTTTATCGATAATACACACGGCTCCAGCATCCTCATTTAATGAACATTTTTTATTACTTAACTAGCTCTCTAGGTTATGAAAAGTGTATCATTTTTTTAAAAATATTTTCCTCATAATTTATTTCAAACCAAGAATCGAAATTATGCATTTTGTAATTTGATTAATTATTATTTTATTATATATACTAATATTAATTAATATTATTAATATTATTAATATTATTAATTATTTGGTTATATTATTGGATGCATTAATTTTTTTTGTAAAAATATGTTTTTTTTATTGTAAAAAAATGTTATAAATTGATCATTCAAAATATCGTCCATCGCTAGCCACTACTTTTTCCTATCTTTCTGGTGATAAGTGGATTCTACGTCGAAAAAACGACACATATTTTGAGATTATTCATGAATCGACTTATTTTTTGTATCTTCAGAAGAATGGAAGCGCTTCTCAGACAGGCCATGAGTCATCAATCGAAATAAATCGTAATCAAAAGGAACAATATCTGGGCGGATGTGATAGGACATTCCAATTAGGCACTTCTAACGTTTCCTTGACCGGTTTCGCAAAATGTGACCCAGCATTGTCGTGATGGAAAATGTTGTGTCTTTTTGCATAATCTGGTCGTTTTTGCTTCAATGCTCGACTCAATTGCATCAATTGTTGTTGATAGTGTTTCCCAGTAATGGTTTTGTTGGGTTAGAGCATAATATACCGAGCTGATCCCACCAAACAGAGCTTGGCGCCATGAATATTCGGCTTTGCCGTCATGTTGGTTCGCCAACCGCCTGGCCTACACCATGATTTTTTGCGCTTCGGATTATCGTAGCATATCCATTTTTCATCACCATCATACAAAAAACTTTTTCTTTTGTGTCTTTGAAGCAACAATTCACAGATCATTTTGCGCCTTTCGACATTCCTCGGCTTCGTATGGCACCTAATTTCCTTGCTTTTAAATCATTCCAATGGCCTTCAAACGTCTGAAAATCGTCAATCAACATTTAATGATTCTGTAAGTTCTTCTTGCGTTTGATTCGGGTCTTGATTGGGTAAAGCTTCCACTTCCTCTTCAAACTTTTTCGGCTGGTCTGGATGTTCCTTGCCTTCCGTATCAAAATCATCTTTTTTATAGTGTTGAAACCAGTTGAAATCGATGGAGTATAATTACCATAAGCTTCCGACAACATGTTGACTTTCCGCAGCATTTTCCTTCAAGTGGAAATAAAAAAGCAAAGCTCGCAAATTTTATTACATAAAATTCGACATATTCAATGCTTAAAAAAACAATGTTGTTTACAGTTTTGCAAAATGATACCTATTGAAAATTAAAGCCACATGATGTTACTTTGAAGATAGCAATAATATAGTGCGATAGTACTAATTACGTCATCTCTCGAAAATCTTTTAAAATTAATGCACACTCCCAATAGTAAATAAACCAAAGAACATTCATTATTTTCTTATACTGTTTATATTAATAATATCAAAATACAATCACGGGAAGAAACAATTTTTTGCACACGCACGCACGCACGTACGTACGCACGCACGCACGCATGCACATCTCGAAAATAAATTCCTTATTGTGAACACTGACTCAATTATACTTTCTTAAAATTTTACCTTTGATAACGGAAATATTTCGATTTTCAGACTTCACACCATTTAATGCAAACTGCTTCATCTTTTGGAAATAAAAAATTTCACCGGAAGATTTTTCGTCTTTCGATAATAATTTTTACATGCACACTCCTTTTACTGAACACTTTATTTTAAACTGTGATCACAAAATACAATCACTTTATAAACAGATGTACTCACAGCTGTGATTTGCGACATGGCTGTGTTCGCTTTGTTGCTTACAATATTTTAAGCATTGTTTCATCTTTGTTGTTTATTATATTTAAACAAAATCACTCGAAGCTGACGTAACTTGTTGACAGTCATGTTTTTATTCTCTCTTTTCCATATCTGCGCAATTACTTGACGAGCATACTCTTGTCTTTATATCATAATTAGGCCTAGTCTACAATCAGATGTTTGTCGTGCGCTTGCGCATAACTTTGATTTTTTTATGTCGACTGTCGACTGCCGTGCGTTGTTTGGAAGATGGTCAGATCCCATCTTTTATGATTCACGACATCCAACAAGCGTTATCTGACTTGATTGCAGACGAGACCTTAAACATCGTCAACCCTGGGCAAATTTTCGTAATAAAAATTTACGATTACCAACATAAATATTTCGATAATACATTATTAAATTCATGATTTTTTATTATATAAATGCTGTATAAATAAGTATATTATATTGCCGAAAAATTATAATTTTTATTTGTAGTTATCATCTCTATTGATAAAAATCAAACTCGAGTGATAATATTAAAATCATAGTTTTAAATAAAAATCGAACATTATTAAGTTTATGTTTATTAAACAGTTATACATGTCTATGAAACTGATAGATCATGAAATTAGTACCATATTATCAGTTTCTTACTCTTAATCTTAACTTAAATTTTAACAATCGCGAACTTCTAAGCATCAATTATCTTTAATAGTATCTCGTCAGTGCTGCTAATCACGCGTGTGACGCTGTACTTCAAAAGTGTTGCAATATAAGAAATATGCTAGGATCTCCTCGGTAAATTATCATTAAAATATTTTTTCTTACATAATTTTTATTTTCATAAATAATTAAATTAAATTTTCTACAATAATTATTAACATATTATAATCTGTAATACAATAAACATAACTAACTACAATATGATAATTGCAATATGGACAATGGCTTTCCATTGTCCATATTACCTTTGGATTCTTAGAATGCTATTATTGATGCGATTTTTCAAAGGTTTTTTCAATAAATTTTTTCACTAAAAAAGTAACAAAAAGATGATCAAATATGTGACTTGAAGTAAAATTCTATATTACATGTTTTACATTATTTTCATATTTATGAGTAATTAAATTATTGGGAGTACAAATAAGTTTCCGCCGTTTGCAAAAGACGGCGCCACTAATAAACTATAGTTAAAATTGTTTGATGTAAAAAGACATATAAGATTGGACATCCGGCAACACCTTGAAATAAAATCAGCGATTTTATATCAGTATCATATATTTTTTTTTGTACGAAAATGTCGAGTTTTGAGCCGAATAAGCGTCATTTGCGGGAACTTTTGATTTACTTCTTTAATTTGAAGAAATCTGCAGCTGAGGCTCATAGATTGCTT
>Ga0157364_1004264_pt1 | contig 14234 bp, 13 predicted proteins | sample AttsexASBM2_FD_111476 | JGI IMG/M metagenome (GOLD analysis project Ga0157364, IMG submission 111476) | Fungus gardens microbial communities from leaf cutter ant in Ribeirão Preto, State of São Paulo, Brazil - Atta sexdens ASBM2 | ecosystem: Host-associated > Fungi > Mycelium > Unclassified ... | reverse complement strand
TCTCTAAAATTTTTTTTTCATATATTGTTCTCTAACAAAAAAAATATATATATATATATATATATATATATATATATATATATATATATACAATACTTTTATTTCTCGTAATTAATCATACCTTGAATGAATCCGCTTCTAATGTTTTTAATTTATTATGAGATAGATCCAATCGGTCTAGACCGATTAGATGTGATAGTGCGATTGTGGGAACTGAAGCTAGGAGATTGCTGGGCAGTCCTAGCGCTTGTAATGGTCGCGCCAGAGCTGTAAATGCGTTATCATGAACATATCGCAACTCTCCGGTGGAGACAACTAATCCATGAAGTGCGACATCTTCGAGGAAATGTGCCGGTAACTCAGAAATTCCTGTCACAGTCACATCCAGCAATGATATTGTGTCCGGTTGACTATGTTTCAAATGTTCGCTGATAGTCTAAGAGGAGTAATATAGAGTTCTGTCGTTTATTTCAAAATTGATATCACTATATCTTTTGATTTTCTATTTTTTCTATAAATTTATTAAAAAAGTATTTAAAGCAATATTAATAAACATAACTGATAGGACTCTGTGCTATTATATAAAACAACAGATCTATCGAGTAATATGAAATAAGAGAGATCAAGCAACCAAAAAAAAAGGAAAAGGATAAAAAGAGAAGATACAACTCTGGACTCTTGAATAATAATATTGTATACAACTTATATTTCATTGGGAGTCTATACTACTCACACTTTCTTGATCATTATTTAAAGAGTAAATATATAAGTCGATCTTGATTGCGTGTGAAGCGCATATACATATTAGAGATTGAGTTTATGATTCATCTTTTTGTATTTTTTTTTTATTTTTCTCGAGGAAAATTTTTAATTATTTTGAAACTAATTAATTTCGCCAGTTAGGATAAATTATACTATTATATATATTGATGTATGATGGCCTGTTGTCAAAATTATTACCTGCAGTGCCGTTCTATCACCGGCACATCTGAGTGTATGTGGAAAATCACAAGAACATTCTACGCCTGCTTTTATGATATTTGGACATTCCCACACAGTGTCAGAGAAAGATGACGGCGACGGCGATGGTGATGGTGATGCGTGGGATAGATTTTTCGAGATGCCATTGTCTTGCGTTGTCATAGTCGCCGACGGCAACAATGCATTTTCTTCGGTGATCGTCTTTATGAATGTAGCTGTCGATGTTGCCATCAATGTAATCGACTCCATTGTCGTTGTGACATTGTCCTCTGTTGCGTCGAGACATGATGCTGTCATTATCAATGTTAAGACGAGTAGGTCTCGAAATAATTTCGGCATTCTGAAAAGAGATGTTTGATAGGTATATTGAGTTTATGATTGTTTATCATATATAGAAAAAGATTTCTTTTTCTGACAATAAGTAATACTGCAAAATAAAATATTTCGATTTTGTTTTTAGTTAATGCACGCAAATTCATTCTTAAAACGTCGGTCACTAACCACGGTTTAGAAATGACTTAAGTTCCAAATTTCTCAAGGATAAATAATAAAATTCTACAATATCAATGAAAAGCATATTTAAATTCAATGTCTTACGTTTATTACAACGACTTATGGCTTATCACGAGAAGCGACCTAGAAAAACTGTTAGAACTCGAAAGAGAATTGCAAAAGACCGACGCATCGTTAGAAACAGCTGCTTTAAATTCAGCGTTATCTATATATTTGAGGTATATGTTCGAATTAATTTTATAAAAACATCTCGTATATGTATATATAATAAAAAATTTAATTATTTTATTAATTTAACTATGATATAAATAATACATGATATGCTACTAATCCTTTCTCATGAAATCATTAATCATTTAAATTAATATTTGTATAGATATCGTAATATTGTAAGAAGACTCCTCATGTGTTACGATCAAATGGTTCAGACGCAGAAACGAGAATTAATTAAGAAGATGTTAGATTGTGCCATCGGTCGTATGCTAGAATACAAAAAGAAAATTGTGCAGCTGGATAATACAGATTATCAGTACGTTTTTCGTTGCTCATCAATTTATATGCTCTAATTTATAAAGAAATATTGTCTACACACAGATGGCCTGACGATATTTTGAATCAAATAAAATTCACGCCAGATGACATCGAACTATTTGCATCAGTGTCTGGTCGAGAACGTGTAGAGAAACGCAGAAAGTTTATTCAAGAGTTGATGGAGAATGCTCACAAAGGTTTGCAATCGATTCATTCATTTTTTTTTAATTGCTAATATAATTTTATTAAAATGTTGAAGTAATTAATACAACAATTTACGTTTAAAAATTTAATTTAAAAGTTTAAATACATTTTTGAAATTTAACCATCTAGAACCACCGATGACAGAACGCCGTCTTTCACAGATTGAGAGTCCGCCCGAGGTGGAAGATGAGACATTGAAGAGACGTCCTGCTCGACGAAAACGCGTCGTACCACCATCGGAAGTAGAATTAATCCGCGAATCACCATTGGAAAAAGCCGCCCGAGAAGCGAAACTTGTTGCTGAAAAAACTATGCATAACGCAATGTTATTGATACAAAGTCATGAGAGAGCCAGAAAGGGACGCATCCATGGTGCAGATGGTATTCGCAAAAAAAAAAAATAAATAATTTCATTAGAATAAAATTTTTCAAGTGGGACATTCTCATATGAAAGAAAATGGTATTGAATACAATATATCTATTATAATATTTATTATTACATTTGCCTATTAAGTATGATTGATGCTAATTTTTCAGTGAAACGTATATACGATTACAACAACAAAGTGAGATCCGGAGAGATAATACCGAAAAAAATAGATCGCATCAAATACATCAAATCAGCAGTGACGATACAACGTGCATGGCGGCGTTATGTCGCTAGAAAAGCTATGAAAAAACGAATTGCACGTCTCGAAGAAACTTTGGGTATGACGATACCAAGCTGGCAATGCAACAAGATAATCGCAAAGGACGATGAGAACTTTCAGCGACGACGTGCTCTGATACCCATGTTCGATTTACGTACGAAGAAGGCAATCAATGACGAACGTACAAAGGTAAATTTTTCAAACAGAATTCGTGATTTACATTGCATTATTGTGAAAGAAAAAAAGATGCAAGAGAAAGATAATAAATTAAAAAATAATAAGATTAAAAAACAATTAATTGCTGCCAAAAGCTCCTGAAAATCAGAGGTCCAGGATTAATGGAGGATATCACTGACGAAATTCATGAATGGTTCGTCGTTTGGTACAACGCATTAGGACATTACGACGTGTTTCCAGCTGCGAATTTGGGTGGCAGTGTACTGATCGTGACCGGACAGACCTTGACGCCAGAGGAATATATAAAAAAATTAAAAAAGGAGAAAAAAACCAAGGAAATAAAGAGGAGACGTCCTCCCAAACCTGAACCTGAACCTATCAAGGCCGAAGTTGTTGATTGGAAAATGCCGGAAACAAATAATTTATCCTGCTTAAAGGAAACAAACAACGATTTTATTCGAAATTGGAGCTTTCGTGACGAAACTTATTTGGAACAAGAATATATGGATCTAATCACTGAAAAACTTTGTTATGAGTTGCAGCTTGAAATGAGGGAGATAGTAGATGAATTGATGAGGGCCGAACTGCGTTTACTAAACAAAGCATTATTGAAAGATCATGAATACGACAAGCAGAAATTTACGATTCCAATGGCTAAAATGGATAAAAGTAATCGATACAACTTAATAATTAAAACTTTTGCACTTATTATCTAAACAAAAATTTTGATTAATTATTATGACAGAAAAGATCGACAGAATTAGAAAGAAAAAAGACATTTTAAAGGATGTGCCCATCGAGGATCTCTTTAGCGAGCTTTTACAAGCTAAAATCATTAGGAACTATCGAACTATTTTTTTACGTGATTGGTTTGGTGATCTATCCTATCAAAATTACGAGGCACGTCGCGAGCTCCGGGACCACAAGCATCGACTCGGAGAAGTAAAGCAGCTCGTCGTAGAATATTGCATATTGCCTTTAATTTCCAAGGAGACACATCGACTTGCACCGCTCGTGCGTTCTGTGTGCATCTATGGATTACCAGGAGCTGGAAAGACCTCGCTTGCAAATGCCATCTGCTCAGAGGTGATCTTTGTCTCGATTATGTATTTTCCCGTGTTAATCATTCAAAGATATTCAAAATGTGTTATATACATATATAATACGATATACAATAGTTTTTTAATTCTTTGTAATGATACATTGATATCATAAATTAGACTGTATTAATATTCCTCTCGTCTATGTATTTATGATCTCTTTGAACTTTCCTAGATTGGCGCATTACTTTTCGACGTATCAGTGTCTGTTTTAGCTGATAAATATATAGACCAGGAAAACCAACGCAGACTCATGAATATGATTTCTAAAGTGGCCCGTTTTTATGCACCTTCCATCATATTTCTCGATGCTGGCGAAAAACCATGGCTGAAAAAAGTTCCACTAGAAGAGAAATATCTTCAACCCAAGCGATTCACCAAGCATTTTGTTAGACTAATGAATGAAATTAAGCCAGGTGACCAGGTAAAGCTACAAAGAAATTGGGAAATAATTTTCTTTCACTCTCTTAGTAATTTTCTTTTACTCTCTTCTTTTTATTCTGTATGATTTATTTTTTATTAATTATCTGCAATAACACAACTGCTCTGTCAATATTGTACTCTCAGCTTGCGTTTTGCGCTATAAAGTTAAAGATCTTTAGATATTAGAAAAAAAAAATATATATATATTGTGAGAAAAATATATATATTATGAGAAAAATATATATATTATGAGAACGCGGAGTGACACTCCTAAATTGGAGGACTATATCAAAGCATATACGCAATCGAGTAACGCCCACTTTGTAAAATTCTTGTTATTCCTGTTTGAAATCTTTCTTCAATATGAATGAATCGCCGCCACCTCGGACGAGTCCACATATACTGAACTCTCTTTCTCCTGTGCCGTTAAAATCTTTCATCTCGGTCGCTCGAGGTTGCTCATCAATGAAACACCTCCTACCTGTATATATGGTTGCCGTATGAGGACGTAGGTGGCGGCGAGTTAACGTAGGATTTAGAGTGTTAAAAATTCCGGACAGATACTGTTACTCACTGGCGTAATATTACAGGAGGTAGATTGATACTTGAAAAGTAGATATTTTATTTCGACTTTCAGTTTGTGTAAGATTGAATTAAAATATAAAAATTATGAGATTATTAAAATATTATACAAATGAAAGAATATTCAGGATACATAAATAAAATCTGATTTTCATCATGTTAATTATTAATATGACAAATTCATTTTCAACAGATATTATTTCTCTCGCTGTCTGAAGAACCTCATAAGGCGACAGCCGCTTTCATCAAGTTCCACGATAAATTTATAAGGATACCCACTACCGATTACAACACACTTTACATGTTCTATAAGAATCTATTAATGAAATATCACGGCGTTGATCGCAATATCGATGTCTCCTGTTTGGCCAAAATGTCTATTGGGGTTCCTCTGGATTTTATCCGACAAGCCGTGGAGAAGGTGTTATCGGTACGTCGAAGAATTACTCTTAAATCCAATCCATTAAATCCGATGGAAATTATGAAAGAAGTATTGATGTATCAACATCCTACGAAGATGATGGAGAATCTTGATAAATTTGAAAGAAGAATTTCTCTTGACAGAAAAAGAGTAGAAGAAAAGAAGCCGTAAAAGAAAATTCGCGAAAAGATGAATTTATTATTATTATTTTTTTTGGACATAAATATATGTATCGTAGAAGTTTCGCTCTTGTACAAAAACTGTATTTATATTGCAAATATTTGTATATTCTTTCGCGTCTAACAGCCCATAAGGATATAAAATATAAAAGGTATGTCTATTTTATAGAAAGAAAAGTAAACATACTTAAATAAAAATATTCTTGTATACACACAGGAAAGACAGATGTATATTCTACGACTATATTATAGTTAGAGAACGCTAAAGAGAGAGTACGTACCTCTAATATATAATATGTCAATCTCCTCGAGCGTGTTGCCAACCCTTGCACCCTCCCACACCTGACCTCGGTCTTAAAGCGGAGGAGAAACCCAGTAGCACCCACGCCGGTCAAGTGTTTGCGGCGAGTGCATCGTGCTATATTAATGAAGAATAATCTTCAAGGATCCTAAGACGTTTTCCGTCACCATATCCCTTCTTCAAGAGTCTGCGAGTTCTTCCTGCTTATATATCCTAGGCTGTCGCGTTTGGCAATATTTCAACTCTTCAGTACCTTATCCCTCGCGATATCGCCGCATAATTGTACATCACAAGTCTTGCGGAGGAATCGCTTCTTATAGCACAAAGTTGACGATCTCAGCATTCAACGATGACGTTTGAAATGCGTTCACCAGGATATACACTGTCACACATATACATAATTCGTCGGATATTTTGTCGAATCATATGGAAAATTGGTACCGCATGTTCGAAGGAACTTGAGCGTGGTGACATGAACGCGCGAATAATAGTAAGTAGGATGATCGTACGATATGTGTGCTTCGAAGCACTATGCGTCAAGAGCATGCTCGGCAACCGCTTCGAGAGACGAGAAACCGTCGCGTCGCCTCCACCATCCACACGGTGGGGACTCCCCCGGTCCATGTCGGTCCGTCCGTCTCTGTGTCTCTTAGTTTCCACATAGCATAGCCATGTATGGAACACAGGACGACGTTCTCTCTCCCAGCTCTTACGCCCACTTGCCATAGTCGCGCTTTCCGTACTGACTCCACCGGAGCTGGAGCAGGTATCGTCACACATTGACGACAACGAAAAGAACGAGAATGACAATGTCGATGATACATCGTGTGAATCACTGGAAAAAAGAGGAGCGAATAGAAAAAGCAAATAGAGGATTCGATGTATTTTTTTAAATCTAAACATTTTGAAAATCTTGATCTTTGGAATATCAAAAACTCTACCTCGTATTCTAAGAATATTGAAAAACTAATTGATTTATCAAATAAGAAGAAAATTAAAAAAATCTTAATCTTTTTAATTCATCTAATAAGGAAACAACTTTGTGTGGTCATATTTTTTCCACTTCCACGAAGTAACAATCTTTCTCTTGAATTATTTAATCCATGCACTGTAAAAAGTAGCGCCAAATGAGCTTTACATGTGTTATTTTCGTATGCATGAGAACTCGAGAGAAAATGAAGCAGAAGTCGGCAAGAGAAAAAAAAAGAGAGAGTAGGTGGGATAGTAGGGAACTCCGAAGGTCTTCAGGATCCTCACGAAATGTCTTTTGATACTGGAAATCTGTTTGCCATCGTCGTTACGAAATCATGTAAAACCGGGCCTCTACGCCCACGCTGCAACAAGAGACTGGCACAGTCGCGGTGAAAGAAAGTCGAACTTCTTTAACAAGCTCGAGATGTTTATAATACACCAGAAATCGAATATCGCATTTAAAAATTAGTGTGAAAATTTATTTATTGCGAAATTATTCTCGTAATTTTATAAGAATTTTCTTAATTGACTTTGATGAAAATAGCGAAAGTTCCTTACATAAAGAAAAATAACTCATGATAGCATAACCAGCAGTGATTAAATTTCATTGCATAAAACGCTGAAAAAAAATATTCTCATATAAGAATTTAATAGAGATAATTAATTTAGTAGATATTTTAAAAAATTGATATCCAAGTCAGATCACATTTTATACCATTATTATAAATTAGCATTATCTTATTTTTAATATCGTGTTTTTATAAAAAAGATTAATTTGAGAGAGAGATAATAACAAATAACTAGATACTAAGATAATAACAAAATGTAATTAATTTTAAAGAAATATTAATCAATACACGCGCGCGCGAAAGATCAAAGTGAAGTGATAATAAAGTGGGTTTGCAATAAATTGCTCGATTATAAAGTCCATTACTAATACTTAATCGTGAACAGCGTTTTTCAAAATCGCGACGGAAAATCGTGTAATTCCATGAAAAACGATCGTTTCGATATACTATCCATTGCTTGTGTACTTGCATAAAAAGTTACGTTCTTTGAACCAGCTGTACTGAAAGTTGATTGACTTTTGTGTTTTACAATTTAATTTGCTCACGATGCAATTACGCTATAAAATACAAGAAGCATGAGAGCATGCATTACATCATTAAAATTTATACAAAGAAATTTTCATAAAAAATTTGATTGGTCAAGGAATTTTTAAGTCAAATTATGATATATATATATATATATATATATATATATATATATATATATAAACATTTTTGTATGATATATTTTATTATTTTATTTTTGTTTTTTATCATGTATAGTATCAAATAATTTATAAAAAAATATTTATTTATACATATAATAGTAATGAAGATAAAAAATTTATTATGACATTCCGAATGTGAATGATTGCACGATTATTCAAAATATTAACAAATTTATTTATTACATTTCTAACTTTTATTGTGAAAAAGTCATGATATTTTAGAAGATCAATTGGAAATCTTTTTATTTTCAATCATTAAATTATTTAAAAGTTTCTTCCATTATATCGATATAATCCTTAACATCATTCATATATCTCCGTAAAAATTTGTGATCTCTTTTTACATTTTTAATTAATTTTTTAATGTCTGTTTCCCTATAAAAAAAAACAGAAAAAAATAATATTGAATTTTCAAATAATTATTCAAGCTATCTAAACTTACTTTATTCTACCTAGTATACAATAACAGTTGATATCATTTGGAGTGAGTTTATCAAATCGTTTAATTTTAATCGTGACTTCCAGTATAATGTCCAACCGTTTGCTTCGAGATGTAAATGAAATTCTGAAATAAATAGATTATCACAATTTCGTCAAATCGGTGCACATGTATGTATTGACTATATTTTAAGTAATAATAGTATATAATGTAACAGTATGATATAATTTGATGTAAATTATTACTCGTCATTAGTAATCTCCATTAAATTTAAATCATCCAAACGCCTCAAATCAAACTTGAAATCCATCGTTAGTTTTACATCTTCTGAAATAAAATTTAACATCGGAAGGATGTCCTGATGAGTTCTATACGAACTTGTAAGTAATTCCGCGTTTACTTTCTCCAGAATTAATTTGTGAACTATCTTTGAGAATACTCCTGAATCATCTATAAAAAAAATAAATTAATCTCATAACTTTATTTTTTAACTGATATTTGTATAATTACCTGCAAGGCGGGAAATAATTTTGATTTCTTTAATCAAATTTTTCTCGGAGTCATTAAAATCATATGATAAAAATGTCGCTATCAATAATGAATTTGCTATGAAACCAAAAACGATCATTTTCCTGTTAATATTATTATAATATATGTTCCAAATAACATCGTCCCTACAACAAAATAATTTATTAGATCTCTTTAATTCCTTTCTAATAGTAAAATATACTAAAAATATATATGTACCCTGCGGCATACGTTTCTAATTTTTGCAATAATGTTACAAATGGATCTTCATTTTTAACGTCTTCGTTAATTGTGCTAACATTATGTGTTGTTACGAGTCCTTCTGTTGCACATTTGTCTTTCTGCCTCATATTTTGTTGTTTCACTTCATCATTTAAATTTATTCTATATTTTTTGGGATTTATTTGATCTTCAATTACTCCTTCGAGATAATCACGTTTTTTTGTTTCCTGTAACAGTACAAGATCTTAATCATTTCATGTGATTAATTAGCAAAAAAATTGAAGTAGCTGGTGATTAAGTAGAAGATCAAAATGAAAAAGAATATATTCGGGAAAAAAAAAAATATTCAGATTTTACCAGTTACTTCAATTTCTTTGATAATTAATGATGGAATAATTAAGATCTTGTATTATTACAATTTTCTCAACCTTAGTATTCATTGATAGTACGCTTTTCTCATTAATATTCTTTGTCATATGATAATTTGATTTATTAAGTTGATTGTCATTAATAATTGTCTTTATTATCGCTTGGCAATCAATTTCCTGATTATTTTCAGCTTTATTCATTACAGTATTTTCGTGGCGATCTTCTGTTTGATTGTTCTCAGTATTTATTGATTCCTCTTTTTCTCTTAAAATTGTGAAATAATCGTTTGCGATATTTTCCTTCGAATTTGTTGGACAGTTGAATTCTATTATATTATTTACTATTAATTGATTAGAAATATTATTTACAGATATATCAGTGATGATCGATGTTGATGATTCATGTTGAATTTCGTGGAAAGAGCTTTCTTCTTCGCTGCCTAAATGTACGAACGATGGCGGTTTAATTGATTGTAGCTCTTCAAAACTATCTTCCAGATGTGGCAAACTTTTTCTTGAAAAACTATATTTACTAATCTCGTCTAGACTATTCCTAAGATTTGAGTTAGATATCTGTGTATGATCTATTGTTTCCTTTACAGAATCATTATATTCTTGTTCAATATCATTTAAATCATTTACATAGTTAACGCCAGAAAATGAATGTACATCACTTAAAGAATGAACTTGAGAAGACTGAATTTCCATAAAAGAATTGCGAATTCGTTTTGAATATGATTTTTTATTGTCATCAGACATTCTTTTTTTACCGCTGGCATTTTCTGAGTTTGTACTTAATGAATTATTCAGTGGAGATTGAGTAATGGAAATGTTAGACAATTCATCGTGTCTAATATTTTCTGCTTCTACAATTTCCCTTGGAATTGTAAAATTTTCTTTTGTTACATCTTCCCTTAATTCTGTTAGATTATTATTTGTCATTAAATGTTGGAACTCATTATTTTTAGAAATGATTAAATTCTCTGTTTCATTTACTTTCACATCTTGTGTAAAATGTAATGTTGATGGTACTGCAGTAGTTATTTCCATTGATATATCTTGAATGGTTTCACTTGCAACTACATCAGTTTGGCATGATACTCTCGCGGAATTTTCAGCTGGTATTGAGATTGTTTTTGACAATGTTTGAGAAAATGATATGGACTGTGTAGGGTGAGTAGTATCAGTAGTACTAAATGTTATCTCGTGCAAAGAAATTGGGACAACTTCGGTAAATTCCATAGATTTATATAATAATTTAGTTCCTTCATTAAAGTAGATTGAATCATTCCTATCTTTTTCTTCATGTATATTCTCTTTAGATATTGATTTACAAATTGGTTGAGTAATTTCTTTTCTTGATATCGCTGTGGTCATTTCTATGGACACATCAGCGAAGAGTACAGTTTTATCATTTTTTGATATTAATTCATCAATTTTTAAATTCGCTTTGTCAATGTTTAAAGGTGCTACACTTACTGACTTTGTTATTTCCATTGATGCATCATTGAAAAATTTAGTTTTATCATTTTTTTCAATTTCACATGTACTTTTATTTGAGTGAACAACGTGTGCAGCATGAAACATTTTCTCTTGACACGAGGGAACTGAGAGATCTTCAGTAAACTCCATAGATTTGCATAATGTTAATGTTTTTTCATTAAAACAGTCCGATCTATTTATATCCTTTTTATTATCTGTATTTTCTTCAGATGATTTATAAATAATTCTTCTAGTAATTTCTTGTTTGTTTTTTGTTGACATTGTCTTGGTCATTTCCATAGATACATTATGGAAAAACATAGTTCTATCATCTATAGATATTGATTCATCCACACTAATATTTTCCTTATTGCAAACATTTGAAAACAATGTGATACCTAGAGGTTTTGTCATTTCCATCAGCACATCATTAAAAATCTCAGTTTTATCAGTTTGATCTTTTGTCAGAGCTTTTTCTTTAACTGTAATTTCATTATTGACCTTCTTTTCATTCATTTTAGATGGTACCATAATCATTTCCATTGAAGTATTGAGAATTGTATTATTTGTGTGACATATATCTGTGGCATCTGTAATGAAAACATAAATAATTAAAAAACAAATATTACTACATAATCATGCATCAATAAAATGTAAATGATTGTATTACAGATGTTAATATCATTGAGTCATTGGCATATCTTACATCTGGTATATATTCAGAAATGTCTCTAGAAACAATTAGATTGTAAATTTGTTGGAAATAGAGAGTTATGAGTATTTGTAGCATTTCATTTCATATGTTCACAGTTTTGTAATATTGTCGGAATTTGTCCGAAAATTTCTAAATTAGAAACAACAGATTCCGCAAATATTGGTACAGCCTCGGTATAATAATATTCATTGACATATTACAATTAATAATATATTCCATTGATACACGATTATTTTTAGTCGTATTTGTTTTTAAATTATTTATGTTATTATTATTTTCCTTAAATTACCTTCTTGTTTCTTTTCTTCTTCAACGTGTAAATATGAAGGTACTAAAGATGTACATATTGGTGCTGTTAGGTCCATAGAAAAATCTTGAATACGTGTTTTGTCTAATTCAGAATCAATATTATTAGAATAAAACTCAGAAGGATATTTTTTGGCAACATTATCTTTACAGTCTTCTTCATCAGAATCTCTGTATATTGTAATATTGCTTGACTTTATACTTTTAGATGTATCTGTTATTATAATTTGTCCAAATTGAGATTCTTCATCAGACAACTGCATATATTCTGTATCCAAATTACTTGATACCAAATCATTAGATACGTAAGATTTATTTAGTACTGCACTAAAACCTAAATTATAGTTTGTATCATTATTTCCTTCATTGGCTGTTGCAATAGATCCTTGTGATAGTTGATTATCAACTAAATAGATACCTATTAAAATAAATAATATGTATAATATGGCTCAAATAATTAAAAAGAAAATATGTTAAGAAGAGCTATGAGCCAAAATAACAAATTTAATGTACATAATAAGATAATAATAAAAATATTAGTTTAAGGTAGACATATTCTTATTTTTATTTATTTTTAATGTATCTTATTATTTATATTTATTTATTTGCATCTTATTTGTATCTTACGTATATTAAATTTGTTATTTTGGCTTGTAGTTCTTCTTAATAAATTTTCTTTTATTTTAAAGGTAGGTATTGTTTGAACAACATAAACTATTTTCAGAACGAATATATATATATATACAGTCATTATTATAGAGATATGTATATTTTCTATCATTTCACCTTCAGAATTCTGATCAATTACAAAAGATCCTTTTAAAGTAGAATCCTGTTCTTCATATGTATTATCCCACACAGTACCTTGTTCAGTAGAATGACAAAATTCTCTGCACAGGATAAAATAAGGATTTGAGTAACAAATTGTAACCAAGCATTACAAAACTAAATACTCACTTGACATGTTTTTTCTCCGCAAAACTAACTCGTCTCTTGTTTTTTGATGAACTTGGACTATTTTCATTGGATGAAGAATCAAAATTCACATTTTGCAATGGTTGCCGTGGTTTACATGGTTTAAGAATCTACCAACATGATTCTTATTAAGAATTATTAATTTTTAATAAAAATAATATACATTGTTAAAATAGATAACTCTTTAATTTAAAAAATTAACTAGAAAAGTTATAAGTCATATGAATAGATATGTAGTTACCGATGATCGTCTAGATTCACTTCGTCTAGGTTTCGATGGAATCCTGTAACATAAATAAAAATATTCCTTTTTTTTTTTGTAAAATTCTTTGTATCACACAGAATCTTAATTTGACGTATAAAATGAAAAGAATATTTTTAATACATACATCTTATTCACATATATATTACACACTTGTACACACTGTACAACTAAGCTGCTGAAAGCAGCTGAGAGTTGAGAGCAGCTGAGAGAAAAGAAAATCCGTTAAATTTGATTTCTCCTTAATTCCCTCCTGAAAACCGCCATATTTATTTCGTAAACGCATTTAAATTAAGCCTCATAAAATCAAATTTCTATGTTATGAAATTACGAATTGAAAATAAAAATTATTAGATTTTTCACGTTCATTAAAATGTCCTATACTTTTTCAGTCATCGATTCGTATTGAGCTTTAAAGTCTATTTTATAATTGCGAAAGCGTAATTGTAATTGTTGTAAGTAATGGTAATTGTAAAAATTCACAATCGGATATTCTCCTCGTATTGAAGTGCGATTGGTCAATTCTTACAATTCTACACTACGTTTATGAAATTATAGATCGTCTAAATTATAGATTGTCCTCGCAGAAAGTGCTTGCGCGTAGTGCTTTTCGGAACGCACCAGTCT
>Ga0157364_1004262_pt1 | contig 14234 bp, 17 predicted proteins | sample AttsexASBM2_FD_111476 | JGI IMG/M metagenome (GOLD analysis project Ga0157364, IMG submission 111476) | Fungus gardens microbial communities from leaf cutter ant in Ribeirão Preto, State of São Paulo, Brazil - Atta sexdens ASBM2 | ecosystem: Host-associated > Fungi > Mycelium > Unclassified ... | reverse complement strand
ACACACACACACACACACACTTGTTTACACAACCTCATTGTGTATGAAACATACATGTATAGGTATATACAAATATACATATACATATCGTATGTTAAATGTTATATTTTGTAATGTAACTTATTTGTGAAGAACTTTTATTACCGTACATGTAGTTTAATTGGTTCAATTAGTATCGATCTGATACTGTTATTGATCTTATATCATTTAAATATTCACGAAATGTAAAAGATGTACTATTTTTTTGCACGCATAATTTCGCATGAAAGATATACGGCTCGTTATATAAATAATTAAGTTCAAATCGTTTGCGATAACTCCCAAGTGCTTTATTAGACCTTGCAACTTAAAACGACTTGACTCGGTCGAAGAATTCCGAATTTTTGATAAAAAAAAGTAGTAACGAATGGAATTATTTTTGCGATTTACTGCCATCACACTCTAAATTTACATCACATCGTGTCAAACGAAAGAAAAATTTCGCGCAATTTCTTTCCCTATCCGGATTATTTATTGCAAAGAATTCGGATCTCTCAATAGTCCTAAGATATCCTCTGATGACGGACTCGGTCTTAGAACGACGACGAATGATCCAGTGACTGGAAATTTTACGGGAGTTCGGAAAACTTTTTCTCTCTGCGATTTAATTTTTGTTTCGTCCTTATAATACACGGATTTTTAAAGCGCTTAATTCGCGTCGGCAATTCATTAGAAAAATAAAGAAAAAAATATATACATATATAAACACGGGATAAAATCACTAAAACTTAACGTATACATAACGAGCATTATAAACGCTATGGTATTTTTGCGTATTCTACACATCATTCCTCTATATTTTTACCCTTTCCTCCTCTTCCATTTTCCCAGTCACTCATCCCAAGAAAATTGCGTTTGTACTATCCGATGGCATCATAGAAAAGGGTCATTTATTACAATTGCAGATTATTATGGCTATATATATTATATAAATATATTATATATTAGAAATTGTGAAATACTCGTAATAAAAAAACACGCCGACGCTTCCTGTGATTTCTAGACTATTTTAATTGTTACGCTATGTGCCCCCTACTTCAAATTATATCCACATGTTATGACGAATCCTTTCCTTCCCTCAATCAATAACGAGAGGACAGCAAAGAAAAACTAAACGTATTTATGTCCCATCGTTATTTGAAATTAAAAATCGATATTAACGAGCACGAGAGTGACATGGCAGACAACACACTAGTCTATCATACCAGAAGTCCCAGATTCGATCTCGGTAGCAATCAAATATTTACACTCATGTCTTCTCTCGAAAAAGATCAGCAACCTTTAGAGAGCATCTTTGTTCACAGAAATTCCTCTCGAAAAATCCGTCGTTCAGAACCGGCATTAAAATTGTAGACTTCATATACTCATGGCAAATAATCAGCGCACTACAAGCATATGAGAGAGGTATAATACAGGCCAGAGAGATAATAGAAGAACAAGAAAAACGATGTTATGGAGAATTTGTTCTAAGAAAAAAAAAGTAAATGTTGCTTATTCAACCTATATTATGTTTAGTAGTGAATCACATGCACAATCTTTTCACATTGTCAGTTTAATTTATGCGCTAATCGGTTTTCTCCAAACATTGATATTAAAATTAACTGAAAAATTATAAAGAATAAAAATCTCTGCGTAATTTAAGTGAATTTGCAGTAAAAGGGTTTTCAGTTTCTCGGCGCCCTTAACTTATCTTTTGATTCATCATTTTCTGTGATATTGTTTTTAAAAACATTATTATATTGTTTAATATCTTCATTTTCAATAGCAACTTTCATATAATTTGGTGACATATCTATATTCGGTTCTCGCATATACTCGGTAAAATGCCTTTTCAATTCTATTTGTGATTAAAGTGTGAAAATGTCTGACAGATATAAAAGAGCCAAGATATAAAAAAAAATTTTTCTGAAACATACAAGTATTTATGCATCAAAAAATTGATCGTCATTATTATCATCTTCGCTATAGTAATTATCGCCATTCTCAAAGTATTCATTTGCATAATCAGTCCCATCATCCATTTCATCTTCTTCCTCTTCCTTTATACCATCTTCCTTTTCTTCATCATTCTCCTCTTCATTCCCTTCTTTTTCCTCCTCTTCTGCAGGGTGTTGCATATTTTCTTTTTTCTCCAATTCTAATAACTTTTTCACAATATCCATGTCTTTTTTCTTCTTATTTCCTTTCTGCTGCCGGGGTTTTCGTTTCTTCAACGCTCTTAATTCCTCTGGCATTAAGCTCCAATCATGATACGCCTCATATTTTGATTCATCATTGTCTGTGAAATCTTCTTTAAAAGCATCGCTGTATCGTTCAATATCTTCATTTATAATAGCAGCTTTCACATAATATGGTGACTCTCGCATATATTCAGTGAAATGCCTTTTCAATTCTACTAGATACTCCATCTCGTTGGTTATTTGAATAGGTGGAGGTTTATGATCCAACGGAGGATAACTTAAAGATGGTTGCAGAACTGGTGTTGATAGTGTTTCTCCTTTAGAGATGCCCAACTGTTCCATAGAAAAGGACATAGCAGACTTTCCTCTACCACGTCCTGCCATTTTGTTCTTGATATTGCTTCTCGTGTTTCCTGATATAATATATTAATTGATAAAACAATGTTTTAATAAATTATTCAGATATTATAAAATTAAGGATGCAATATTTTCCAAGCAAATTATATAAAGAAATTCATAAATTAGATCACAATTTATATTCAATTTATATTCAACAATTTATATTCAACTAAATAATTTTACAAATATATGTTTTGTTATATATGTTTTTTTCAAAATCAAAATTTCCTTTAACAATAAGAAAGTAAAAAGGATTAATATGAAAATGAAAGGATTAATATGAAATTAAAATGAAAATGATCAAAAGTTATATAAAATTTTAATAGTCAGATAAAAATTAGTAAAATTTAACGCCAAGTTACTAAAACTTACATTATTAAAATTTAATTGCCATGATATGAAAGTAAGAAAGTGATCAATCGTATTTAGGACCATTCTGTTAACTGACTGAGTACAAAGAAATCAAAGATAACAAAAAAACATAAAGATATAAAAATAAACACTCATCTGGACAGACATCTGTCTCTATAACTTTTAAAGCAATCAGTGGATTATAGTTTCAGTGGATCATAGTCTTAAAACTTTTGTTTATTTTGGCATAAAATTATATTTTTCTAGCACAATCCTAACCTATCTCATAAAATTTTGGGAATAACTTTTTTTACCTTAAATTTTATCTTAAACTTGTTGAGTTGCTAATTCTTTTTTATCGCTTTTCCTTTCAAGCTCTTCTTGCTTAATACGAAAGACCTCCCTATCATAAATCACCTTGATCACGAGGGAACACGAGGGACATGTAACCTCTTCTTCGCCGGCGGCTAGGTCGGAAAGAGATATTTGGAATTGATCGCCACATGGACAGGGATAGTAATAAACTTCCTCGTCCTCGTCGTACTCAAAATCTTCGATTTCTACTTCGTCATAATAGTCTAATCGTGACATTGCTCATTACAATGTTGGCTCCACGAGACAGAACTTTGAGCGAAACTTCGCACGCGGCATGCTACGCATTTTCACACGGTTTGACGGAGTGGGGAATTTCCGGGTCTTCGCCAGCTTTGCTGTATAATGTATAATTATAAACCAATCTCGAAGCGTCATTTTAAAAATTGATACATTGAATTGACTAATGCAACAAGCTTGCAATCTGCGTTCTGTATTCAAGCCGATCACAATTAAAATTGCGATTTCACGTTTTAAAACGCTCGATTGTGATTGGTCGATTTGTTTATGCCTTATGATTACGACTAAAATTTTTGTGCGTATGATCTCCTTTATCTAGATTAGAGGGACTTTAATGTATATCGGACTTAAATGCTATCTGAGCGGCTTCTGAACGCAGCCTAGCATGTGGCTATATCAGCTGATCACAGCATCACAGCTGATTTTGCGACCCCTCGAAGGTCATCTCGTGTTATGTATTTTTTGCTTCAATAAAAAAGGCCGGTTTTTAATCAAAAGAGAACTCAAGGACTATTGAAGGATATCAAGCTGAATTTGACAAGAAGAATGAACTGTTGATTATTCAGGTGTTACACATGAAATATGATATTCTAATTATTTTATTGAGATATGACATAGTATGCATAGATATAACTGTTGTTAATAAAATGAATTCTCAAATGTATTGATAATACTGAGAATCTGTAGCATAACTATAGATTTGTAATACTGCAATAAATTTCGAAATATATTTATATACACATAAGAACTTGTTTGTAGGTGTATTAAATCAAAAATAGCTTGTACACATTTTGAATAAAATGGCTACTTCAACACCGTTGAATGTTACGAAGAGGTCTGTGAGATTTGTTATATTAAAAGAAATGGTTGATGCAAAAGATTTTTAATAAAGTTTATTTTTTCTTATGTTCCAGAATTACGCAGATCAGAAATATACGACAAGGCAGCGTGATAGATATTGACGCTGAAATGTTTCTCAAGATATCTAATTATGAGGACACTGTTAAACAATTGGACATATATTATGGAATCGTTAAGAGACAATTACTGCGTTATCAGAGCTGCATAACTGGCTTATTCCCACAGATTTCAAGCGATCGGAAGGTTGGCAGTGTACGCGAAAGTATATATTGCGCAGCTGCCATATGGAGTTTATATCAAGCATATAGACGTATAGATGATGATCGTGGAAAATCATATGAGCTGGGACAGTCCACAATAAAATGCATGCGGGGTATCTTGGAGTGTTGGATAAAACAGTCTTCCAGAATAGAACTTTTTAAGAAAAATCAATGCGATCGTTATGCTTTACACTGCAAGTTTCATTTGGATACTGGCGATGAAATCTACAAGGATATTGATTACCATCATTTACAAGTAAGCAATAATAATATTACAAATTTCTGTGAAGTTCTAATAATTTCTATGATACAGGAAATATGTATAATAATTTATATTCATTTATAAACATATTATAATAAAGTAAAATAGGACATAATTAGTACGGTGTTTTCAGTATTATTGTATAACAATTGAAAATATCTTCTTAATTATTGCAAGTGTTTATTTTGTTCAATATAGATAGACATCGTATCTCTTTACTTAATATTCTTAGTGCAAATGATTTCCTCTGGGCTACAAATTATATATACACAAGACGAAGTAGCCTTTGTACAAAATCTGGTATATTATGTCGAAAGAGCGTACCGTACACCAGATTACGGTATGTGGGAACGTGGAAGTCGATATAACGATGGAACACCTGAAATTCACGCCAGCTCCATTGGAATCGCCAAGAGCGCATTAGAGGCAATTAACGGCTGTAATTTATTTGGTGAAAAAGGTGCATCTTGGTCTGTGATATACGTTGATATTGATGCTCACAATCGTAATCGTAGTATTTTCGAAACAATGCTTCCAAGAGAATCCAGTTCGAAAGTAAGCAATCTCAATTGTGTAAAATACTCGGAACAATTTTGATAAGAGATATGTAATTTCTAGAGTGTAGACGCGGCTTTGCTACCAACAATATCCTTTCCTGCCTTTGCAACTCATGAAGAAGTATTATACAATGAAACAAAAGCGAGCATTGTCCGCAGGCTAAAAGGTAATTACGGTTTTAAACGTTTCGGAAGAGACGGTTATAAAACTGTATTGGAGGATAAACAGCGACGATATTACAAATCTGGAGAGATCAAGGTCCTAAAATTTATAATATTTGTCATCAGATAAGAACTATGACTTGTAATACAGTAACTGACTTGTTTCAACAGGATTTCGACAATATCGAGTGCGAATGGCCATTGTTTTACATCTTTATGATAATAGATGGTGTATTCAAAAGTCTACAGGAACAAGTGGAAGAATATCAAAATTTATTGAAAGCAAGAGTACAAAAGGATTTGAATGGAGGTTCTTGAATATTTAAATAATATCTCTAGTTTACTTAAGCAATGCCTATAACACAAATAATGTCTTAAATCTTCGATTATACATATAATTAGGAGTCACATAAATAAAATTTGTTTTGCCTGGTATAGATCCGATCGTTCCTATGTGCTATTATGTACCTGTGGAAAATTTGGAAACTGAAAGGAACGAGCCGTGCAGTGCTTATCGGCTACCCAGTGATGAAGGGAGAGGTCCTAAATTTATGGACGATGTTACGCCAATATATTTATGGAATCAAGCTATGTTTGTAATTGCGCAGCTACTCACTGCTGGTCTTTTGCACATCAATGAATTAGATCCTGTTCGTCGATATCTTCCATCATATAATCGTCCGAGGCGAGCAGGAAGATATTCTGCTTTCCAGGTAAAAAAGAAAAAAATTATATTTCAAATATATAAATTCTATATTTTAAATAAATACATGTATTAATCTATTACTTTGCTTGATTTGAATAATCGTATCAAATCCCCCAAAAATATATATTTATCTTACTAGACCCAAATATATAAATTTATTTCACTAGACCTTTGTCCTAAAATTAAGCGATACATTATGTTAACTTTTTAATATAAATTGTGTGTACTGTCTCACAATAATTTAGAAAGATATTTAATTGTTTTAAATTTAATTAATTTTTGTAACTCATAATTAAAAATTAATAAATAATAATAAAAATTAATAATTTATTTATATTTTCTTTTTTTATTTACACAGGCAAAGCCTACTATTGTAAGTAATATAAAGTGTATGCCTGCTAATATGATAGTATAGTGTATGTAACAATATGCATTTATTTTTTACTTTTAATGATTTTATTTATGAAGTTATGCAATGTATTATAATCTTAGCATGTAATGTAGAAAATCTAACACGTATTTTTCATTTGCAATTTATTATTTACTTCATAGGCTTCTTAAACTTATCACGAATTTACACGATTATATATACGCTAGTTAAAATTTCAAAAAATGGCTGCTATTTTTATTTATATGATTAAATATCTTCATGCTGCATGAAATTTATGAACACTGTTATATTTATGCCAGGGCACTCATACCGACCTAGTAGTACAAATAGTTCTGATCGCAGAATCTATGCGATTGCAAGCCATGATGGCTACTTATGGCATTCAGACACAAACGCCGCATGAAGTCGAGCCCGTTCAGATTCTGTCATCCACTCAGCTAGTGAAGGTTTATCAAAAATTAGGAGTGAACAAGAAGTTGAATCTTCAGGGGCGACCAGCGCGGCCTATAGGTTCTTTAGGTACAAGCAAAGTATGTGAGATTTTATATTTTTTCCTTAAAAAAAAGATAGAAAGCTTGTGTATGTATATATTTATCATGTAATATATAAAATAATAAGGCAGACGAATTCTTTCTCATATATAGGTGTACAGAGTCTGTGGTATGACAGTACTGTGTTACCCTCTGATCTTCGAAGTCTCTGAGTTTTATTTGTACAGAGACATGGCTCTACTGATCGATGATATCAAAACGGAATTGCAATTTGTGGGCAAATACTGGCGTCTTTCTGGTCGACCCACTGTATGTCTTTTGATACGAGAAGAGCACATGCGGTAAGTTTACATTTATGAATAGATTGCAAGAATTAACTTATTTTAACAAAAATTTGTTTAGAGATCCACAATTTAAAAAGATGTTAGACCTCTTTGCAATGTTGAAGAAAGGCTATTGTGATAAGACAAAAGTACGCATCGGCCGGCTGCAAAATTTGATTTCATCTTCTTGCATCGGTAATATTTCATATAAGATTTTAATATTATTTTAATATTATTTTATATTATTTTATTTTAATATTATTATGTATTTTAATATTATTATGTATTATTATGTTTAAATTTAGCATAATTTTTCAAATGATGCATTTTTTAATATTGACATTTTTTCATAATATTAAGATGTAATAAATATTGTATAATTAATAATAATTTTTATCTTTTGATTAAAATAAAGATAAAAAAATTGATTAAGATAAAAAAAATTGATAAAAAAAAGATAAAATCGAATCACTTCTTTTAAGATTGGGCTACTCTTTCATGCACCATTATACATGATGTTCACAATAACATTCATGTTAATTATATATACAGAGCACTTGGACTTCGTAAATAGTATGGAAACAGATCTGGACTTGACACAGTTTAAACAATTGCAACACGATTATATTGGTTATCAAAGTCTCACGGATGTTCCAAAGGCCATAGCTTATTCTGAAAATTTTAAGGATTATTCTGTATGAAATCATGTTAAAAAAACTTAAATTTCTAATCGATTGAAAGCAATTAGTAATCGATATTTTATGTTTCCAGTATATGTTAAATGAATCTCTTGGTAACATATTAAACGAACTTCGTAATAGCATTGGCTTGTACGCCAAATGCCAATTGTATGGTATTCTGATAAAACGAGAAGGAATTAATTATGAAATCAATGGAGAGACAGGTATTTTTCTTCTTCTCTTTTTTTGTAAACTTCACCTTTCATTTATCATTTTGGATATACAACTGTATATTTTTTGATTTTTCAGTTCGTGACAATTTGAGATCATTGTATCAACAAGCTGGATCTTTAAGGTTCTGGATGGCTGTACGTTATTGTAGTAGTCTATTACATCACACAGTAGATAGTATCAGTCCTTTTATTACGGGTGTATTAGTCAAAGGAAAACAGGTATTAAAATAAATATAGATTCTAAATTTGAATTTTAACTCTAAAGTATATTATTAATGGTTAGATCGCGGTGGGAGTGATTGGACAGAAAGAAACGGTATTTGATAAACCTATGACGCCGACGGAAATACAATCAGTAATGTATTCCACAATACAGCCCCATAATGTAGTACAGGCTGTGCTCCAACAAGAGATCTTATTATATTGCGGTAGACTTATCGGCACTAATCCAGAGATGTTCAAAGGCATATTAAAAATACGCATCGGGTAGAATAGTTTTTAAACTATACTTTTTAATTGTTATTATATGAAAATACTTAATCAATATTTGAATGTTTAGGTGGGTCCTGGAAGCGATGAAACTTTACTTGCAAATGTTTGTGAAAAATACGAAGCCGATTGAGAATTATAGTCCTTATGAAGTCCGACAATTTCTTATTAAAGTATTGACAGTAAAAGAATGGGCTCACGAAGAAAAGTATGATTATAATAAAATTAGCCATTATTTTTGAATATATTCAATATTGATTAATATATCTATCTATTGCCGATAGCCTAACAGTGCTCGGTCGTCGAAAAATCGAAGGTTGCTTGTGTAGAGTGCCGGCACACTTCTACAATCAAGTATGGGAAGTCTTGATGCGCTGTCCTGGTGGTATCGTAGTGAACGGACGGGAACTTCCTCAGCAAACCACATTATCCAGCATGACTCGTTCTGAACTTACATTTGCCCTACTCGTAGAATCCTTGTTACATCACATACAATTACCAGAATATCGTCAGATCATAGTTGAAGTAATCAATTTTTATATTTTTTTTTGCTTTTTATTACTTCTATATACGAAACATGTTGAAAATAGAACACAATTAAGCAGCATTATATTAATTTTAGATTGCCGGGATTTTTTATTAAAATAGTTCTTTTTTCTCAAAAATTTTTTTATATATAATATTTATATATAATATTTTTTTAATATAAATAACACATGGCGCAAAATTTCAAAATTTGTGCAGAGCTATAAAAGCTTTCTCGGCAAGGAACATACAATCAAATATAAAAAAAAATGTTTATTTTCTCAAAAATAGTATATTTTGCGCTATACGTTTATATTCATGCTCTAAGCATAATATTAACAATAAATGAATATAAATGTATAGATTCAGAACTTTCCTTTAGCGTTACCCAGAGCTAACGACGTGGACGTAGAAAGTTTGTAGCTCCTTTTTTATTTTTTTTTATTTTATTTTTTAATACATACATATATCATGTAAAACAAAAACATTAAAAGATCTAATTATTGCCGAATTTACATTATATAGGTACAAAGAGAAATAATAACTTATTTTAATTGTATGATTACAGCTTTTAAGTATTATATCAACTATTCTACTTCGAAATCCAGAATTAAGTTTTCAGAAACAACTAGATCTAAATCAGCTCGTGGAAGATAGTTTTATTATGTACTGTAAGGTAATATAACTATAAGGTAATATAACATGATATTGTAAAGATAAGCTTCTAAAAAACTTTTACATGTATTATATGTTCACAGGATCACAATTTATCAAATGTCGATGACAAATTGTCATTCTTCTCTGCGCACTATTCAATGACCGCGGGATATCTTGCTAGAGCCATAGTCAACAATGTCCTTACTGGTGGTTGCGTGACAACTATTGTGGATCCCAGTGATGTCCTTGAATCGCCTCGAGAAATGTGTAAAATTACGTAACGAGACAAATCAGATCAAAACTAGACTTGAGAAATCATTTAATATTAGTAAAAAAATATTGTACATGCGTGTAATATATCTCGCTGTGTATATATATATATATATATATATATATATATATATATATATAAAAAAATGTTTCAGATAAAAAAGAAAAAAAGAGGAATGTATTTTGTATATTTTTTTTTTTTCTTGGTAAATGTGTCAAAAAAATATGAAGATGACCTCCTTTTAAAATGAAATTATATAATAAGGAGACGCAGTAGCGTCTCTTATCAAGTATATTTTTGAACTTTAGTATGTGCATTAATAAAATTTTTATCACAAAAAAGGTACTATCATGTCATGAAAGAGACACTACAGCGTATCCTTCACAGGAAGGAAAACGTTTATGTAACAAAAAATTGTTTCGTTCAAATAAATTGATATTATGAAAAAATGTATTATAATATAAATGAGAAGAAAATAGATTTTTAAATTAAAATCAGAGATCATATTCATAAGTGCACTTGATGCATAAACATATAAATGTATTGCAGTTTTCTGCCCGATTTATATCATTCAGATATGTCGTCATCGTCGTCGTCGTCGTTGTCGTCTTTTTCTTTATAAAATTTCAAAAAAATCTTGTTCTCTCTCTTCTTGGACAAGATTAGCTTTCCTGCCACTAGATACAACTTTAACTTATAATACTTAATTTAATAATTAATTATCTATAGATCTATATAGATCGTTTGAAAAGTTTTGAGCCTTAACATGAAGATGGCATTACTCGTCAAAATTTTGTGTACTACAATCTATACATCTTTTAAAAAATAATTGTGAAAATTATAGCTACTTTGGACGCTCAATCGTTTGATAATCAATGGCTGCGTTCAGCAGAGAAAACTAATCTAAGTTAGCGTTTAGTGATTCTTTAATATGATTGATTCCTACATTTAGATCCAACGAAGAATTAAAGAACCAATTATATTAAAGAATCACCAAAGTAGCTACAATTTTCACAGTTATTTTTTAAAAGATGTACGGATTGTACAATAGTACCATAAAATTTTAATGAATAAAATGTACAACTGGAAAAAATCGAATATCGGCGATCGCTATGACAAAAATTTACGAATTGCAGTTCGAATTGATTGAATACTCACTGTATTCACCAGGTCTGGCCCCAACTTTTTTCTATTTCCTAGGCTCAAAATTTGATTTGGATGACAAAGATTTTCATCAAACAAAAACATTTGACATCGATTAGCACAAACAACAACTGAATGTTCAAAATGGCTACAATTTTCACAGATATTTTTCAAAACATGTGCGATTGTAATACCATGGGTTTTGGCAAGTAATGCCATTTCATGTTGAGGCTCAAACCTTTTCAGATGACTCATATATGTCTATCAACGTATCAATCTATTTATCTTATGTTATATATTATAAGAGAGGGGGAGTTTCGCTTGAATTGGATTGAAAAAAAAAAAATGTTTTTACATTTTCTTAAAGTTTCACATTTTAAGAATACTCAGTTCAAATATTATGGCGATATTCGCAAAATTGATAAGTTACAAGATCTTAAAATGTGCAGGCTAGTAGAAAATAATTCCCGACTGTTTTGGCCTGCCTAATAGGTACAAATAAATATAGATAAGTCCCCTGAACAGAAGAGAGGGGCTTTCCATTAAATATGCGAATATGCGTAGTAGCCAGACGCTCGTCTTATTTTTATTTTTTTAACTAGGTATATAGTAGATATATATTATAAATGCCCGATTGTAAGAAAACCGAACGATTTTCTCGAGATATAGAAACGTCATCGACGTTTTTTCAAAGTCAGTGAGCTATCATATATTAGTGACTATACGTCTGTATTATCAATAAAACTAGCGTTTTTAACGTTTTGTTCCTGTCGAATTTCTTTAATAATTTCACAGAATAAAAATTCCTTTTCCACAAAATTATGAAATATTTATTACTTAGGACACTATTAATAAATATTGCATAATGACTCGAAGAAAAACATAGATAGTAATGTGGCCTTCCATAAAAATAACCTTAAAAAATTAGTTTTGTTTAGAAAACAGTATTTAGTCACAAAATTAAACATTAAAAAGTAAACATTTTAGAATGTATCCAAATAGAGTAACTGCTGTGTCTGTTCCTATTAGTGCTTTGTATTTCGATAAATCATAAAGAAAACTAGCACAAATAAATAAGAAAAAAAATTTTTTTTTTGTTAAGTTAAATTATTAATGCATACTATACCGAAGATAATATTTTATTTTTTGAGTATTAAAGTATTTTAAATATTTTTCGAAAAATACGAGGAATTTATGTGAATCCAGTAATACATACCGTAAGATTTTAAGTCTCTATTAATGTGCCCTGTATGGGAGCTGAGAATATTGTATTATGAGTACTTTGAAAAAATTTTAAATATAATTGAAATAATATGATTTATATAATATTAACATAAACAATTAGCTTAAATCTATTATCTGTTTTAATAACTATATATTGTTAAAATGTGATTAATATATGTTATTAATATATGTTAAAATGAGTCAAATGTGGATAGGCGCATTAATAGAACCATCGCTACTTAGAGAACTCACTAATAGGAATAGAAAAACATGTTTTTCTATTTTTGTCAAAAGCATTGTAAAATATTAACATTTTTTAAATTAAAAAAATATTATAAGAAAAAGAAGTAATAATTGAAAAATCGATATTGACTGGAAGCAGATGAAATTAAAACTTTAATATTTAATAATTAATTCAGTAATAAGCAAACGATTAAAAGGTACATTAATAGGGACAGTTACCCTAAATGTATGTATATTCACATAACGTCTGAATAAAATACTTAGTACTAAAAAAATGCTTAGTACTAATACTAAAGATCTCAGTACTAAAAAATAGTCCATAATATAAATTATAATATAAACATAATTTTGTTATGTTCTAATGTTAATTTATGTAAGTGTGAATGAGTTACTTCTGTAAACCAAGTCCCCTTCTTGGCTTGTATATGTTGAAGTGTAAATAAATTCTATTCTATTCATAATTCAAAATATATACAGTCAAATAAAATGTTAAGTAGCAAATAACACACTTAAAAATACATATATTCGCGTGATAATACGCTCAAGTTTAAGAAAAAGGAAGTAGGTATAATTAAATGCTAAAATGTATCTCAAAAACGTTTCAAAATACTTAAAATAAAAATGCGTTATAATAAGTGCTAGTTATTGAATAACGGTATATTAGCATCATGGTGTAAACGGCTAGCTACTGAACAAATAATTCCATAAGTAATCATTAGAATTTGCTAAATAATAGATGAGATATTAAGGGAGGCCACAATATATATTGGCCATAATACCTCCTTCTCTTCTATGTTTTTACTGAGATGAAGAAAGAAAATTTTCTTCCATAAGAAACAATATAATTATTTAATTCACAATTATTTTATTAAAACAAAATTTTTATTTTATCAAAATAGTTCGAATGGTTTTCAAAATTTTTGAGAAAAGTAAATTTTTTCAACTTTGATATCATGTATTAGATGTACAACTTTGCTTCCGCCGTTTTCCTATAGATGGCTTTAGCGGTAAGTGGTGGTCGAAATAAATAGATCACAGACGTCATACAATAAAGCATCTGTCAACATAACCCCATAGAAACATTAGTCAATTTGTGTCTGCATCATAAAGTTATTCTCGATTGAAAATGTCAGTTTACGAGCCAAATTCTCGTCATTTGCGGGAGGTTTTAATTT
>Ga0157364_1004261_pt1 | contig 14235 bp, 5 predicted proteins | sample AttsexASBM2_FD_111476 | JGI IMG/M metagenome (GOLD analysis project Ga0157364, IMG submission 111476) | Fungus gardens microbial communities from leaf cutter ant in Ribeirão Preto, State of São Paulo, Brazil - Atta sexdens ASBM2 | ecosystem: Host-associated > Fungi > Mycelium > Unclassified ... | reverse complement strand
CGCACACGCACACGCACACGCCTGCGACCTACGCTGCAGCACGCGCGCGCGCATCCGTGCACACGCCCGTATTGCAGCGACGTATGTACACCGCGTGCGTGCGCAACGCCTCGGGATACGCGTGCGTGTAATGCGTGTGTGTGCGTGGCTAAGGCGCGCGTGCGGCCCCGCGGCGACCTTGAGCCTCCCTCTCGGACCCCCTCTCTCCGTCCACAGTGTGCGTTTTGCCACCACGCAATGCCGCGATCCCCACCTAGTCCATCGCGATGCGTATATTTCCCTCCTCTTTTTCGGCCTCTTCCTCCTCCTCCTCCTCCTCCTCTTTCCTCTCCTCCTTCTTCACCTCCTTCCGCGTCTCTCACCGCGCTCCTCCTTTCGCGCAGTTCCGGAGCCACGCAACTCTCTCGAGGCGCCTCCAACGCCTAAATTTCCCCTCCGCCTTCACTTTTCGTACCGCTGGTGGTTCCAACGATGAGCATCGATCGCGCTGCTTCGCTGATTTTTGATCCGAATTCGAGCACGCTATATGACTGTATCGAGCTTATTCTCGTCCGACGTAAAAAGTATTAAGTAACTTCGAGATGATAAGATGGATATGTCAAATTTCACTTGCAAATTCACCTGCAAACATCTGCGAGCACATGCGCTTATCAAGTCAAGATTGCCGTTGTATACTCGAAGACACTTTATTCCCGATATAACATTTTACTCCCGCGATGCGGCCCTGATGTACGTTGAGAAGTGGGGGCGCGCGATACCTTAGAAGCGTTAGGGAACGAAGAAGGAGAGGATAATGTTTGAAAATGAGATGGAACAAGATAGAATGTTGTAGCGCGCGCGAGAGCGAAAGAATAAAAAAGTTCAGCATAGGAGAGAGAGAGAGAGAGAGAGAGAGAGAGAGAGAGAGAGAGAGAGAAAGAGGGGGAACACTGCGGAGAACCGCGAGAGTCGAAACTTCTAGCCTTAAGCAATCCCTACCCCTCCGCCGAATCGTCAATCCCCCGCCCTTGACCACCCACCCGGCGACCCCCTTTCTCCCTTTAAGGTGGTTCCGTGCTTTTGCCGGGTGCCCGAAGAGAACATCGAAAATCCTCTACACTCCTCGATTCCGTGTAACCGCATTTGCATCGCCACCGATGACCCATATTCACATTCTTCTCGGTGATATACAGCAACAGCGGTCCCTCAGTGTTGCGTCTTCCCTGTCCCTCTCTCTCTCTCCCCCTAGTTCCCTCTCGAACGGTCCGTTCCCGTCTCCTGTCGTCTCACGGTACCGCGCGCTACCGCCTAGCCTCCTCGTTCCCTCTCACTCGCGCCCGCGATTTTTCGACTGGCGCGCATCGGTGGACCCTCCCGCACGGCGACCGCGCGTACCCTGGCCCGGTCGCACCGCGAACGACGACAGTCACGCGCGATTCGTTCATATGCCGATGCGCGATGCAAGCCGGTGACTCGATTTCGGCCGGCGAGTGCGTATAGTCAGTCGTCTATTTGGTGCTCACGCAACCGATGCGTCACTGGTCCCGGACGCACAGCGGGATCGGCCGGGAGTTTTACTCGAGACTTTTTTACTCTTTCACACGGGTTTTTAGATATTCTTGGTGATAGCAATCGATATCGGTGATACAACACACTGTGGATACTGCACGCGGATTATAGGACACGTGCGCATGGTTTCTGCATGACTCTGTAACTTCTTCTGTTCTTTTTTCTCTCCTTCCGGTAATTGGATGGCGTGTCCATCCGTGACGCAAAACAGAGACTAAAGTGCATTTCGAAGTAGCGCAGCCGGTTGTCGTTGTTGACGGTAGTGGAAGTCCGTGAATGAAGTTAGAACGGCTGTTCCACTTGTACCCGTTGATACGTCCCTGCCATCGTTAAGGTCTTCTTTTCTTCTCGCTCGACATTTTATCGCGGGCGTCGCGGAAATGCAGTGGAATTTTGACATGGCGCGGCCGGCATCGTGCGATCGCGGTTCGTGATTGCCGATAGGCAAGGCACTCGGCGTGCAACCGCGATTCTGAAGAATTGGAATTGTTTATGTTTGACGTTTACCGCGACGACGTAATGCACGCGTGAAGCAACGATTGTTGGACCACACGTTCGATAATTTCTCTGTCACGATAAACATATTACGTACGGAGTCAGTGAAGCGAAAAAGGTATGTCGCGTTTATGAAATATCTCAAAGTTATCAACATCTAACATTCAAAACAGGTGACAGTAATGCGAACTTTTATCGCGTGTTCATTCACGGATCGAGATCTGGATGTAGTATACTCTATCTTCGATTATACAATAGCGGGAATGTAAATGTTTTACATGAAATGTTTCCTTCATATTTAACTTGTGAAAAATTTATTGATAATTTTATTAAATTTCTAATTAATTTTTTTTTTAATTTAATTTAATTGCTTCTTAACATCTGCAGATATATTTTTTATACACACACGCACGCACGCACGAACGCACGCACGCACGCATTTCTCAAAAGAAAAAAAACAGGTAGATATCGTTATTTATTAAACGCTCTAGATTTGAGGATCTTCTCAAGTATTAAAAAGCAATACGTGATTGAGTAACAGAATAAAAGAAATTGAAATCAAATACATAAAATAAAATCACAAAAATAAGAAAATAACCTGAAAATAAACTGTAAAAATAGGAAAAGATAAAAATTGAGAAACTGAATACTGAAAAAGAATTTATTGAATCTTAATACACATTTCTTTAAATAGCACTAAGTAAACGTCTACTTACAATAAATTAATTCTTATTCAATAAGAAAAAATGATAATTAAATCAAATTAATGGTTTCTGTTTAAATATTTACTTACAGATATTCAAATATTTATTAAAATTTAGTTTAATATTTATTAAAATTTAGTTCAGCGTAGGTAACAGCAAGATAACTTATAACGAGAGAGAAAGCCAGATTACAGAAGTCGATAATCAAACTTTCTTTCTGCGTAGCTGGACGAGCAATTGGGCACGAGCGCGATCAAGAAGGTAAATACCCAGGTAGCTGCAAAAGGAGCAGTGAAGGTCACGGAGTTAAGCCTAAGGGTGGCATCATGGACTTTCATCAGCAGCAGTTTTGCCTCAAGTGGAATAGTTTTGGCAGCAATTTAGCAACGACGTTCTCGAATTTATTCAAAAGCGAGAGTCTTACCGATGTCACCCTGTTTTGCGAGGGTAAGTTTCTTCACATGTGAAAGCGTATTATTTTTTCTTCTTACAATCTATACGTATTCTTTTGCGTGAACGCGATAAATGAGTTTCTCTATCGAAATAATTTTTCAGTATGATTCGAACAAAAGGAGTTCTACTGGCCGATTCGTTAAATATTATTTCGAGAAATTATGTAGATGTATGTAAAATAATGACTTTGACTCAAAATCAGGATGATTGTTGACTTAAAATAATTTAATAATTTCAATAATTTTTTAATAATTTTAATAATGTAGACAGCGCGCGTGTCGAAATATCTTAATAACATTTTAAGACGTTTTATGTCCTGATTTTGGACATATGTGTTGTCTCATAATTAAAAAAAAAATTGGATCAAGTTATTTTGATTGGGCCAAAGTTATATGTAAATTGAGTTATATAACTCAATTTTATGATAAAATAATCGTTGAATATTTCGAAGAGTTATTAGACGTAACGCAAGAATCCGAGTAAAATATTGAAGAATTCGATTCCAAAACCTTGACTCTTTGGTCTCGCTTATGCAGGTAGAAGGTCGACGCACAAAAAGCAACTTCGTCGAATTGCATTCGCTCGTAATATTTTTAGCATCATATGCGCTGCATTTATCAATACGAATTGAATTGAATCTACATAAGCGATGAGAAAGTTTCATGCCTTTTTGCACGAGCATAGGACAATTTCAGGCTTTCACTTTTTCGACATCACTTTCAAACAAGCTTATGAAGGTTCCATCGTTATTTCGATAGTCACTTTTGTGTCGTGCGTGATCGAACGTGTTGACGCGATGCAATTAATGCAGCACCGAACACACAATCGATATAACCTATTTAATAGTGATGTAAATTAATTTGATATTCAATTATTTTCTAATGTAAACGTCACGTTTTATATAAACGGTAATCAAATGCAACGATGAGTTTTTACGTCACAGTACCGCAAATCATATGCGTTATCAAACATAATAAACTAAGTCATTCCTAACTCGTTTTCTAACGGAAAAGACCACCATACCGCAATGATTATCGAATGAATCAGTTCTCTTTCTTTTTTTTCGAAAATTTTTTCGGAATTTTTAGAAGCTCCATAAATTCTCAAAACAGTTATATTGAGAGAAATTATTTCGTGTGTCAATTAAAATTTTTAATTAAGGACAACAAAGTTTTTGTTACTCTAATCGAATTTGTCGTTGTAATTCATTAGAATAACCAAATTTTGGCTATTCTAATCAAATTTTGGTTAGGATACAATTTTTTAATTTCTACGTACAAAATGATTTCTTTCAGTGTATAGTAAGTGTGATTAATGAAAAAACATAATAAAAAAATAAAGATGCATCTGTTGCTAAAATTAGAACAGAAGAAATGAAAAAATACTCGTATGATTCATGTGACAAAAATATATTCACGGAAAAAGGAAATTGATAAAAATTATTTGGCATAATAACAAAACCTTTAACACTAAAATCGCGGATTAAATTAATCCAATCGCTTCAAGATAAATTTGGCTTTCTACGAGGGAGGATTGACACATAAAAGTAAATTTACATATAATTAATTAAAATTTATTTATGAAACGTCACAAAAAGTTAAACTCTACATGTAAATCCAAATTAACTGGAAAACGAAAAGCTATCAGATGAGTAAAAAAATGGCACAGACGTGATTCTAATGCCATTAAACAGTTCATACAACGTAACAGAAAACCGATTAAATATTTTACCCCAGCTATTTTGCACTTTATAAATCGCGTCTGATCAAACGCGAGTCGCGACTCCTTGCGCGAAAGGGCCAACTGGCGGCGCGTTGCATTCGCACGCTACCACTTCGTCGGCAAGTGGTACAAGTTCGCGGCTGCATAGGAAGTGCAGGGGGTAAACGATTGGACCGGCTCCCTACCCTCGATAGCCACCCAATCGGCAGCGCGCAGAGTCAGTCGGCGTGCACGTGTGAGTCTCGGCTCTTGCACATCGTCGTGGTGTACGGATGCAGTGTATACACATGCACGTGCACACGCGAATTTCCGTGTGCGTCTTCCCCACCGACGCAGCGAGTGCAGCGGGTGCTCTTGCGGCCCGTTCGCGCGAAACCGCAGTTCGCACCGAGCAGCGGTGCAACGCGCTTGTTTTAGCATTCTGATCGCGCGGGGTTCGTCAATCGTGTGAACAATCGATATTTTCAACAAGTGATTGGTATCGAAATTTTGTATAGAAATTGCAATAAATAAATGAATTCGATTGCACACAATAATGAACGCACAAGGCACACCTATCATGAACAAGTTAAAATGGATTCCGGAATTATTTAATTTTCTTTAAAAAATAGAATAGAAATAGGGAAATAATTCCGATCGGAATTCATTTTGAATGAAACTTCATAATATCCTGGTGCATATTAAAGTCGTTGTACACTGATTTAATCTGAGCGTAAAAGTGAAATGCAAATAGTCGAAATATAAAGTTATATACAAATATAGTTCGAAATATAAAGTATAAAAATAGGCAACACAATAAAGTGTATTGAGAATCACGGTTTCATGGTTTAATCGATTTCTATGTTTGTAATAAACACATATCTTTAAATTTGTGTATGACTTTAAATATATGCAATGCGCACTGAGTGCGTCCTATCGAATTCGATAATAGCCTCATCGCCTAGAGTGCGATAAATGAGATATGTATGATGATGATGTCTTTAAAAGGGTAAACAAATATCGTAGAAATCGCGCAATCGAGGAACTTTTCGTCAGCTCGAAATGACGTAAATACGCGGTTATTGCAATCCACGCAATAATTACGTCCGTGTATACGTATTGCGGTGCATACGAGTGAATCGAAATTGCGCGACGTCAATAAAATTCGAAGAACTTATCAGAGAAAGTGTGCGATAACGTGCGTATATACTTGAAGCTAAGTGTCAATATGTGAAACTAGATATTCGTTGCTTTATCATTCACGCTGAATAAACAAGAATGTGCAATTTTCGGCAAACGTTCTTACGTTCCGTGCTTTTTCGACGCGGCCAGCTAATGCAAGACGTAATATGTGTGCGATAACGTATGTGTATTTAAGATTTAAGTGTGTATTTAAAGATTCTTCAGTGTTCCTCTAAGTGCGCGGCGTGTGAAGTCGAGTTCCAATCGATCAACTAATCTTCATTGCATGACCGTAGAATTGATCAAGTTAATTGACCAGTTGGTTCACCACTTGTCGCGCGAGTTTTTTTTTCATTACAAATATCTTCGTAGTTATTCAGTGATTGATAAAGCTGAATCATCTCGATATTCTGGTTATCATCGAACTTTCAAATGCAATTTCGATGATGATGTTTTTACAGACTTAATAACAGGAGATTTAATAACATTGTAAGTAACACCATCAGAAATATGCGTCGTTCTTCGTTACTGTTATTACATTTCCTAAACTTGTACATAAAAGGACAGGATTTTATTAAGAAATTTGATCTATTATTTTTATATCGCTCATTACTTATTTACATCAGCCATTCATCTTAATTGATAAAGATAAACGGTCTTAATAGAGCACGTGCAGTACATAATCGGCAAAACATCCAACGAGCTAAACATTTCGTCGAGTAAACACTAATTTATCACGTACACTGGTTTCATATCTATCTAACATACAAGCCGGATAAGTATACCGCATAAAAATGATAATACTATCTCTTGCAGTTAGGTCATAAATATACGAATTTATAACGAAGTCAATCAAGAAATAAGTTACCTTCTTATATTTTCCTATTTTACTGCAATTCGCGTTGTATGTATTGTAAAGCTAGTGTTTCTTTGTCAAAATCATGATTATTAAATCATTCATATTAAAAAAAAAGTAATATTCAAAAATTTGCATTCCCTCTCCCCTTTTTTCTCTCTCGCTTTTTCTCAATAGAGGATTAAGGAACAATGAAATCGAAATCTGACGAAATCGAATGAAGTTAAAGTTCATGGATATCGATTTGCGATAACCTTCAGTGACCGCCCTCCGCTTCTGAGGCCGCATTTCCGAGGAGACTCTCCGTTGTTTCATCGTTGATATTAATTTTGCCGCATGTGCAACCGGTATACTGTTACCGCCTAGAGACGATCCGTTATTCAATTCTCGTCTAACGCTTTCACCTTATAAACCTTTCACCTTCTAACCGCATGCGTGCTCTGATTTACGAAAACCGCAGCTATAGAGAATGAGTAAAGACAGAGAACGCAATTAATCAATATGAGCGGTCCCTTCGAACCCCAAATATCTTCACAAAAAAAACGATTCTGCTAAAATATTTAAAAATTTAGCTAGCCTTTCCGGTATGTGGCATACCCGGCTTTTTCAATGCCTTTCGAATTCTTTTTCCATTGCTTGTATAACTTTTTTTTATTAATAAAGATGTAAACCTTTTCGATTGAAAAATTTTTTACAATATATTCATTTTTATGAAAGTCATAAGTAATTGAATTGGGTATACCATAATGCAATGTGTTGAAAGGTTGAATATAGAAATATTATCTGAAGATAATTTTATTGAACCATCAAAATAATTATACAGGATACTCAAGCATAACAATACTGCAAAAATTTTAACATTCTAACGATTAGCTTAGGCGTCCTACAGAATTATTTTAAATAATCTAACAAAATTCTATATCTAGCTAAATTTTTAGATATTTTAGTAAAACTATTCTTTTCGTGAAAGAGATATATTATTTTTCATTCTTCGTACGAAAGGATTAACAAATGATTTTCTGCATATTCAATTTTAAACGTCGCTGTATCGCGTAACATATATATATACGAAACTGTAAGATTCTTTCTCAGAAGGTCAAAGGGTGGAAATTTGAAAGGAAGCCAGGCGAGTGGGAAGGGTTCAAGGACGAGAAGCAGTCGAAGATAGGGAAAGGAGTAATGCGTCAAGTCGTGGCGTCACGAAGAACGTTGGCCAACTACCGAGGGGTTTTGTGGGCGCACGCGCACGCTCGCGTTAGTGTGTGCACCCGCAAGTGCGTGTATGTATCTCGTAAGAAGCCCGAAAAGTAGGTCTTGGTTACAGTTAGATCTAACCGTCCTTTCTTCGTGCTTGTCCCGGTACACGCAAGACGAGCATGCGCTACAAACGCACCATCTCGAAATGTAGACTGGTTTCTCCTTGAGAACCATGACTCTCGATCGCAATCAAGATCGTGCGTACGTTTGGAATTCACGAAAAAAAAGCGACGAACGATATCCCAGAGATGTGACAGATAAAAGGTAATCTCTACGATCCATCGATCGATCGGTTGGATCTATTTTCCGCAAGGACGACGCGTTAAATTGTTTTGTGATATCGATTTGCAACTAACATGCGATACATATCCTTATCAGAAATAATCTTATATAAATAGATAAAAAAAATTCTATATACACACGCATGCAATTCTATTTTTTTTTCATAAGTGTTTAAGTGATTGTAAATATATAGAGCCATATTTTTAAAAATTACAGCCTTGGCCATAAGTATAAAAAGTACCATCAATTTATTGCATTCTCTTGGCAGCAATAAAAAAATCAAAGAAAGTTTAAAAATATTGAAATTATTATAAAAATAAATATAATTTTTTAAATAAAACTTTTTAATTTATTTCTTGTTAGATATAGAAACAATTTGTTCCATTTATATTTGCGACCAACACTGTTAAATCTATAGTGTCAAATTTAACTTAATGTGAATCATCACTGCTCCTACTCAATCATGTCATTATTTTATACTAAAACAATGATTATATTTGACACTATACAGTATCAATTTGATACTGTATCGTGTCAAGTTGACTCGACATAGCGTCAAATATAATTATCATTTTTTAGTAAAAAGTAACGACATATTTAGGCGACTCACATTAGGTTAATTTGACACTACAGATTTAACAGTGAAGGCTGCATATTAATTTCAAGTTTGATTATATAGAATAGATTAGAGCCTAATGAATACACACAAAATCAACATTGAATTAACGAAAACGCTCTCTGATAGGCATTAGAAAACTATTTAATCAAAGCCAAAACATTCGGGCAACGAGTATGCTGTGCACGTACTGTTTGCCAAAATATTAGCATACGGCATCTCAAATTGGTGCTAAGAGGAAGCACAAAAGTCGGAAGTACATCGGCGTATCGAAAAGAGGAGGGCAATCGCCTATATATGCTAATTAGCATGAATCCTTCATAAATCGACATCACCGAGCAATTATATATTCATATTCTTCGATTCAAGCTAGACATTAACGTATACTATCAGAAAAGCTACTCCAAGGTAACCACATTCGTTTCCCCTCGAACGCGGGATATCGATCGAGACGTCGATAGGCGCCAATCGGCCCAGACACTATCGGGCACTATTTGGCTGCGCGGAGCAGCACGTAGCGTGTATACGTACGTGCGTGCGTGCGTGCGTGCGTGCGTGCGTATTTGTCCATGACTTGCTGCGATATCTAACGAACTTTACGTAGCGTGTTGAATTTAGGGCCACAGAGTCATATATTTCTCCATACATACATCTATCAGACGCACTGGACGCGTGTGTCGCATATATATATATATGTGTGTGTATGTGTGCGATGACTTCGATGTTAGACAAAGGCGTGCGTGCTGTTTCGCAAGTAGCTTAACCGTTTGAAATCCCTGCCGGAAAGATCGTACGGCATACGAACGACCGCGAACATATGCAAACGACGGTGAGATTCGTCGGATTCAAATTAGAATTCTAGCGTATAACTCACGTACGAACGCTGCGTTCGCGTCTATGCGTGCCACGCATCGCACGTTACGGCATCCGCAGTATAAAGCGACACATGGAACATTAGAAACGGCACACACATACCGTTCGTCCTCGTATTTGAATGCGGCTGCCCTTCGTTAAGTGTAATAGATAGCGAAATAGGTGCGAGTAGCACACTGCTACGCCATGAAATATCCTCACGTCACAGTTTACTTTAAGTATTACACTTATCTGATGTTACCTAATATAAATCAGAGTTTCTGCGAGATTTCGAGGCTTGCCATGATAATTGTTTATTCACATTCTTTATGATTTGCAACAATTTATCATTGTAGTAATGAATTGTACGTTGCTCTTTTGATTATGTGATTATTATTTATATATTCGATCATTTGGTGTTAAGAAAATATTTTTTTGTTCTTGAAAAGAAATTCAGAGCATTTAGCTAGTTGTAGCATTCATATATAAATATGTAAAATTATATATTCAGATCATTAATCTTTAAATAAGTAGATGGTTATTATAATGGGATGGTTATTATAGTATCTCAGATATAATTTTTTTCTGGAATCGTTTTCTGGAAATGAAAAATAAGAAGTATTGCCCAGTTATCTATAAATCTTAAAGTTCATTATTTTTATATTCCTTCCATTTTATAAGGATAATAGTAATACATATATAAATTTAACTATATAATAATAAATTATAATATTTTCTCTATTTACTATTATATAATAATTATATTATAATAGCAAAAGTAAAAACCTATTAAAAAAATCTAACTATGAAATTAAAAATTTGTTGAGGCGTCCTAAGCAAATACTTTGCGTATCTTTAAATCACTTACCTTTTTTTCAACATAAGTGACTGAAAGTTTCAAATGAAATGCTATGGTTGTAGAAAATTCAATTGTCCCACGCAGTCATTTGATCTATTCATGTCGTGAATATGTGTCGCTTTCTGGGTCAGTAGACCTAGTGCAGCGCGATAAGGTAGCGGTCTCATTTTTTTTTTTTTTCGACCAACGCGTTATCTGGGTGAGTTAAACAGGTCGAGGGAATTAGGGCATACTTACGTTTCACGACACGTACGGTTGGAATACAAATAGATGCCGCATAGAGCGATACGCATTGATGCGTGTCCAATGTTCGTCAATTACGCACCTGCGTGCACTATGCATGCAATTAAATATTTCGTGAATCAATTACAGTCGGGTGACCTGATTTAAATTTCTGCAAGCCATGCATCCGGTATGATATCACGAGATACATAATATTGCATCCGCCTGCGGCGGATACCGTTTGCGGTCATGCGACAGATACGCTTACCAAAAAGATCCCGATTTTATCGGTTTCAAAAGCTCGTAAAAAAATATTGGAAGAGAAATCATGTTGCATACATGAGCAAATGTTCTAATTAAACCAATAAAAAAGCCCAACAAAAGTCATAAATTCTGTTTAATCTCACCAAGATGCCATTTTCACTGGGACTTTTTGTTAGTTTAATCAGAACATTTTCTTAATGTGTCGATATATGTTAATAGAGCGAGAACTGAAAAGTAATTAAAATGGCAAAATCAGTCACAAAAGTTCCAGATATATTTCATAATAAAAATGTTAAGATTCTGCGGTAAATAAATCCGGCATTAAATAACGCGAGATCATAAAAGTTCATATTTATTCACAATACAAAAAGATATACAAATAAATATAATAGCAATAAGAGTCAGCTAATTATAATTGTACCATTCTTGCTGAGGAGGAGTCCAAAGAGAGTCGAACGTTCAAAATAAAGAAGACATCAATCCAACATCTGATTATTGATTGTTCACTAAATAATTGTGCCGTTGCTGACTCTCATTAGCCTATTATATTTATCTTTTTGTATTGTTTAAAATTCGAGAGTCCTAATATAATTATTGTTTTTGTATTTATCTCTAATTACTATAATTATGAGTCATGATTGTCATAAAGCAATACTAAATTTAACGTGCCAATTGTACTTCTCTGCTTTTCTATGCTTTCGCATGAATGAGACATGCCACTGAATGTGTTCAGTAACCTAGGTAAAGCATACTATGTGTGCGCGGCAATGTCGATATACTTTGGTGATACGAAATGTTGGTTGAAAATGTTATCGAGAAGATTTTATCATCTCTCGAAAGTGAATCACGTGTCGCAATTCAAATTTTTCGCGAGGTATGTCGCTTCGATACTACGTACAATAAGATATCGAACGAAGTCGTTACTTCAGTAACATTTATAATATTATATATTATTAATCGAGACACAACAATGAAAACAATTCGCATGCCGAGCTGTCATTGTGAATATTCTATCAAATTCTCAAGATTAATTATAGTAACTCATCGTAGAATAATCGAGCGTGGAACGTCAGAGCTATCTACCTATCTCAGGCAAGCTGATTTTCAAGGCTCTCCATCATGTACCGATCTTCCTGTGCGTCACCATATATTGGCGGAATGCAAGACGAAGCTGGTGGTACAAAGCGTAGTAGTAGTAGTAATTCGAGAGCCTCGATGCGTGACCGAAGGCCTCGAGGGGGATAACCCCGAGCGAGAAGGAAGAGAAGTTGAGCGGCGAGTGAAAAAACGCGTGAGCGTCACTATGCCGCTCGCAAACTCCGCCATGTTCATGGCAAAAGTACACTTCCTGGAGTCAAGGTTAGCTGTTACCGCGCGCTCTGATGCAACAGGACTCCGGCCATTGACTTCGCCTGCCTAGGGTCATCCTCCCCTTGTCCTCGTCCTCGCGTTTTTGCGACATCACGTGAAAGCTCGTCCTCGAACCATTGGATGAGTGCACCAAGTGAACGACCGATTCAGCCATTTTTAGTCAGTATTCATTTGTACTGTAAATAATTTATTAACTTTAATTTCGGTCCAACCTTTCATCTTTTTCTAATCCTAAAAAGAAAAAAATGAAAAACCGATTAAACCAAGATTAAAATTAATCTACATTAATAGAAATGGATATAAGAGACATTAGAACGTTATCGTAAATCTTGATGCTTGTTTCTATTAATAGTTTAATTTTAATCTCAGTTCAATTAACACTTTACTTTTCTCCTTTCACTTTTTTTCTCACGTTTTAAGAATTAGAAAAAGATGAGGAATAAATTGAATCGAAATTAAAGTTAATTAATAAACAAATTAAGAGAAACGGACATAAGACATTAAGTATAAATAGAAGATACGATTTAACGGAAGATCAGTTATTTTAATTGATGTTTATCAGAAACGACTCTTAAACGACTATTAAAAAATTTAGATAAAAAGTTTCATAATTATCTTATGCGAGCAAATATGCATATACGTACGTATATATAGACGTCAGTGGTTAATGACTGCCGATCGGGTATTCACTTGATATATATATCCTCTTCTCGTTGGCCTTCTAGCCGGGTGGTCGGGTGATTTTCTCGGTTGAACTACGTGGCCTTCTCCGTTGCTATTTCTATTACAAACATATAATCTGGCCGGCCATACGTTGTTAAATGCGGAACTCACTAGATCGCGGAACTGCGCGGCGTTCATCAAGCTTTGTTACGCGATGAAGATGCCAAACGCGAGATTGTTGTGAAAGAGAAAGGCACGCGATCGAGATTTTATCATATTTTGTTATCGCAAAAATAAAAAACTGGCATGTTTCACTCAGTCAAGTGTTAGCAGCTTAAAACCGGTTTTTAAAGTATCCTCGATTTTTAAAACAGCTCGCTTTAATCGTTAGACTGTTATAATGCAATTTGCGCCGCCGAGAATCTCCCTCTAATAATTCTATAACTGTATTTCGTCGCATTATGTACAACGTCACATTTCAAATCACATTCTAATCGTATTTGAAGTCTGTAAGAATAGTCAACAATATTAGACGCATGGAGGTGCGGCGTCAAGGCCTAGTTCGTTAGTATTACAAGGCAAACGTGGAGTTACGAAAGCGCGGCGGGTCTTATCAGATTATTAAAAACTTGTTGGTTAATCTTCACGAAAGGAAACCAAGTGGGGCGAGATAACGCGGCTGCAATAACAACTACTCGAGAAACAAATATGCATACGTTACGCGAATCGTGCGTAAAGAACACAAGCGCCTGATAAAACCTCTCTGATCGAACTCAAAATCGTTCATCAAAAATGGGTCAACGACATCGGCGAGTTGCGTAACGCGCGGTAACGCGTCATGTGCATTTATATACGCTTTCTGGCGACGGATGTGCGCGTGATGCGAGAGCGAATGTTCATGACCGTGAAT